>Ga0209023_10002233_pt1 | contig 24579 bp, 22 predicted proteins | sample LakOneMetagenome_FD_187468 | JGI IMG/M metagenome (GOLD analysis project Ga0209023, IMG submission 187468) | Freshwater and sediment microbial communities from Lake Erie, Canada (SPAdes) (version 2) | ecosystem: Environmental > Aquatic > Freshwater > Lentic | place: Lake Erie, Canada... | reverse complement strand
AAACCCCGGCAACCGCGCCTCGACCAAGGTGATAAAAAGCGCACCCAGCGCCAGCGACTTGGCGCGCGCCGCCGCGGTCCCCGCCTGTGCCGCCAGTGCCAGCCCTGCGCGGGCGCCAACCATCGACAGCACCGGCTGGGTTCCCGTCAACAGCCGCCCGATGCCGTCGGCAGGCGCGTAATCGCGTTCGAACGCAAACGGCGCCCGATGCCCCCACCAGCCGGTCATTGGCTGATCAAGCGCCGCATGGTGGTGCCGCGCGGCATAGGCAAACGCCGGGCTGCCTGGCCCGCCGTTCAGATATTTATAGCTGCACCCGACCGCGAAATCGGCGTTGCAATCGTTCAACGCCACCGGCATCGCTCCCGCGCTATGGCACAGGTCCCACACGCTCAGCGCGCCCGCCGCCTGCGCGCGCGCCGTCAGCCCCGCCATGTCGAGGATCTGCGCGGTGCGGTAATGCACGTGCGTCAGCGCCACCACCGCGACATCATCGCGGATCGCGGTCGCCAATTCCCCCGCCTCGGCAAAGCGGATTTGATGCCCCTGCCCCAGCCAGCGCGCCAACCCCTGCACGACATAATTGTTCGTCGGGAAATTGCTGCCCTCCATGACAATCACCCGGCGATCGGGCCGCAGTGCCACCGCTGCCGCGACCATGCGAAACAGGTTGATGCCGGTGCTGTCGGCCATCACCACTTCACCCGCTTCGGCGCCGATCAGCGGCGCCAGTGCGTCACCCATCGTGTAGGGCAGATCGAACCAGCCCGCGCTGTTCCAGCTCCCCACCAGCCCGCGTCCCCATTGCGTGCCGACCGCATCGGCAACATCAACCGCCGCCGCGCGCGGCAATGGCCCCAGCGAATTGCCGGCAAGGTAAATCACCCCCGGCGCCAGATCGAACGCCGCCACCAACGCGCCGAGCGGGTCGGCCGCATCAAGCGCCAGCGCCGTAGCGCGCGTCGGGAAATCTGCCTGCATCGCGCCACCATAGCGCCGATTTGCCGCGATGACAGCGGCTGCGCTACGTGGCTGCAACGAAAGGTTCTGCCATGTCCGATTCGCGCTTCATCATCGCCCCGCCCGTCATGCCCAGCCTCGCGGTAAGCGGCGATACGCGGCGCTTTCCCGTTGGCCGGGTGTTTTGCGTCGGGCGCAACTACGCGGACCATGCGCGCGAAATGGGCAGCGATCCCGACCGCGAGCCGCCATTCTTCTTCACCAAGCCCGCGTCGTCGGTTGTCGCCGGCCCGGCTGTCGCCTATCCGCCGATGACCGCCGATCTCCACCACGAAGTCGAACTGGTTGTGGCGCTCGGGCCAGATGCCAGCATCGTCGGCCATGCGGTGGGCATTGATTTCACCCGCCGCGACCTGCAGGCTGTCGCCAAGGCCGCCGCGCGCCCCTGGGATATGTCCAAGGGCTTTGATGGTGCCGCCCCCGTCGGCGCGCTGACGCCGGGCGCCGCCATCCCCGACGCGGCAATCGCCCTGTCCGTCGATGGCGTGCTGCGCCAGTCGGGCCGGCTGTCGGACATGATCTGGTCGGTTCCCGAAATCATCGCCGAACTGTCGCGCTACCTCGTGCTGCTGCCCGGTGATCTGATCTTCACCGGCACGCCGGCGGGTGTCGGCGCGGTCGGGGTCGGCGCGCACCTCAACGCCTCCATTGATGGCCTTGCCCCGCTCGAAATCACGCTCACCGCCTGATGCGGCTCGCGCTGTTCCAGCCCGATCAGCCCGGCAATGTCGGGACGATGCTGCGGCTTGCTGCCTGTTTCGGTGTCGCGGTCGATATCATCGATCCCTGCGGCTTTGCCTTTGACGACCGGCAGTTGCGTCGCGCCGCGCTCGACTACGCCGATATCGCCGATCGGACGCGCCACCGCGATTGGGAGGCTTTTCGCGCCGCGCGGCCTGGCCGGCTGATGCTGCTCACCACGCGCGGTGACACGCGCCACCACGAAGTGCAGTTCGCGCCCGATGACATCCTGCTGGTCGGGCAGGAAAGCGCCGGCGCGCCCGAATATGTTCACGCCGCCGCATCGGTACGATTACGTATTGCGCTGGCGCCCGCCGCCCGCTCATTGAACGTCGCTGTCGCGGCTGGCATCGTGCTCGCCGAAGCGCTCCGCCAGACGCAGGGATTTCCGTCATGACCAAGCTCGATCCGCAACAGCAAGCCGCCGAAAGCTGGTTTCAGGCGTTGCGCGACCGTATCTGCGCGGCATTCGAAGCGTTGGAGGATGAATTGGGCGGTGCCGAACCCGCCGGCCGCTTCGTCTTTACGCCGTGGCAGCGCCCCGAAGGCGGGGGCGGCACGATGGGCGTGATGAAGGGCCGCGTCTTTGAAAAGGTCGGTGTCAATGTCTCGACCGTCCACGGCGAATTCTCGCCCGAATTCGCCAAAACCATCAACGGCGCCGCCGAAGACCCGCGCTTTTTCGCGACCGGCATCAGCCTGGTTGCGCACATGGCGAACCCCAAAGTCCCGGCGGTGCATATGAACACGCGCTTCCTGGTCACCACCAAGCGCTGGTTCGGCGGCGGTGCCGATCTCAACCCGCCGATCCCCGATGACCGCGATACCGCCGATTGGCACGCCGCATTCAAGGCGGCGTGCGACCGTCACGACCCCGCGCACCACCCGCGCTTCAAGGCGTGGTGCGACGAATATTTCTTCATCCCGCATCGGGGTGTCGCGCGCGGTGTCGGCGGTATTTTCTATGACCAGCTCGAAGGCGATTGGGACAGGAATTTCGCCTTCACACGCGATGTCGGTGAAACCTTCCTCAAAACCTATCCGGAAATGGTCCGCCGCCACCTGCACGACAGCTTCACCGCCGCCGACCGCGACGAACAGTTGCGCTACCGCGGGCGCTACGCCGAATTCAACCTGATCTACGATCGCGGCACGCTGTTCGGGCTCAAAACCGGCGGCAATGTCGATGCGATCCTGATGAGTCTGCCGCCGGTCGCCAAATGGGACTGACGCCGGTTGCGGCGGGTGATCTCGCCACAATCGTCACCAGCCTCGAAATGACCACGCGCCCGGCGCCGGCCCAACCGGTGCGCGCCGCGTTCAAACTCGTCCGCTGGACCGCGCCGGTCGATCTCGAAGCCTATCGCGCGCTGTTCCGTAAAGTCGGTGGCGCGTGGCTATGGACCAGCCGACTATTGTTGTCAGATGCTGAACTCGCGGCCATCCTCGATGCCCCGACCACCGAACTCTATGCCGCCACGCGCCGCGACGGCACGCCGGTCGCCATCCTCGAGCTCGATTTCGCGGTTGCCGGTCAAACCGAACTGGTGTTCTTCGGCCTGACTCCCGAACTCGCCGGCCACGGCCATGGCGCCTGGTTGATGGCACACGCGCTGCACCGCGCCTGGCGCGCCGACACGCGCCGCGTTTGGGTCCACACCTGCGATCTCGATCACCCCGGCGCATTGCGCTTTTACCAGCGCGCCGGTTTCCGCGCCTACGCCCGCGCTGTCGAGACCTTTGCCGACCCGCGCGTCACCGGCCTCTACCCGCGCGACGCCGCGCCGCACGTCCTGCTGCTGGCATAGGCGGAGCCCGAAGCCCCCGCGCGCCACAATCCAGCGCCGCAAAACGAAAGGGCCCGGCAGACGCAAGGTCCACCGGGCCAAATTCATCCACGCCGCAATGCCGGCGTGTTCAAAGCGTAAACTGGCCCGAAGTCAGGCCAATCAATGCCTCAGGCTGCAACGCGCGCCATGTTGCGACGGCGCAGCGCGCCACCGATGAACGCGAAACCGCCAAGCATCATCGCCCAGCTGGCCGGCTCGGGAACTGCCGACAACGGCGGTGCGCCGGGGCCATCATACAGCACTGTCGGCGGGGTCGTGAAATCGGTGAACGCCTTGGACTCAACCGGCCCAAGGTGGGCAACGTGCCACGCATCGCCACGCTCGAGCGCAACGCGCATCGCTTCGGCATCGCTGATCGGTTTCGCGGCCATTGCCGGACCGGCGGCGAGCAACGCAACCACTGTAAGTCCCAAAATCTTCATGTTCGAAGTCTCCCTGTCACGGTGCTAACAAAACTCAACTGCTTGGAATTGTTCTACAGCCAATGTGTTGCATTAAAATTAATGCAAATCCGCACTCCACTCAATTCGTCGCGTTTATGTCCCGCAGCGCGCCGGCGCATGAAATACCTTGGCCGCGTGGCGATGGCGCCGGTAAAGCATTGAGGCCTACCACTCGATCGAAAGCCCCGTCATGAAAACCCGCGCCGCCGTCGCCTTTGCCGCCAAGCAACCGCTCGAAATCGTCGAGCTCGATCTCGAAGGGCCCAAGGCGGGCGAAGTGCTTGTCGAAATCATGGCAACCGGCATCTGCCACACCGACGCCTATACGCTTGAAGGCCTTGATTCCGAAGGGATTTTCCCGTCAATCTTGGGCCATGAAGGCGCGGGCATCGTGCGCGAGATCGGCGCGGGCGTGACCTCGGTCGCGGTCGGCGATCATGTCATTCCGCTCTACACACCCGAATGTCGGCAGTGCAAAAGCTGCCTCAGCCGCAAGACCAATTTGTGCACGCATATCCGCGCGACACAGGGCAAGGGTGTGATGCCCGATGGCACCAGTCGCTTCAGCTATAAGGGTGCGACAATTTACCACTATATGGGTTGCTCGACGTTTTCGAATTTCACCATTTTGCCCGAAATTGCGCTTGCCAAGGTCGATTCGGCGGCGCCGTTCGACAAGATCTGCTACATTGGTTGCGGCGTCACCACCGGCATCGGCGCCGTCATCTGGACCGCCAAGGTTGAACCCGGCGCCAATGTCGTTGTGTTCGGATTGGGCGGCATCGGCCTCAATGTCATCCAGGGTGCGCGCATGGCAGGCGCCGACAAGATCATCGGCGTCGATATCAACCCCGACAAGCAGGCGATGGCGCGCGCCTTTGGCATGACGCATTTCGTCAACCCGCGGGAAGTGGGCAATGACAAGGTCGTTGAAAACCTCGTCGCGCTGACTGGCGGAGGTGCTGATTACAGCTTTGATTGCACCGGCAACACCGATGTCATGCGCCAGGCGCTCGAATGCTGCCACCGCGGCTGGGGGGAGAGCATCATCATCGGTGTCGCCGAAGCCGGCAAGGAAATCGCCACGCGGCCGTTCCAGCTCGTTACCGGCCGCGTCTGGAAGGGCTCGGCGTTCGGCGGCGCACGCGGCCGCACCGATGTCCCCAAAATTGTCGACTGGTACATGGATAAAAAGATCAACATCGACGATCTGATCACCCACACCATGCCGCTCGAAAAGATCAATGACGCCTTTGACCTGATGCACGCCGGCAAAAGCATCCGTAGTGTCGTCGTCTTCTGAGTTTGAGTGCCGCCGCGCGGACCACCGAAAATACTGTGTGCGCTTGCGTGCGGCCGGGATGACAGTGCGCTGAAGGCGGCGGAGTTGCACCGGGGCCTGTGGTTTTGGTGGTAGGATGTCCTATTCGGGCTTTTGGATCTGGATGGTGTAGCCGTCGAGCAGCGCCTGATAGGCTTTGGCCTCGGCAGTGCTGCGGTATGCGGCGCGCCAATCATTCTCGACGGCGCGGCGCACGCTGGCGAGTGCGGGGGCGTGGCCCGGTACGCGCGCAGTGACGCGGACAAGGTGCCAGCCGAGGCCCGATTCGACGGGCGGCGACCATCTATTCAACGGCAGCGCGGCGATGGCGGCGGCAAAGCCGGTGCCGAAGTCATTTTCAATGGCCAGATCGTCGGCTTTGTCGACGTGGGTGGGCAGGCTGGTTCGGACGCCGACGCTGGCAGGGTCGGCGCCGGCGGCAAGTTGGGCGGCGATGGCTGCGGCATCGGCCTTGCTACCGCCGAGATAGACCTGATCGAAGCTTTGCGCGGCGCCTTGCGCGTAATCGGCGGCGTGTTGGCTTAGCCAGTCCTGGAGTTCGGCGGTGGTCGGGGTGCGGTCTTCGGCGGCATCAGTGGCGAGGAATTCCATGCGGAGGCGCATGCGGCGGCGTACGACCGCATCGTCGCGATCAAGGCCGAGGCGTTTGGCTTCGCGGGTGTAGACTTCGTCCTTGACGTAATCGCGGATCAGACGGTCGATTTCAGCCGGAGACGGCGCGCGGTTCCAGCCCGATGCCCATTCGGCGGCCATCGCGTTGATTTGCGGTGCGGTGATGGTGATCGTGCGGCTTTCCTGATCAACCGGCGCGCGCAGACTGTAGAGGCCGAACAGCGCGGCGCCGATCAGCGCGAAATGCAGCAGGGGTTCACGCAGCCAGCGGGCGGCGCGGGTACGAAAGCTCATGCACTACGCCTACGACAGATCACGCCTTCGGATCGTACCAGATCGGCGCACTATAGGCGCGTTCCTGCGCCTTCATCTCGACTTCGGGGCCGACTTTGGCCTTGAAGCGGACGACATCAAAATCGACCCAGCGCGGCGTCGGGATTTCGATGACGCGAACATAATAGAAGGCTTTTTGTTTCGGATCGAACGCCGGGTCGGTCCACACGGTTTGCAACTCGGGCGCCCCGATGCTGTTGGTGTAAGTGGCGGTTTTGAGATCGACGGTATCACCCACCGGCGGCAGCTTGCCATTGGCGAGCGGCTGGCGGGTGGCGGGCGTGCTCCAGACGACGTCATAGATTTGTTCGTGCGTTTCGCCCTTGGCATCGACCCAACCCTTGACGATCTGGGCGCGATCGAGGTTGGCACCGATCGGGTCCTTGAGCGCCGAGACAATGAAGCTGGGGGCCCCGGGCTTCGACGCGCCCTTTAGATCGGCGCCCATCGGGACGCCGCGCGTATAGCCCGCCTTGACCCAATCGGATTTGAGGTCTTCGGGGGTGAAGTCCCAGCCACCGAACAGCCGGACGACCATGCGCGGGCCGGTCGAGCCATAGACTTCGCGGCGTTTCAGCGCATCGAAGATCGCAGCGCGGGTGTTGGCCTTGGCCCAAACGGCCGCATAGCCGCCGGCCATATATTGCCAGCCGACGCGGCCGTCGCGACCGAGCGATTGCGGGTGCATCGCGCGGATAGCGCTGGGCTCGACGCCGCTGTGCTTGCCGAAAAAGTTGTTTTCGTCGGCGGTCGACAGCGCGGTGTGCGAATCGGTCGAGCCGATGACGCCGAATTTATACGGGTTGACGCCGGTTTTTGCTTCGATCGCCAGCCCGCGTTTCAAGGCTTCGCGGACATAATTACCGACCATCATGTCGTTGGTGGTGAGCTGCGTCATCGACAGATTGCCGAGCACCCAGCCAGCTTTGCCAAAGCCGGCGAATTCGTCGTTGGGCGACAGGAACGGATGCGCCTCGCTATCGCCCTTGATCTGGGTGATTTCGACAACAGGTTCATGCGCGGCGCGGCGTGCGGCATAGGCCGCCGTCATTGGCTTGCCATCGGTTTCGGTCATCTGAAACATCAGGCCGTTCGACAGGTTGCTGTTGTGCGGGATCGCCAGAATCTGCCCGCCGGTGGTTTTTTCATAGGCGTCCATATAGTCCCACAGTTGGTCAACCGTGGTGCCGACGAGCGACGAGAACGGCGTAACCTGGTCGGCCTGTTCCTTGCCATCACGCATGATGACGATGCGGTGAAGGTTGTTGCCGCCCGGCATCAGCGTATATTCGAAGCCAAACATCGCGGTGAATTTACCGGGTTCGTTATAGCGTTCGACGATCTTGTTCTGATCGTGCCAGATCGACGCGGTACGCTCCTCGCTCTTTTTGGGGTCCATCATGTCTTTGGGCAGAGTTTTATTGGCAAAGCCGGTGATAAGTTCGCCGGCAGCCTTTTGCGTGCCTTCGGGGCCTTCGTGCATCATGTCGTGCCAGCGCCGCAAAGTCGGGTCGCGCAGCAGCAGCCGCGGCGCGTCATAGATCGCCTTGAGCGCGCCGAGCCCGTCCGAATGGTCCGAAACGACGAGGAAATCGAGCGGGCGTTCGAGTTGCGCCTTGATGCCGGTTGACGAGGTCACTTGCTCGCCGCGCGCAAAGCGCAGCGCTTCCTCGGGCCCGATGCGCGCGCCAAACGCAAAGGCGTCGGACGAATTGGCGGTGTGGAGGTGGGTGTCGCCCCACAGCGGTTTGATCGGATAGGGACTTTCGGCTTCGGCCTTGGCGGTGACTTCGGCTTCGGCCTTGGCCTCTTCCTTGGCCGATTTTTGCCCGCAACCGGCGAGCACCAGAACGAGCGCCATCAGTGGTAGCGCGGTATATTTGCCTGTCATTGCGCGACTCCCCTCGCCTCTCGCCGGTCGCTGCCGGTCAATTGACACTGATGTTGCCAGCTTGGCGTGGGCGATACAACAAATATTGCGGGTGCGTCGGCACGGGCAGCAGGCGCAGTGTTGTAGCGGGCCGGTTCGCGCGACGCGGCGCTAGGTCAGGAGTTCGAGGCGGTTGCCGAAGGGGTCGCTGGTGTACGCCTGGGTCGGGGATGTGCGGGTGGTTGGGTGGCCGGCGACGGTAAGGTTGGCGCAGAGCTGGTCGAGATTATCGACGACAAGGCCGGGGTGGGCCTTTTGCGCAGGGCGGAAATCGGGGTCCACGCCGAGGTGGAGTTTGAGGCTGGGGGATTCGAACCAGCATCCACCGCGCGCCGCGAGGTGCGACGGCTTGGGGGTTTCGGGAATGCCGAGGATGCCGGTGTAGAAGGCGCGTGCGGCAGGTTCGCCGCCGGCGGGCATGGCAAGCTGGACGTGGTCGAGGCCGATGACGGGCAATGAGCGGACTCCATTTTGGCCGTGCAATCGCGGCGTGCACGCGGCACATTGGTGCCATGCTTGAGCTACGCCCGAATTGCGAGAATTGCGACGTGGATTTGCCGCCCGATGCCGATGCGCAGATTTGCAGTTTTGAATGCACGTTCTGCATCGATTGCGCCGATGATGTTTTTGGCGGGGTTTGCCCCAATTGCGGCGGGGGACTGGTGGCGCGGCCGGTGCGGCCGGTGGCGGCGTTGCTGCGGCATCCGGCATCGGTGACGCGCGTCCGCAAGGATCATCCGCGCGCGCAGTGAGTGGATTGCCGCCTGTGCTTTGCGACTGGTTCGCGGCGCGCGGCTGGGCGGTGCGGCGGCATCAATTGGAAATGCTCGACGCGGCAGCGGCGGGCGATCATGTGTTGCTGGTGGCGCCGACGGGGGCGGGCAAGACGCTGGCGGGGTTTTTGCCGTCGCTTGCCAATTTGATCGAACAGCCGACCGAAGGGCTGCATACGCTGTATGTATCGCCGTTGAAGGCGTTGGCCGCCGATGTGGCGCGCAATCTGACCGGGCCGATTGCCGAGATGGCGCTGGGGATTCGGGTCGAGACGCGCACGGGGGATACGTCGTCGGAGCACAAGAAGCGCCAGCGGTATGATCCGCCGCAGATTTTGCTGACGACGCCCGAATCGCTGTCGTTGCTGCTGTCGTATCCCGATGCGGCGGCGATGTTGGGCAGCGTCAGGACGGTGATCATCGACGAGATCCATGCGTTTGCGACGACCAAGCGCGGCGATCTGTTGAGCCTCGCGCTGGCGAAATTGCAGGCGCTGGCGCCCGACATGCGGCGGGTGGGCCTGTCGGCGACGATTGCCGATGCGGAAGCCTATCAGGGCTGGCTGGCGCCGCATGCCGATGCTTCGGCGGTGCGCTTGGTGCGCGGCGATGCGGGGGCACCGCCGGTGGTCGAGATTTTGCTGCCCGAGGACCGTGTGCCCTGGGCCGGGCATACCGGGCGCTATGCGGCGGCGCAGGTTTACCGGCTGATTGCGGCGCATAAATTGACGATCGTTTTCGTCAATACGCGCGCGCAGGCCGAGATGACATTTCGCGACCTGTGGAACGCCAATGATGACGCGCTGCCGATCGGCATTCATCATGGGAGCCTGGCGCCCGAGGCGCGGCAAAAGGTCGAGAGCGCGATGGCCGAGGGGCGGCTGCGCGGCATTGTGGCCACCGCCAGCCTCGATCTCGGGATCGATTGGGGCGATGTCGATCTGGTCGTGCAGATGGGCGCGCCCAAGGGCGCGTCGCGGCTGGTGCAGCGCATCGGGCGCGCCAATCACCGGCTTGATGAACCTTCGCAGGCGGTGATCGTGCCGGGCAACCGCTTCGAATATCTCGAAAGTGTCGCGGCGCGGGATGCCGTGGCGGCGGGCGAGCTCGACCGCGATGATTTTCGCGCCGGCGGGCTCGATGTGTTGGCGCAGCATGTGATGGGGCTGGCGTGCGCGGCGCCGTTCGATGCCGACGCGGTTTATACCGAGGTGCGATCGGCGGCGCCCTATGCGGGGTTGAAGCGCGCCGAATTTGACCGTGTGCTGGGGTTTATCGGCGACGGCGGCTATTCGCTGCGCGCGTATGACCGGTTCCGGCGGCTGGTGCGCGACGGCAACGGCTACCGGCTGAGCCATCCGCGACTGGCGCTGGCGCATCGGTTGAACGCGGGAACCATTGTCGAATCGCCGACGTTGGCAGTGCGCTTCGGGCGTCGCGGCAGGGCATTGGGGCGTGTCGAGGAATGGTTTGGCGGGCAGTTGCGGGTGGGCGACAGCTTTTTGTTTGCCGGACAGACGCTGCTGGTGACGGGGTTTGACGAGTCGGACATTCTGGTGACGGTGGGTCGCGGTCACCCGCGCGTTCCGAGTTACAATGGCGGCAAGCTGCCGTTGACGAGCAACCTTGCGGCGCGCGTACGCGGCTTGCTCAATGCGCCCGAGCGTTGGGACGAGATGCCCGCCGACGTGCGCGAATGGCTCGATATCCAGCGCCGGCGTTCGGTGCTGCCGGGGATGGACGATCTGTTGATCGAGACGTTTCCCGAAGGCGGGCGCGAATTCATGGTGGCGTATGGCTTTGAGGGGCGCAACGCGCACCAGACGTTGGGGATGTTGCTGACGCAGCGCATGGAGGCGGCGGGGTTGCAGCCTTTGGGCTTCGTTGCGAGCGATTACATGATTGCGGTGTGGGGGTTGCAGCGGGTGACCGACCCGGCGCCGCTGTTTTCGCCCGAGGTGCTGGAGGATGAACTCGCGCAATGGATGGCGGGGTCGCCGTTTTTGCGGCGGGCGTTTCGCGAGGTGGCGGTGATTTCGGGGTTGATCGAGCGCGCCCAACCGGGGCGACCGCGGACGGGCAAGGCGGTGACGTTTTCGGCCGACCTGATTTACGATGTGCTGCAGCGGCACGAGCCCGACCATTTGTTGCTGACCGCGGCCTGGGCCGATGCGCGGGCGAAGCTGACCGATATGGCGCGGTTGGTGGCGCTGCTCGAACGCGCGCAGGCGAAGCTGGTGTTGAAGCCGCTCGACCGGGTGTCGCCATTGGCGATTCCGGTGTTGCTCGAGCTTGGGCGCGAGGCGGTTTACGGCGCGGCGGATGAGGCGTTGCTGCTGGAAGCCGACGCGCTGGCCTTGGTGGCGATGCGGGTCGATTGAGGGGATTGCATGGGTGTGCGTGCGCTGCCACGGTGTCGGGTGCGAACGGGGGATTTGAATGACGGCTGAGCAAGCGGCGCGCGATGACGGGGCGTTTTTCGGGCATCCGCGCGGGTTGGCGTTTCTGGCGTTTACGCAAGCGTGGGAGCGCTTTTCGTTTTACGGGATGCAGGCGCTGTTGGCGCTGTACATGATCCACCAGTTGCTGCTGCCCGGCCATGTTGAAAATGTCGTGGGGTTTGTCGGGTTTCGCGCTGGCGTCGAAGGCATTTTCGGGCCGTTGACGACGCTGGCTTTGGCGTCGCAGATTTTCGGGATTTATACCGGCGTAGTCTATCTGACGCCGTTGATTGGCGCGTGGCTGGGCGACCGCGTTTTGGGGCAGCGCGTGACGACGATTTTGGGGCTGGTGCTGATGGCGCTGGGGCATTTCCTGATGGCGTTCGAGGCGTCGTTCCTGTTTGCGCTCGCGGCACTGACGCTGGGCGCCGGGTTCATGAAGGGTAATATGTATGCGCAGGTCGGCAATTTATATGGGCCGGGCGATGGCCGGCGGACGCGGGCGTACGGGATTTTTCTGATCGGGCTCAATGTCGGGGCGTTTGCGGCGCCGCTGGTGTGCGGAACTTTGGGCGAGATTTACGGCTGGCATTGGGGGTTCGGCGCGGCGGGGTTCGGGATGCTGATCGGGCTGGCGATCTACCTTTCGGGGTGGCGCTATCTGCCCGCGGATCGCCGGCGGCGCGATGCACCGGTGGTCAAACTGGCGCGCGATGACTGGCGCGCGGTCGCGGCGGTACTGTTGATGCTGTTGCCGACGGTGCTGATTTATACCGCGACGAACCAGGCGTATAATCTGGGGATTGTCTGGGCCGAAAGCCATATGAGCCGGTCGGTTGCGGGGCTGACGATGCCGGTGACATGGTTGCTGACGTTCGACGGGCTGATGACGATCGCTGGCATCGCGCTGACGATTCCGGTGTGGCGCTGGCTTTCGGCGCGGGGCCGCGAGCCCGATACGTTGCATAAATTCGTGATTGCCGGGGCGTTGGTGACGGCGGCGTATCTGGTACTCGCGGCGGGGAGTGCGTTGTCGGCGCTGGTGCCTGGCGCGATTGTGGTGCTGTATTTCGTGCTGTTCGATATCAGCTTTGCGTGGACCGACCCGCCGACAAATGCGTTTGTATCGCGCTATGCGCCGGTTTCGGTGGTGACGATGATGATGAGCATCAATCTGATGTTTACCGGCGGGGTGCCCAATTTGATGGTGGGGTTCATGGGGCGGTTTTACGAGCCGTTGGGGCCAGTTAAATTCTGGTTGCTGCACGCGGCGATTGCCGCGAGTGGCGGTGTGCTGGCGCTGGTGCTGCGGCCATTTATCCGGCGCTTGCTGGCGGGTCATGCCGATAGCAATGTTTGAGGGAGATTGAGGATGCGCGTGATGGCCATGATTGCTGCGGCGCTGGTGGCGGGGACCGCGCAGGCCGCGCCAGAATACAAGGTCATTGACCGAATCGCCGGCCCTGATGGCGGCTGGGATTTTATCCGTGTCGATCCCCAATCGGCGCGGGTCTATGTCGCGCATGGTGGCAGCGTGCTGGCGGTCGACCTCAAGAGCCGCGCCGTGGCGCCGGGGCTGGCACCGGGCGCGCGGTTGCACGACGCGATGCCGGTGGGCGGCGGGCGTGAATTGCTGGTGACCTATGGCGGCAGCGACAGCGCGGGGTTTGTCGATGCGATGACAGGTGCGACGATCGCGACAGTGGCGACCGGCAAGGGGCCCGATGCGGCGGTGTTTGACGCGCATTCGGGGTTGGTTGCAGTGATGAACCATGGCGGCGGTGACATTACGCTGATCGATCCGGTCCAGCGCGTCGCGGTGGGCAGCATTGCGGTGGGTGGGGCGCTGGAGGTCGCGGCGGTCGATGGCAAGGGACGGCTGTTCGTCAATATCGAAGATGCCAATGCGGTCGCGGTGGTCGACACTGCGGCGCGCAAGGTGGTGGCACGTTACAAGCTGCCAGGGTGCGATGAACCGACGGGACTGGCCTATGATCCGCGCGATGCGTTGCTGATTGCGGCGTGCGACGGCGCGACGGTGATTTTGCGCGCCGATGACGGCAAGGTTGTGGCGACACTGGCGACGGGCAAGGGCGCCGACGGCGCAGCGTTCGACGCGACAAAGCGTCTGGCGTTCATTCCGTCGGGGCGCGACGGCAAACTGTCGGTGATTGCGGTTGATGGTGCAAAGTCACGGATCATCCAGAGCCTCGACACGCAAGTCAGCGCGCGGACGATTGCGCTCGATCCCGACAGCGGCCGGATTTATTTGCCGGCGGCGAATTATGGAGCAGCGCCGGCGGGCGGTGGCCGGCCGCCGCAGGTGCCGGGGTCGTTCAACGTGTTGGTCGTCGGCGAATAGCGGCGCGCTTGCCGTAGCGTTGGCGTCGTGCGATGCGGCGCGGATGGATGTTTGCCTTTCGTTCGCGGGGACGGTGTTGCAACCGCTGCCCAGTGGCGCGCTGTATTGGGCGGCACAGGACGCGTTGCTGGTGGCCGATCTGCATCTCGAAAAGGCGAGTTTTTTTGCGGTGCACGGGCAGATGTTGCCGCCGTATGATAGCCATGACACTTTGGCGGCGCTGATCGACGATCTGGCGGCGACGGGCGCGCGGCGGGTGTTTGCTTTGGGCGACAGTTTTCATGATGGTGCCGGGGTGGCGCGGTTGGCGGACAAGCCGCGTGCGGCGCTGGCGGCGCTGACGCGTGATCTCGATTGGTGCTGGATTACCGGCAACCATGACGGAGGCGCGGCGGTGAAATTGGGCGGACGTGTGGCGGTCGAGCAAGAATTGAGCGGGATCATGCTGCGCCACGAGGCCGAGGCGGGCGATTTGCGGCCCGAGATCAGCGGGCATTTTCACCCCAAGGTCAGCGTGACGGTGCGCGGGCGGCGGATTGTGCGGCGATGCTTTGCGCTGACGCCGACGCGGCTGGTGCTGCCGGCGTTTGGTGCGTTGACCGGCGGGCTTGATGTGGGCGACGTCGCGATCGCTGCGGCGTTGGGGCGACCGTTGATGGCGTTGGTGGCGACGCCCGAGCGACTGCTGCGCTTTCCGGTTGCGGGGTGAGGCGCGGGCGGCAATAGTCGCGGCGCATCAGGGAGAGTGGACCATGCAGATCGATCGTCGTCAATTGCTTGCTGCGAGTGCGGCACTTGCCGCCTTGCCCGTGCGCGCGGCGCCGGCAGTGTCCCCGACGACGCGCGCACTTTATGAGCGTAGCATGGTGATCGACGCGCTCGCCGGGCCGGGGAGCCAGAATGGTGAAGGTGGCGGTGCGGTGCTCAATCCGCGCGAGATTGCCGATGTGCGCGCCAGCGGGGTGACGGCGTGCAATGTCACCGTCAGCGCGGTGGGCAACGGGCCAACGACGTTCGAGGAAACGGTCGGCAATATCGGCTATTTGAACAACGAGATTGCGCGCCATCCCGATGTGTTGATGAAGGTGCGGACCAGCAGTGATTTGAAGGCAGCGAAGGCCAGTGGCCGGTTGGGGATGATTTACGGGTTGCAGGATAGCGCGCTGCTTGGCGGCGATTTGGAGCGCGTGCGGACGTTCGATGATCTCGGCGTGCGGATCATGCAGCCGACGTATAATCTGCGCAATCTGGCGGGCGACGGCGCGACCGAGCCGGCGAACGGCGGGTTGAGCCGGTTCGGCTTTGCGCTGGTGGGGGAACTCAACAAGCGGCGGATGCTCGTCGATTTTGCACACGCCGGGCAGCGGGTGATGGCTGAGGGGATCAAGGCCTCGACGCGGCCGTGCGCGATTACGCATAGCGGCTGCCGCGCGCTGACCGACCATCCGCGCAACACGCCCGATGCCGAAATGAAGCTGCTGGCGGACAAGGGCGGGGTGATCGGGATTTATTTCATGCCCTATCTGCGCGTTTCAGGGCAGCAACGCGCCGCGGATGTGATCGCGCATATCGAACATGCGGTCAAAATTGCCGGCGAGGACCATGTCGGATTGGGCACCGACGGGACGATTTCGGGGGTGGATCTGACGCCTGAATTTCGCAAGAAATTCGCCGAAGCCAATGCGGCGCGCAAGGCGGCGGGGATCGCCGCACCGAACGAGAATGACGATGTGTTCCTGTTTGCGCCCGAATATAACGACCCGCGCCGCTTCGAAACGCTGGCGGGGGACTTGCTGGCGCGGGGTTGGTCGACAACGCGCATCGAGAAGATTCTCGGCGCCAATTTTGCACGGCTATTTGGCGAGGTTTGGGGGTAGTTCCCCCCCCTCTCCACACTACGGATTCGCCGTAGGGTGATGAAGAAGTGAGTCAGTCTTCTCCGAACTTTGCCTGAATCAGACCGACCAGCGCAGCCAGCGCCTCTTCGGCCTGCGCGCCTTCGGCGGCGACTTCGACAGTGTCGCCGGTCGCGGCGGCGAGCATCATCAGCCCCATGATCGACGTGCCGGTGACGCTGTGGCCGTCCTTGGTGACGGTAACCAGCGCGTCATAGCCGCTCGCCATGGTGACGAAGCGCGCACTGGCGCGGGCATGCAACCCGCGTCGATTGGTGATCTCGACGATGATTGGCCCCGCGGTCATTTAGGCCGCCTCGCCCAAAATCTGCGAAGCGACCGAAATATATTTGCGGCCGGCGGCAGCAGCGGCCTCGACGGCGTTGGCGACATTCATTGTCTTGCGTACACTGGCAAGGCGGATGAGCATTGGCAAGTTGATGCCCGCGATGACTTCGACCTGGCCACGGCCCATCAACGAGATCGCGAGGTTCGACGGTGTGCCGCCGAACATATCGGTGAGCAGGATGACCCCCTGCCCGTCCTCGACGCGCTTGACCGCCGCTTCGATATCGTCGCGGCGCACCTCCATATCGTCTTCAGGGCCGATGCACACCGTTTCGAGCTGCGGCTGCGGCCCGACGATATGTTCCATCGCGGCGGCGAATTCGGTCGCCAGGCGCCCATGCGTTACCAGTACCAGTCCGATCATAAACTCTCGTCTTACCCTGTCATTCGAGCCCGCAGCGCGCAGTCCCGATTGCGTTACACTTGTGTAGGCGCGGCGTCACTATCGACATCGCCGTGGCGGTCGCGATGGACAACGGTGGCATCATAGCCTGCCGCCTTGAGCCGCGCAGCCATCGTGCGCGCGACATAAACCGAGCGGTGGCGGCCGCCGGTGCAGCCGAACGCCACCGTCAGATAAGCCTTACCCTCGCGGCCATAGCCCGGAAGCAGCGTCAACAACAGATCGGCGATACGGTCGAATGCCGGGGCAAACGCCGGATCGGCTGCGACAAAAGCGCCCACTTCGGCATCCTCGCCGGTCAGCGGGCGCAGCGCCGGCTCCCAATGCGGGTTGGCGAGAAAGCGCATATCGAAAACCAGGTCGGCATCACGCGGCAGCCCGCGCGCGAAGCCGAACGAGGTGATGGTCAAGGTCAGGTCGTGGGCGCCGGGACGGCCGAAACGGTCGGCGAGTGCGCGGCGCAGGTCGGGGGTTTCGTAGTCGGTGGTATCGATGACGACATCGGCCCAGCGCCGCAACGGCGCGAGCATTTCACGTTCGCGCGCAATACCATCGGCGGCGGGGCGATCGAGCGCCAGCGGGTGGCGACGGCGCGTTTCGGAAAAGCGTTTGGTGAGTTCGCCGCCTGAACAATCGAGAAACAGCATCTGCACATCGGTGCCATCGTGGCGCAGCGCGCGCAGCCGTTCGACAATGGTTTCAGCGTCAAACCCGCGCGTCCGCGAATCGATGCCGAACGCCAGCGGCCGGTCGTCGTCTTCGTCATGGCCGCGCGGGTCGAGCAATCGGTCGAGCAGTCCAAGCGGCAAATTGTCGACCGCCTCATAGCCCATATCCTCAAGCGCCTTGAGCGCCGTCGAACGGCCGGCGCCCGACATGCCGGTGACCAACAGGACGCGGCCGGCGAGGGCAGAAGGAGGGGAATCGAACGTCACGATGGGGGCTTCTACCGCCAAGGGTGACCGCTTGCCAAGTTGCGGGCCAAAACGCGCTAGTGCGCGCTCGACCTTAATCGGCGCAGAAATTTCGAACGGATCAAGTGCGAGCAGTGGCAGGTTGATACCGGCAATCCGGTGCGAAGTCGGCTCCGGGAGACGATCGGGCCGTGCGGCAAGGTCGAACGCCATTGCGACGGCGGTTGCGCTCGGCGCGGTGTCGGCGGCTTCGATACCAACGCCACGAACTTCGATGAGGCCGGCGATGGCCTCGGGGGCACTGGCATGGAGGATGCCGTCGATGACGGACAGCGCGACCTGATCGTCGGCGATGAGGCGCGCGCCGCGATCGACGAGGCGAAGCGCGAGGTCGGATTTCCCGCTCCCGGGCGGGCCGATGAACAAGGCTGCATGGCCGCCGATAGCAACGGCGGTGGCGTGGAGGTGGAGGCTCATGCCGGCGGCAGCAGCACGGTGAAGCGCGCGCCGTCAACTTGACCGTTGGCGATGCGGTTTTCGACGCTGATGCTGCCGTCATGCGCTTCGGCAATGGTGCGCGCAATGGCGAGGCCTAGGCCCGAATGGCGGCCGAAATCTTCGGCTTCGGGGCGTTCGGAATAAAAGCGCCGGAAGATGTCTTCCTGATTGTCGGGCGGGATGCCGGGGCCGTTGTCATCGACGGTCAACAGAATACGGCGGTCGCGGGTGCGCTCGACGGTGACGGTGACAAGGCCGCCATCGGGCGAGAATGACACGGCATTGTCGAGCAGGTTGCGCACGACCTGTGCGAGGCGGGCGGGTTCGCCGTTGATCCAGATGGGCGGGGATTCAATCGATGCCATGAGGCGGACATCGCGTGGCGTGCCGGCGGTTTGGTGGAGACGAATCAAATTGGTCACTAACGCGGCGAGGTCGAGGCGTTCGAAGCGGCTGCGCGACAATTCGGCATCGAGCCGCGAGGCATCGGCGATATCGGTAATCAGCCGGTCGATGCGCCCGACATCATCGCGCACGACTTCGAGAAGCTGGCGCTTCAAATCGGGATTGTCGACGACTTCGAACGTATCGACGGCACTGCGCAGACTGGCGAGCGGATTTTTGAGTTCGTGCGCAACATCGGCGGCAAAGGCTTCGGTCGCGTCGATGCGGTCGCGCAGCGCCAAGGTCATATCCGACAGCGCGCGCGCCAGTTGGCCGATTTCATCGCGGCGTGCGGCAAAACGCGGAACCGTGACATCGCGTGAGCGCCCGAGCCGAACGCGTTGCGCGGCGACCGCGAGCCGGCGCAACGGGCGGACGATGGTGCTGGCGAGGAAGCTCGACAGCATCAGCGACAGCGCCAGCACGCCGAGGAAGATGAGGAACGAGGTCAGCCGCTCCTCGCGGACGCCATCGGTGATGTCGCGCGTATCTGCGGTGAGTTGCAGCGCAGCATAGGGGGTGGCCGAAATGGTCGAGCGGATCGGTGCGGCGGTGCTGATGATGACGGTGCGGTCGGGGGCGCGGCGCAACGTATCGGCAATTTTGCCCTGCGACGCACTACTGACTTCATGCCACGCCGCGCGGACGTCGGTTGAGGGCTGTTGGAACGGCGGCAACCGTTGTGCCGAGCCGATACGTTCGATTACGCGATCGAGGAAGCGTGCAATATCGCGGCGGAACGGCTCCGCAGCCGGGTCGCGCAGTTCGAAGCTCGGCGGATTGTTGCTCCAGCTATCGGCGACGAGGGTTCCGTAGCTGTTATAAACTTTGAGGTGCGCGCTGTTGAGCCGGCCATAACGTGTAACGAGTTCGGGGATGCGGCTGGGATCGGCCTCCGCGATAAAGCTGGCGATGAGTTGCGCTTGCAGCCGCTGTTCGCCACGCCGCTGGTCGATCAGCCGTTCGCGGAACGAATCGAGGTAAATGATGCCTCCCGCCAGCACGAGGAGTGCGAAGACGTTGACCGCAAGGATACGCGGCACCAGGCTGTAGCGGCCGTTCCAGAATAGCGAAAGATTCATCGGGCGCGGCGGCGCAGGTGGTTGCGGAAGCGGCCTCCACCTCGCTCGGGATGCACCGAACGGTGCCTCGCAACATCCACTTCAACGCGCACCGGTCATTCCTCGTTGAAGCGGTAGCCGACACCGTAAAGCGTTTCGATGGCCTTGAACGCCGGATCGACGACGCGGAATTTCTTGCGAAGCCTTTTGATGTGGCTATCGATGGTACGGTCATCGACATAGACATCGTCCTGATACGCGGTGTCCATCAACTGGTCGCGCGATTTGACGAAGCCCGGGCGTTGCGCCAGCGCCTCGAGGATCAGGAATTCAGTCACCGTCAGCGCAACATCATTGCTGCTGCCGGGGCCGCGCGCGCCGGGTTCCCCCCAGGTGACGCGGTGGCGCGCGGTGTCCATCGTCAACCGGCCGCGTGTGATCGCTTCGGCGGCGGGTGCCGTTTCATCGCCGGGTTCGGGATCGGGTGCGCGACGATTGGCGGCGCGGCGCAGCACAGCGCGGATCCGTTCGATGAGCAGCCGCTGCGAGAAGGGCTTGCCGATATAGTCATCGGCGCCCATCGCCAGCCCCAGCGCCTCATCGATTTCGGTGTCTTTCGAAGTCAGGAAGATCACCGGCAGTTCGGACTTTTCGCGTAAGCGTCGCAGCAGTTCGATGCCGTCCATGCGCGGCATCTTGATATCAAGCACTGCGAGGTCGGGTGGGTTTTCGGTGAGCGCTTTGAGCGCAGTGGCGCCATCGGCATACATGCGCACCGCATAGCCTTCGTTTTGCAGTGCAATCGACACCGACGTCAGAATGTTTCGGTCATCATCGACCAGTGCGATCGTCGCGGACATACGGCTTGCCTCGGTTGAAAACGCCCGTTTGACCTAGCCTATCGCTGCGAGTGCTGCAATTGACCGCAAGTTAATGCGCGACATTTGCTTTACCAATGGCCCTTTCGCCGTGTATGCGCTCGCCGCAATGGCGTGGGGAACGGACGCGCCGTGCGACGCTATTTCAGCATGTCAGGAGAGCTTACGTGACCAACGCTTCGACCAGCCCAATCGTCAAATCGACCGCTCGCCAATCGCGCCATGGGCTTGACGTCCAGGGTTTCGCGACGAACGCCGAGTTGCACTGGAACCTCGGCACCGCGCCGTTGATCGAAGCCGCAGTCGAAGCCGGTGAGGGGCTGCTCAGCCAGGACGGTGCGTTTGTTGTCGAAACCGGCCAGCACACCGGCCGTTCGGCGAACGACAAGTTCATCGTCAAGGACGATGTAACATCGCCGGCGATCTGGTGGGGCAAGACCAACAAGGCGATCACCCCCGAACAATTCGCCGTTGTGAAGGCCGATTTTGCCGCCGCACTTGCCACTAAAAAGACGCTGTATGTGCAGGATCTGTTCGGCGGCTCGCAGCCCGAACATCGTGTGCAAGTGCGCGTGATTACCGAACTCGCCTGGCATTCGCTATTCATCCGTACGTTGCTCGTCCGCCCCGATGTGGCTGTTCTCGCTGACTTCCTGCCCGAATTCACGATTGTCGATCTGCCGAGTTTCAAGGCCGATCCGGCGCGTCACGGCTGCCGCAGCGAAACGATCGTCGCGGTCGATTTCGAAGGCAAGATGATCCTTATCGGCGGCACCAAATATGCCGGCGAGATGAAAAAGTCGGTGTTTTCGATTCTCAACTACCTGCTGCCGCTGAAGGGCGTCATGCCGATGCATTGTTCGGCGAACATCGGTCCCAAGGGCGATACGGCCGTGTTCTTCGGGCTGAGCGGCACCGGCAAGACGACGCTCAGTGCCGATGCCTCGCGGACGCTAATCGGCGATGATGAACATGGCTGGTCGGACACCGCGGTGTTCAATTTCGAAGGCGGTTGCTACGCCAAGGTCATCCGGCTTTCGGAAGAGGCCGAGCCCGAGATTTTCGCGACGACCAAGCGCTTCGGCACCGTGCTTGAAAATGTCGTGATTGACCCCGTCACGCGTGCGATCGACCTTGATGACGCGACGCTGGCGGAAAACAGCCGCGCTTCGTATCCGATCCACTTCATCCCCAACGCCAGCGATGACAACCTCGGGCCGGTGCCCAAGAACATCATCATGCTGACCGCCGATGCGTTCGGGATTTTGCCCCCGATCGCCAAGCTGACCCCCGATCAGGCGATGTACCATTTCCTCAGCGGCTATACCGCGCGCGTCGCCGGTACCGAAATCGGCGTCACCGAACCCGATGCGACGTTCAGCACCTGCTTTGGCGCACCGTTCATGCCGCGCCACCCGTCGGTCTATGGCAATTTGCTCAAAGAGCGGATTGCCAAGGGCGGCGTCGATGTCTGGCTGGTCAACACCGGCTGGACCGGCGGCATCTACGGCATCGGCAAGCGCATGCCGATTCGGGTAACGCGGGCGTTGCTCGCGGCGGCGCTCGATGGCAGCCTCAACAACGCGCCGTTCCGCACCGATCCGTTCTTCGGTTTCCAGGTCCCGATCACGGTGCAGGGCGTCGATATGCAGATCCTCAACCCGCGCGACACCTGGGCCGACAAGGCAGCGTATGACACCAAGGCCAAGACGCTTGTCGGGCTCTTCATCGACAATTTTGAACAGTTCGCCAGCCATGTCGATGCCGGTGTGCGCGACGCCGCACCGAAAGCCGCATGAGCCACGACCAAGCCCCCCGCGACCGCTGGCAAGCGATTGGTCGCGGGCTAATGGGCCAATGTCCGTCGTGCGGTCATGGCCGTTTGTTCGGCAAGTTCCTCAAGCCCGTGGCGCAGTGCGGCGCGTGCGGCGAAGATCTGACCGCGCAACGTGCCGATGATTTTCCGCCGTATATCGTCATCATGATCATCGGGCATGTTCTGGCGCCGTTGGCAGTGATGATCGAAATGGCGTGGCACCCGCCGCTCTGGGCGTTTGCCGGTGGCGGTTCGCTGCTCGTCATCGTCATGGCGCTGGTCATGCTGCAGCCGGTCAAGGGCGGCGTCATCGGCCTGCAATGGGCGGGCCGCATGGGCGGTTTCAACGCCGCCTGAAACGCCGACCAGCGCCACACCGCAAAGTGCGACGCTGGCCAGGCGTCATAGACTATCCGGCAACAACCCGCGTTTGCGCCTTGCGTCGCCGCATGCTGGCACCGACCATGCCAAAGCCGCCGATCATCATCGCCCAGCTCGCCGGCTCGGGCACCGCGCCTGCGGTCATGCCGATTACGTCACGGGGACCGGTGGCGCCGACCAGTGTTGCGGCGCCGGTTTCCAGGCTGAGCCGGTAAAAGGCATCGCCCAGCGTCAGAAAGGCATTGCCGCTGCCGCCCGAAATGTCGAACGAAAGCCGGCTGTTGGGGGCCAGCGTCAGGCCGAGCGGCCCGAAGTTCATGCCGGCAGCGTTGGTCGCGACATAGGTGCCCAGATTGGCGTTGGTGGCGCGCACCAGCGAACTGGTGATCGCATCGATGCCGAACAACATGGTGCTGGTGACGCCCGGACGGCTGTTGGTATAGGCAGCGCCGATAAGATCGACATCGCTGCTGGCAAACAACGTCGCCATGCCATCGTTGATCGCGGCGGGCGGGCTGGAGTTGAGGTTGATACGCAGATTCTGGTTGGCGTCGCTGACCAGCCGCAAGCGATCGACCGTCGGGTTGAAATCGATGCCGAACCGGCTGCCGCTGACCGTCGCGCCGCTGATCATACCGAGCGATACGGCGGTGTAATCGAGACCCGAGGCGTTCTTGTCGATGCGATAGACGCGGCCGGCCTTGCTCACCGAGTAAAGCTTCATGTCGGCAGGGCGCAAATCGAGCCCGGTGAGCCGGTCGCCGCGCACCAGCCCGGTGATCTGGCCGGTGCTGGCAATGACCCCAGGCGTATTCGAATCAAACGTCTGGATGCGCGTGCCAAAGGTAAATTCGTCGGTCAGTACGAAGATGCGTTCGGCGTACGCCGATGTCGAAAGCAGCGCACCCGCGAGTGCGGCGCCCAAACGGACAAGTCGTGTGTTCATGATTTCCCTCCTCATAAGCCCCCGTATTGACTGTTACGCAGCGCCGTCGCGCGCGGATGCAGACCGGTTGCAGAAAGTTTCGGATTTTGTGCAGCACCGTGGCGCGCGCGGTTGGCGCACTTGCCCGACGCGCGCAGTCGCGGCGTTTGCGGCGAATGCCGCGCTGGGTGCGACAAAGCCGCTTGGCTGGGTGTGCAGACGGTTAACGACTCGCGCCGCAGGGTGTATGATTGCTTTCACAAAGATTTATTTTTTGGAGGTCGATATGGCTACGCGCGCGGTCGATCCAGAAAAACTCGATAGCTTCATGGGCAAGATGGTCGGCGACATGAGTGCCTGCATGACCGGTGCGCTGGTGATTACCGGCGCGCGGCTCGGGCTTTACAAGGCGTTGGCCGAGGGCGGTGCGGCGACGTCGGCGGGGCTCGCCGAACGCACCGGGCTCAGCGAGCGCTATTTGCGCGAATGGCTGTCGGCGCAGGCGGCGGCGGGCTATGTCGAATATGACGCGGGTAGCGGGCGGTTTTCGATTTGCCCCGAGGCGGCGATGGCGTTGGCGGATGAAGATTCACCGGCCTATGTCGCGAGCGCGTTCGAGCTGATCGCGGCGGGCTATATCGACGAGCCCAAGATTTCAGAGGCGTTCAAGACCGGCAAGGGCTTTGGCTGGCACGAGCATCACCCGTGCCTGTTTCGCGGTACCGAGCGGTTTTTCCGGCCGGGCTACCGCGCCAATCTGGTGGCGAGCTGGCTGCCGGCGCTCGACGGGTTGGTCGCCAAATTGCAGAAAGGCGCGAAGGTCGCCGATATCGGCTGCGGCGCCGGCGCTTCGACGATCATCATGGCGGCCGAATTCCCCAAAAGCCATTTCACCGGGTTCGATTATCACGGCGATTCGATCAAGCGCGCCTTTGAAGCGGCGGGCGAGGCCGGGGTCAGCGACAATGTCGATTTCAAGGTGGCGATGGCGAAGGAATTGCCGCTGGCGGGGTATGATCTGGTCACGGCGTTCGATTGTCTGCACGATATGGGCGACCCGACCGGCGCGGCGCGGCGGGTGCGCGAGGCGCTGGCGCCCGACGGGACGTTCATGCTCGTCGAGCCGTTTGCGCACGATACGCTCGCCGAGAATTTGAACCCGGTCGGGC
>Ga0209023_10002232_pt1 | contig 24584 bp, 22 predicted proteins | sample LakOneMetagenome_FD_187468 | JGI IMG/M metagenome (GOLD analysis project Ga0209023, IMG submission 187468) | Freshwater and sediment microbial communities from Lake Erie, Canada (SPAdes) (version 2) | ecosystem: Environmental > Aquatic > Freshwater > Lentic | place: Lake Erie, Canada... | reverse complement strand
GCTGACAGGGAGGGGAAGCGAGAGGACCGCGGCGGCACCGGGGCCTCGGACCCGGCCCGACAGCGGCGCGAGGGCCACCGGTTCTGGCGCCGAGGCCGGCACCGACACCGGAGCTGGGATCGGGGGTGCGGTTGCCATCGAGGGCGATCCCGCTGCCAAGCCCGCACCGTCAGCGGCCGAAAGTCCGACGGGTACCAGCGTCAACAGCACGAAGGCGGGCAGGATCAGCCCGACCAGCGGCAGCAGGAGCAGCACCGGCAACCTTCGGACTCGAGCTTCGACCCGTCGACGGGCTCGGCGCCGCTCAGCATCCGCGAGCCGAGCCAGGGCAGGCCCGGGTGCAAGGCCCGAGCTCGCCGCGGCGGCAAGTGTGGTGACGAGTGGTTGCCCAGCGGGCCCGAGGTCAGACCGGAGCGACTCGATCGCCGTCGCGAGCGCCTCACCGTTGCGGATGCGTGCAGCGGAGCGACCGAGCGACCTGGCAACAGGACCACGCCCGACGGATCCAACCGCCACGATCGATCCGCTGACGGTGCTGCCCGACGCGGCAGCGACGGCCAACAGGTCGCAACAGACGGCTAGGTCGTCGAGCGACGGCTCGCAGCTTCGACGAGCCCGCCGCCGCGTCGGATCCGACTCCACCGCACTCCGGGGCTCGGGCGTTGCGACGCGCCACGCTGCACGCCCACGAGGTGCGACGACCACGTCATCCTCAGGGAACCGTCGCGGAAGGTGCCGCGGCACGAGCATCGTCGCGACGGCCCATGCGGCGACGGCCGCGAGCAGCCACGACGTCACCGCGTCCATGCGGCGCTCCTCGTCGTCCGCCGATCGTGCGCCGGGCGACGCGACGTGCCGATGCCCGGGGGTCCCACGAGCGCGCGAGCAGCGATCGCCTTCGATGCCCACGCGCCGGCGACGTCGAGCGAGACCCCGAGCACCAGGCACACTCGCCCCGCCGTGGTGGTGACCAGCGCAGGTGCGAACCCCGGATCCAGGAGGGCGAACAGCGCGGCCCCCACCGGCGGAAGCGCCACGAGCACCACGGCCGAGGTTCGAGCCTGCGATGCCAGGGAGCGCAGTTCGTCGGCGACCTCGATCCGGTCGACCAACGCGGCGGCGACACCGGCGAGCGCGGCGTCCAGACCGGCCCCGCCACCCCGCGAGAAGCGGCACGCTGCAACCAGGAGCTCCACCCCGTCGATCCGCGTTGCGCGACCCCACGCCTGCAGCACTCGATCCATCCCGTGACCGCGGTCGAGTAGCGCCACCGCACCGTCGAGCTCCGTCGCCAGCAGTCCCGACACGCTCGGCGCGAGGTCGCGCAACGCCGCCTCCAGCGTCGCTCCCGAGTGCAGCGCGCCGGCCAGTTCGCCCACCGCTGTGGGCAGGTCCCGCGCCGCCCGCGAGCGCGACCGCTCACCGTTCGCGCGTCGAATCGCCCGACGGGAGATCCATCCGACTCCAGCGGTCACGATGACCGCGATCAAGACGGTCACGTCGATGCCGCCCTTGTGGGCGCTCCGGGCCCGCTGGCACGATCGCTCTCGATCGATCCGGTCGACGGCGTCTGCCGGGGGCCAGACGTCGGGGCCGTCGCCATGGCGCCTTGCCCTGTCGCTGGTTCCTGCCCCGCCGTACCGGCAGCACCGACGGGTTGCAGTCGACCGTCGTCGGCGTCGACGTCGTCGACGGACACGACCTGGCGGCGACCGTCGCTGCATCGCCGAACGCCGACCAACACGTGCACCGCCGCGTGCACCTGCTCAGCGACCACGTCGGGGTGGGCGCCATCGGCGCCGGTGATCGCGAACGACGTCAGTCGCCGCAGCGCATCGCGAGGCGATGCCGCGTGCACGGTGGACATGGACCCGTCGTGGCCGGTGCTCAGCGCCCACACCATGTCGGCGGCTTCGGCGCCGCGCACCTCGCCGACCACGATGCGGTCGGGGCGCAGCCGCAGAGCCACGCGGACCAGATCGCGAAACCCGACTCGGCCGACACCGTCGGCACGACCGACGCGTGACTCGAGCCGCACCGTGCCGCGGCCCGGCAACCGAAGCTCCGCGACGTCCTCGACGGTCACGATCCGCTCGTCGGCGTCGAGCTCGCACGCCAGTGCTCGGAGCAACGTGGTCTTGCCCGACCCGGTGGCGCCGAAGACCACCAGGTTGCGTCGAGCGGCCAGGCGATCCCTCAGTGCCGATGCCAGCACGGGCGGTGCCAGCTCATCGAGCGACAAGGCGCGCACGCTATGTCGTCGGACCGCCACGAGCGGGCCGTCGACGGCGAGTGGCGGGAGCACCACCGTCACTCGGGTGCCGTCGACCAGCCGGGCGTCGACGACCGGGTGGGATCGATCCGCGTGCAGACCAAGGGGCCCAACCAGGCGCTCGATCGCCCGGTCGATGTCGCTGCGCGTCAGCACGATGCCGCTGCGCTCCAGGACGCCGAAGCGTTCGACCCAGACCTCACCGGGTCCGTTGACGAGCACGTCGGTGACGTTCGGGTCGGACAACAACGCCTGCACCGATCCCATCCCGATCAGGTCGATCGCAAGTCGCTCGGCGAACGCGTCGATCCGCGCGTCGCTCCACAGCGGTCGCTCGTGACGGAGCAGGGACGCGATCCGTTCGATCGGCTCGGAGGTCTCCGAGCCATGATCGGCGCGGAACCTTCGCCGCACGACGTCGTCCAGCATCGGGTCGTGCAGCATCGGGTCGTCCTGCATCGCACGCTCGAGGGTCGAGTGGTCGGACCTGCGGCTCTGTGCGCTGACATCGCCGTCGAGCCACCCACGACCCGTTCGACCTGGAGGACCGTCGAGACCGCGGGCGTCACCGGTGGATCCGGTCGCTACGCCGTCCTCTGACGGCATCACGCGACCTCGCTGAGCGACCGGGCGAAGCCACGGGGGAGACGAGATGCGAGGAGTCCCGCGTCGACGGCACGCGCGACCGCTGGGTCCCACTGCACCACTGCGCGGATCGGCATCCCGAGCGCTCGTGCGACGTCGGTGGCGTCGAGTGCTCGGCCGGGCTCTTCGACCAGGATCACGCCGTCGGCATGGACGCGGTCCTGCACCGCTCGGCGCAAGGCCAGATAGCACGGCCGGACGACCAGCAGCGACGTCCCGGCGTTCGCCAACGAGCTCACCGTCGACGAGCCGGTCCCGCCGTCGACCACCACCGTGCGCTCATCCGAGCCCAACACGGCCGTTAGAGCGTCCGCGCGTGCTGACGCGTGCAGCACCGAGTCGCCACGAGGCAACAGCCGCAGCGATGGGCTCACGTCGAGCTCCAATCGGCCCAGCGCGGCAGCGTCGCTGTCGGGTACGGCGAGCCAGTCCGCGACACCCGGCGTCTGCGGTGTCGCCAAACCGAGCAGCGCCGGCTGGTCGCCGGCGAAGTCGACGAGGAGCGTGTCGGCGGAGTCGCGAGCCAACGAGCAGGCGAGCCCGGCCGAGACGACCGAAACCCCAGAACCACCCTTGACCGACCACAGAGTGATGAGCACGACGACCTCCCCAACGGCGCGCTGCATCAGCGCGACTCGGTGTACAAGGGGGAAGGCATCGGGCCCTCGGCGAGATGCCGGAACCGAACGGTCGGACCTTAGGACGCCGAACGCGTGACGACCACCGGGGACCGCTCCCCGGTGGTCGTCACAACTCGTTCACGCCTGCGCCTCACACGAGGTGCCGCCCAACGCACCGCAGCTCGTGCCAGCGGCGGTGCGCACAACGACGGATCGTCCGCCGCTCGCCTCAGACCAGCAGCAGGTCGCGTGCTCCGGATTCGTTCGACGGGTGACGCAGCTTGGACATCGCTCGCACCTCGATCTGACGGATGCGCTCGCAGGTCAACTCGAACTGCTCGCCGACCTCCTCCAACGTCCGCGGCTCACCACGATCGAGGCCGAAGCGGAGCCGCAGCACGTCGCGCTCGCGGTCGTCCAGGCTCGACATCAGCTGCGCCAGCGCGGCAGGGACCATTGAATCGGTCGCCGCCTTGTCGGTGGCGACGGCGTCGTCCGCGACGAGATCGCCCAGGGCGGCATCCGCGTCCTCACGGAGCGGCTCGTCGAGTGACAGCGGCTCGACGGCGTACAGCAACGTCTCGGTCACCTTGTCGACCGGGAGGTCGACCTCCACGGCCAGTTCGGCGATGCTCGGCGACCGGCCGAGCTCCAGCTCCATGCGCGACCGGGTTCGCTGGACCCGCGTCATCGTGTCGCCCGCGTGCACGGGGATGCGGATCGTGCGGCCCGAGTTGGCGATGCCCCGGGTGATCGCCTGGCGGATCCACCACGTGGCGTAGGTCGAGAACTTGAACCCCTTGCGCCAGTCGAACTTCTCGACCGCGTGGATGAGTCCGAGGTTCCCTTCCTGCACCAGGTCGAGCAGCGTCACGCCGGAGCTCTGGTACTTCTTGGCGATCGAGACGACCAGGCGCAGGTTCGCCTGCACGAACAGCTCGGCGGCCTCCTCGCCGGCCCGTGCGGCGCGTCGGAGCTCTCGTCGACGCGCTGCGGTCAGCTTCGCGCCCGAATCGAGCTCCCGACGTGCGGCGATGCCGTCCTCCATCGTCCGGGCCAGCCGAGCCTCATCGTCCTTGGTCAACAGCTCGTAGCGCCCGATCTCCGACAGGTACCTGCGGACCAGATCTTCGTCGTCTCGCTCCACACGCTGGTTGGTCACCTGCACCTCGACTTCCTGTGAACGCCGTCGACACGTTGTCGACACACTGTCGATCAGTGGCGTTGTCCGGCTGGACCATGGTCATCGGCATCGAGGGGCTCAAAACCTGAGCGCCACGGGCAGGAATGCCCAGTTCCTTACAAGATGCTCAGTCGCCACGGCCCAGCGGCGGCTGCTTGTTCAGGCCGTGAGGCGCGCACTCGCCCCGAGCAGGGCGGCGAGCTGCCCGTCGGGGACCCCGCTGATCGTGTCGATGGTGCGACCGACAGCCTCCACCGCAGCGCGGTCACGGGCGAGCTCGTCCAGGAGCGGCGGCAAGCACCGCAGCAGCGGGGCATCCGCGACCGGCGTGCAGCGGCGCAGTTGCTCCTCGTAGGCCCTGGTCATCTCCGCCGACACCGCCGCCCAGGCAGCCAGACGAAGTCCGTCGTCGTCAAGGTGGACAAGGTGGTGAACGACGGCATCAGTGCGCTCCCCCGGCGACGTGACCAGCGAATCCGCGGGGAGCTCCCGAAGCTGCGGCAAGCGGGCGTACAGCACCTCGCCCCGGCGGGCGTGGGCCATCGCCAGACGGTCCGCCAGCACCGCGACCCCGTCGCCCGCGGTGCGGGTCCATCCGCCGACCACCCGGTGCAACTCACGTTCCATCCAGGCTCGAGCGCCGAGCAGCACCGCAGCGCTCAGCAGATCCAACGGACCGTCGCCGTCAGACCAGTCGCCGTCCACGACGCGGGCTCGGGGAAAGCCGTCCAGGGGTGCTGCGATGCGCATGTCAGGACCTCCGGGCGGGGGTCTGGGCTGCGTTCGTGATCGGCAGGCGACGGTCCCGGCCAAACGCCTTCTGCGAGACACGGATGCCCGGCGGCGACTGGCGCCGCTTGTACTCCGCCAGGTCGACGAGCCGGGCGATGCGGCGCACCACCTCGGCGTCGTGGCCGGCAGCGACGAGGTCGTCGACGGTGAGGTCGCCGTCCACATAGGCCTCGATCAGCGGGTCGAGCACCTCGTACGGCGGGAGGCTCTGGTCATCACGCTGGTCGGGTCGCAGTTCCGCGGACGGCGCCTTGGTCAGGATCTGCTCGGGGATGACGTCGGTGCCTGCCTCCGAGTTGCGCCAGCGGCACAGCTCGTACACCAGCAGCTTGGGGACGTCCTTGATGACCGCCAGGCCGCCGGCGGAGTCGCCGTACAGCGTGGAGTACCCGACGGCCGTCTCGCTCTTGTTGCCGGTGGTCAGGACCAACCAGCCGAACTTGTTGGAGAGCGCCATGAGCAGGACCCCTCGGATGCGGCTCTGCAGGTTCTCCTCGGTGAGATCAGGAGCGAGGTCGCCGAAGCTAGGGGCGAGCATCTCGATGAAGGCCCCGTGGGCGGGCTCGATGGCGATCGTGCGGGCGTCGAGCCCCAGGTTGGTCACCAGGCGTTCCGCGTCGCTCAGCGAGTGGTCGCTCGAGTAGCGCGACGGCATCAGGACTGCGTGCACGCGGTCCGCGCCGAGCGCGTCGGCGGCGATGGTCGCCACGAGCGCCGAGTCGACGCCGCCGGAGAGGCCCAGGGTCACGTCGGTGAAGCCGTTCTTGGTGACGTAGTCGCGGGTGCCGAGCACGAGCGCGGCCCACACCTCACCGGGCCCCTGAGGGGATCGCTCGATCACGGCCTCGATCGATCCGCGCTCGGCGACGCTGACCGAGGCGTCGCTGACGGCAACGACCGGCAACGCCGATACGCCGCGTCCCGAAGGAGTGTCCTGTGTCGCCACCACCACGTCGACGACCAGCTCGGATTCGACGAACCGCTCGGCACGAGCGACGACCTCGCCCCCGTCGACGACCACCGAACCGCCGTCGAAGACCAGTTCGTCCTGAGCGCCGATGAGGTTCAGGTACACGATCGGTACGCCGGCCTGGGCCTGGCGTTCCAGCAGCATCGATTCGCGCAGCAGCTGCTTGCCTGCCTGGAACGGTGACGCGTTGATGTTGAGCACGACTTGCGCGCCCCGGTGCGCGGCGACCACTGCCGGTCCGTCGGGGACCCAGACGTCTTCGCACACCGTGACCGCGCACACGACGCCACCGATCCGGTAGAGCGGCTGGTCTGGCGTGCCGGGATCGAAGTAGCGCTGCTCGTCGAAGACGCTGTAGTTGGGCAGTGCCTGCTTGCGGTGGCTGCCGACGATCCTGCCGTCGTGGAGCACCGCGGCGGCGTTCCACGGCCCATCGGTGGCGTCGTGCGGGTCAGCACCCGGGCGGCGATGCCCGTCGACCCACCCGACGATCGCAGCGCAGTGCCCGGTCACGCGGGCAGCGAGCGCGTCGAGCGCTGTGGCACCGTCGGCGACGAATCCGGGCTTCAGGAGCAGGTCTTCGGGCGGGTAGCCACAGATCGCGAGCTCCGGGAAGAGCGCGACGTCGCAGCCCGCGGCGTCGGCCCTGTCGTAGGCGGCCGCCATGGCCTCCACGTTCGTGCTGAGGGCACCGACTCGGAGGTTGAGCTGGCACAGGGCCACTCGCAGCACAGAGGTGGGGTCTGGTGCTGGGGACTCGTTCCTCGTCACGCCTGGATGGTACCCATCGAGTTGCCGGACCTTGAGCGCTCCGTGCCATGAACGATTCGAGGGCCCGGCGTCTGCCGGACCCTCGATAAGTGCAGTTGGTTCGCCCGTGCGGCGAACGCGTGCGGATCAGGACGCTGCGGAGCAGACCGTGTTCGTCATGAGGCGGGTCACCACGTACGGGTCGATGTTCGCGTTCGGGCGACGATCCTCGATGTAGCCCTTCTGGTCCTGAGCGACCTGCCACGGGATGCGGATCGAGGCGCCTCGGTCCGACACGCCGTAGCGGAACTCGGTGAAGTGCGCCGTCTCGTGCAGACCGGTGAGGCGGTCCTCGTAACCGTGGCCATAGCCGGCGAGGTGCTCCTCGACCTTGCCCGGCGCACCAATGGCCTCGCAGGCGGCGAGGATCGGCGGGTAGCTCTCACGCATCTGCTTGGTGGAGAAGTTGGTGTGGCAACCGGCGCCGTTCCAGTCACCCTTGATCGGCTTGGCCGAGATCGAGGCGTTCACGCCGAAGTCCTCGGAGATCCGGTACAGCAGGTAGCGGGCCATCCACAGCTCGTCGGCGACCTCGACGGTGCCCGACGGGCCGACCTGGAACTCCCACTGGCCCAACATGACCTCGGCGTTGGTGCCCGAGATGTTGATGCCCGCCTCGATGCAGGCCGTCGTGTGCGCTTCGACGATCTCGCGACCGGCGATCTCCACGGCACCGACGCCGCAGTAGTACGGACCCTGCGGGGCCGGGTAGTAGTAGCCCTCCTGGGGCCAGCCGAGCGGACGGCCGTCCTTGAAGAACGTGTACTCCTGCTCGATGCCGAACAGCGGCTCGAAGCTGGCGTACTTGTCGGCGACCGCAACGCAGGCTGCTCGGGTGTTGGTCGAGTGCGGCTCCATGGTCTCCGGCAGGAGGACCTCGCAGAGCACGAGAACGTCGTTGAGCCCACGGGTCGGGTCCGGCGTGATGAAGACAGGGTTCAGCACGCAATCCGACGCTGCGCCCTCTGCCTGGTTCGTCGAGGACCCGTCGAAGCCCCAGATGCCCGGGTCTGCACCGTCGGCGAGGATCTTCGTCTTGGAGCGCATCAGCGGGGTCGGTTCCGTGCCGTCGATCCAGATGTATTCAGCCCGATATGCCACGTTCGCATCCTTCGTGTCGTTGACCGCACCGACCTGGTGCGGCTTGCCCTGCGTGGCGTCGGCGGACCGGGGGGTTCCGCCCGTCGTCGTCACGTCATCACATTGCGGAAGGGGTCGGACCCACCGGCCCCGTCGGAGACACAGGATGCCGACGGGCGTTTTCGGTCCCGTTGCCCCATTGTGAACGGCGTGTGAACTGGCCTTGGTCGATTGGGAAGGTCTCGCCGCGCCCTGGTACCACCGCGGTCAGACACGAAGGGCCCAGCGTGCCCGAGGGCGCCGCAGCGGTGGCCGACGCAGGCGTGACAGGATGGAGCACCCTATGGATCAGCAACAGGACTACGTGCTGCGAACGGTCGAAGAGCGGCGGGTCCGACTGGTTCGGCTCTGGTTCACCGACGTGCTCGGTCAACTCAAGTCCGTGGCCATCTCGCCGGTGGAGCTCGAAGCCGCGTTCGAAGAAGGCGTGCAGTTCGACGGCTCGGCGATCGACGGGTTCAGCCGGGTGCAGGAGAGCGACGTGCTCGCGTTCCCGGACCCGAACTCGTTCCAGCTGATGCCGTCCCGCGACGGCGACGACCTGACGGCTCGAATCTTCTGCGACATCACCAACCTGGACGGCACGCCGTTCGAAGGCGACCCCCGCCAGGTCCTCAAGCGCAACCTGGCCGCGGCGGCCGACGCCGGGTTCCAGTTCATGTGCGCGCCCGAAGTGGAGTTCTTCTACCTCGCGAGCGACGACCCGGCGAAGCCGACCCCGCTCGACACGGCGAGCTACTTCGACCTCACCACCTACGACGAGACCTCCGACATCCGCCGCCGCACGATCCAGCGGCTGGAGGGCACCGGCATCCCGGTGGAGTACTCGTTCCACGAGGACGGCCCGTCGCAGCACGAGATCGACCTGCGCTACTCCGACGCACTCGCCATGGCCGACAACGTGATGGCGTTGCGGATGATCGTGCGAGAGGTCGCGATGGCCTCGGGAGTGCATGCCACGTTCATGCCCAAGCCGATCGAAGGCGTGCAGGGTTCGGGCATGCACACCCACCTGTCGTTGTGGAGCGGCGACGACAACGCGTTCTACGACCCGACCGACGCGGTCGGGCTGAGCGCGAACGCCCGGGGCTTCATCGCCGGCCTGCTCACCCATGCCGGCGAAGTCACCGCGGTGACCAATCAGTTGGTGAACTCCTACAAGCGCCTGGTGGCGGGCTTCGAAGCACCGGTGCACATCTCCTGGGCCCGCAACAACCGCTCCGCTCTGGTGCGGGTACCCGTGCCCAAGAAGGGCAAAGAGGACCAGGGCACACGCCTGGAGTATCGGGCCCTCGATCCGGCGTGCAATCCGTACTTGGCGTTCTCTGTGCTGCTCGCAGCCGGTCTGCGGGGCATCGAGAAGGGCTACGAGCTCCCCGACGAGACGACGGTCAACCTGTTCGAACGCTTCGACGAGCGCCGCCCGGCCGACGGCACGCTGCTGCCGTCGAACCTGTCGGAAGCGCTCGACCGAATGGAAGGCTCCGAACTGGTCCACGCCGCGCTCGGCGAGCACATCTTCGAGTGGTTCCTGCGCAACAAGCGAGCCGAGTGGGGCGCCTACCGCACCCACGTCTCGAGCTTCGAGCTCCAGCGCTACCTGGGGACTTGGTAGGGCCACGGTGCAGCCGCTGCTCCTCTGGCCCGATCCGGCCCCGTCCGATCTCGTCCGCGTCCTCGACCTCGCGGGTCTGCCATGGCAGGCGGTCAAGGACGAGTCGACTGCTCGAGACGGCGTGTGGTCCGGCGCGATCATCTCCGCAGACGAGTCCCCCGAGGGCGGGTTCGCGATGGCGCGCGCACTTCGCAGGGGTGACCTGGCGATCGCCCCGCTCCTGCTGATGATCCGCGGCACGCAGTTGAGCGACCTCGACGGGCGCCACGACACCTTCGACGACTTCTGCGTCACGCCCGCGCACCCCGCCGAGCTCGAAGCGCGGGTGCGTCACCTGCTGGCGGCAGAGTCGGGGCTGGACCTCGGACCCGAGGTCGTCCAGTACGAATCGCTGGTCCTGAACCTGGAGACCTACCAGGCCGGAATCGACGGCACTCCGCTCGATCTCACCTACATGGAGTACGAGCTGCTGAAGTTCCTGGCGTCCAACCCGGGGCGCGTGTTCACCCGCGAGATCCTGCTGTCGAGGGTGTGGGGATATGAGTACTACGGCGGTGCCCGGACCGTCGACGTCCACATCCGACGGCTGCGCGCCAAGCTCGGCGAGGAGCACGCCGGCATGATCCAGACGGTGCGCTCGGTGGGCTACAAGTTCGGCGAGTCACGCTGGGGCGTGTGATCGGTGCAGCGACGCTGATACCGACGCCGCCCGCATCGCCCACATCGACGCTGCGTGTGCTGATCCTGACGCGACCTGACGGTCAGACGTTCAGGTCGAGGAGCTCGGAGCCCTCGTTGAGGTACTCGCCTTCCTTGGAGAGCGACTGACCCAGGATCGTCGCCAGCACGCCGCCGGTGATGATGAACGCGATGGGCAGGACGAACACCAGGGTGATGACGATGAGGATCGGACCGATCATCTGGTCATTCTGCCACCGGATCGGTCACGTCCCGCTACTTCGGCCGGCGGGCGGCCGGTCAGGCGTCGCCGGTGTAGGCCCACGCCTCGATCTCGACGAGGGCGCCGAGCGGCAGTCCGGCGACGGCGACGCAGGTCCGAGCGGGGCGGGGCTCGGCGAAGTAGCCGGTGTAGATCTCGTTCATGGCCGCGTAGTCGTCCATGTCGGTCAGGAACACGGTCGCCTTGGTGACCTGAGCCGAGTTGGCGCCGTTCGCTGTCAACAGATCATCCATGTTGGCGAGCGCCTGGCGAAGCTGGTCCTCGAAGGTGTCGGCCAGGCCGACGGGACCCAGACCGATCTGGCCGGAGAGCACCAGCCAATCACCGGCGCGTCGGGCGGGAAGGTACGGAGCGGTCATTGGCCTTGTCTAGCGCCCGGGCGCGACGGCGACCGCCCGCCCCTGCTCCATTCGTGCGGGCGATGCGTCGGCATCATCGCCACGGAGCCCGCCGACTGCAGTCCGTCGCCGGATCAGGCGTCGGCGTCCGACCGTTCGCGTCCGACTCGGTAGCGGATAGCCGCGAAATCGTGGTGACGCTCGATGCTCAACGTCGTCAGCTCCACGTGACGAGGCAGCAACGGCTTGCCGGCACCGAGGGTCACCGGAGCGATCGACACCTCGATCTCGTCGAGGCGCCCCACCTCCGCCAGTCGCGCCGCAAGCTCCCCGCCGCCGACGACCCACACGTCCTTGCCGCCTGCCGCGGCGACCATCTCGTCGTGCAGCGCCGTGAGTGCATCGTCGTCGTCTGCGGCAGCGAACCGGACGTCACCATCGACGGTCGGCAGCTGGCGGTGCGTCATCACCCAACACGGCTGGGTGTAGCCCCAGCGGCCTTCTTCGTGCTCCACCACCCACTCGTAGGTGGTAGCGCCCATCACGATCGCGCCGACGCCCTCCATGAAACGAGCGTGGTCGCCTTCGAAGTCGCCGGCGTCGCAGACGAACAACCACTCCAGGCTGTCGTCAGGATCCGCGAGGAACCCGTCGAGCGTGGTCGCCGTGAGGTAGATGGTGCGGCTCATGTCCAGCCGACCGTACCAGCGGCGCGCCCGAAGCTGTCCCGGTCGCGGCACCGACCGCCGCCCGACGACGAAGTCGGGACGGCGGCCGGTTCACACCACGATCGGGGGCCGATCGGCGGTCACTGCAGGGTGGGGACCCACCGCTGGCTTGCCGAGCCATCGCAGACGCCGAGCCGGAGCGCCCCACCGGGGCTGCTCGCCGAGGTCAGGCACTGCCCACCGAGGTCGTTGACGATCTGGCTGCCCACCACGTGCCATCGCTGGTTCGGTTGGCCGTGGCAATCCCATGACAGCACCTGCGCTCCGGCAGCACCGGTCCCGGCGTCGAGGCACTTGCCGTGGTCGCCCGCGTCGATCCTCGAGATGATGAGACCGGCGGGGTCCAACCGCCAACCCTGGCCGGTTGCGGCGTACGACTCGCACGGAGCGTCCAGCACGAGCTTGCCGTTGGCAGGGTCGTTGTCGGTCACCTGAGCGCAGGTGGTCGTCGTCGGGTTCCGAAGCTGGCTCCACGACCATGGCGTCGCCGGCTCGATGGCCATCTTCTGCGCAGGGTCGGCCGGGTCACACGCCACGAGGTTCAGCTTGGCGCCCGGCAGCAGCTCGTTGTTCTTCACCGCAAGGCAGCGGTTGCGATAGCTGTTGACCAACTGCGTGCCGGTCCACTCCCATCGCTGCCAAGGAACGTCGGCGCAGTTGTAGATGCGAACTTCGGCGCCCGCCTCACCACCGTTGCCGTCGAGGCATCGGTCGCTCCCACGGTTGAAGATGAACCCGCTCGGGTCGAGCACCCAGCCTTGGTCCGGCGCGTTGGTGCACATCCAGCTGTTGAGCGCAGCACCGTTGCCCGTATCCGCGTCGACCACTCCGGCGCATCGATCCAAAGAAGTGTTCCGGATCCGCTGGTAGTTGGCCGGCGCGAGCGGCTTGAGCACCCACTGCTGCTCGGTGTCGGTCGACAGGCAGTTTCGGAGCTTCAGATGCGTTCCCGACACGGGTTGGCCAGGGATGCCCAGGCACTTGCCCTGGGCATCGTTGACGATCTGGGACCCGTCGATGCGCCAACGCTGACCCGCAGAGCCGTTGCAGCTCGCCGACCAGACTTCGCCACCGACTGCACCAGCGCCAGCGTCGATGCAACGTCCGGACTTCACCGGCGTGCGGATCTCGCCGGCCGAGGTCAGCATCCAGGACTGTCGCCCGTTCCCGTTGCATGGCCACGGATCGACCCGGCCGCCATCGACGTTGCCATACGACAGGTCGGCGCAGCGGTCATAGCGGGCGTTGTAGATCTCGCTGAGGTCGAGCGGCGTGCCGGTGGGGACCATCTGCAGGTCGTAGCGATGTGCGCCCGAGTTCCACTGCGAGAAGTCCTCGCCGGCGAACGTCTTCGGCGACGCCAGGGAGAAGATGTGGCCCCCCCCGCCCGGGTTGAGTCCGATGTCGGGAGGGATGCTCACGATCGGGATCTCGATGAACGGCAGCTTGAACGACTCGGTTGCGGCGTCGAGCACCGACGCCAGCGTCCCGGTTGCGCCCACCCCGGCGTAGATGTTGCTGCCGACCACGTCGTCGCTGAGGCCCGGGATGCTCGCAAACGCCGCTCCGGCGAAGAACAAGAACGCCTGGGGGATCGACCCCATGATCTGGGAGACCAGCGCGCCCGTGTCACTGGGCAGCGACATCGTCGCCAGCGTGGAGTTGAGCGTGTTCTTGAGGATCTGCGCAGTCTTGTCGGTCAGACCCTTGACCGAGATGTTGTCCTCCTCCATCGCCCAGGTCCACGACCCGACCACTTCGAGGTGGTTCTGCGGGTTCAGCAGGTCGCCCGCGTCGACCAACCGAACGTTGTCGAACCGAACTGCACCCTGTTCCGCGTCCGAGAACAGGTAGCGGCTCTCACCGTTGCCGAGCGACATCGATGCGCTGTCGCGTGAGCCTGCAACGCCGACCTGAGCCGAGTTCGGCACGCCCAGCTTGACCCTGAACCAGACGTTGTAGACGAACGGTTCATCCCGGGTCCCCTGGAGGAACGAGTCGTTGTGCGACACCACCTCGGCCCTGGTGGCCCGGAACGTGAAGCTCGAACCACCCGGTTGGTTGGGGTTCGGGGTGCTCGGAGTGGTGCAAGCGGTGCTGAGCAGTGCAAGCACTCCCAGCACCGCGGCGACGCCGGCAAGGCGTCGCACGCGGGTGCTGCGGAGGCCGCTCATCGGGTCTCGACGACCCAGTGCTGAGCGTTCACACCGGTGCAGGACTGCAGCTTCAGCGCGGTACCCGACGCCTCGGCGCACAGGTGGTTGGCGTCGTTCATCAGGCTCTGAGCGGCGCCATCAGCGGTCCAGTGCTGCCACGGCTGGGTAGTGCAGTCGTAGATGACGACGGTGCTGCCGACGTTGCCGCCGTTGTTGCCGTCCATGCACTTGCCGGCACCGCCCTGGTCCCAACGGTGGTGGATCCGACCGACGGCATCCAGGTACCAGCTCTGGCCGGCATCGTTGGGGTCACACGGCTTGGTCTGCAGCGAGGTGCTGTTGTTGGCGTTCGCCACTCCGGCGCACACGTTGGTGATCGGGTTTCGCACCTGCTGCCACTTCCACTGTCCGGCAGCCTCCAGCGCGAACTGCTGGTTGGGGTTCGCCGCGTCGCACGCGGCGAGCGCCGTGTTCGATCCGGGCAGGGTGGTGGCACTCGAGCGGGTGAGGCACAGGTTGTTCGTGTCATTCACGAACTGCTGACCCGAGACGTGCCACCGCTGCCAGCTCTGGTTCAGGCCGCACTGGCGCACCAGGACCTGCTTGCCGAGCGTGCCGCCGTTGCCGTCCATGCACCAGCTGGCGCCGGCTCGGTTGATCATGAGACCGCTCGGATCGAGGTACCAACCCATGGTCGGACCATCGGTGCAGGCCCAGTCAGCGACCGCGTTGCCGTTGCCCAAGGAGTTGCCCGCCACGCCGATGCAGCGATCGACGCCGGTGTTGTGGAGCCGCTGCTCGGTCCGCTCCTGCCACTTCGCGACCTTCCACTGCTGGGAGGCGTCAGCGGCGTTGCACGTTGCCAGGACCAGCGGGTTGGTCGGCACGACCGAGCCGTCCTTGGCGGCCACGCACAGGCTGTTCGCGTCGTTCACGAGGGTGTCGCCGACCTGCGCCCAGCGCTGGTTCAGGGCACCGTTGCAGTCGCTGATCCCCACGTTGGCGCCGAGCGCTCCGGTGCCCAGTCCGGTCAGGCACTTGGTGGCACTCAGTCCGGTGGTGATCCGGCCGTTAGTCTCGAGGACCCAACGCTGGTTCTGCAGACCGGTGCACGGGTACGACAGCACCTTGGTGCCGTTGCCGGTACCGGAGTTGTCGACATCCGCGCAGCGCCCCTGCGCCGCGTTCAGCAGCTGTGCCTGCCAGGTCCCCACCGAGACGGTCGTCATGTTGGTGGCGCCGCTGCGGTCGGTCACCGTCAGGGTCGCAGCGAAGTTCCCGAGTGCGGCGTAGGTGTGCTTGGGGTTCGCTTCGGTCGACGTGATCCCGTCGCCGAAGTTCCACAGGTAGGCGGCGATGATGCCGTCATCGGGGTCGGTGGAACCGGCAGAGGAGAACTGCACCACCAACGGCGCCGGACCCTCGCTCGGCGTAGCGGTCGCGACCGCGACGGGCGGACGGTTCGCCACGTTGGGAACCGTGACCGACACCTGCGCCGAGCGCGTGGCACCGAGCGAGTCGGTGACGGTCAACGTCGCGACGTAGGTCAGCTCGGCCGCATAGATGTGCGTCGGGTTCGCCTCGGTCGACTTCGCGGAGCCGTCGCCGAAGTCCCACAGGTATCCAGCAATCGTCCCATCCGGGTCATAGGAGCCCGACGAGGAGAACACGATCTGCATCGGAGAGGACCCCGGGTACCCGTTGGCCACGGGGAACGGGGCCTGGTTGTTGCCCGTTCCCGGATCGGGCGTACACGCCGCCGCCATCCCTACCGTGGCGAGCACCGCCACCACCAACACCACGAGCCTACGGCCGCGTTCCAACATCCCTATCCCCCTGTCACGCGCTTCATCGCCAAGCGCATCGTGAACGTAGATGACCAAGTCAACGGGTTTCGTCGAGACGTTGGGCAACCCGCCCCACACACGTGGCCCGAGCACAGCTCCCGTTCGCCAACGATGTCCCCCGTCGGCGTTACTGTGTCACGTCTAGGCCCCGACCACAACGGGAACTTCCTCACGAGTCGGTGGAGGATCGACCTGGACGGTGGCTCTCGGTGCCTTCGGCACCGCCCAGCAACCCGCCAGGTCAGGTGCCGGTCGGCCAGTCCGTCGGGCACCCGAGATGGCGCCACGTCGCCGCCGCAACCGCTGCAAACACGGCATCGGACACCTGGACCGGTTCACCGCCGGACGGGTCCACCACGATCTGGATGTGGGGGGTGTCGGACGCCTTGAGCACGCCGAGCGAGCGGATCGTCAGGTCCAACACGGTGCCGTCCGCGTCGACCGCGATGCCCTCCGAGGTCACCCATCCGAACGCCATGTGAGCCGCCCCGATGCAGTAGGAGCGCAACGTGACCTCATCGAGGGCAGCTCCGGCCTGCACGTGCACGACGATGCCCGCCGCTGTCACCGACGCGGCAGCGACCGCGCCGTCAGTGGTGCGGACCACGACTCGTTCCGGGCTGATGCCGGTCGCCGGTTCGACCGACACGACGTCGCTGGGCGCTCCGATTCCGGCGATCAGCACGACCGCTTCGGCCCACCCGGCAGCGCGCAGCGTCACCGATGTCGGCGGGCCTGCCACCTCGACCTCGATCACCTCCACGCCGGGGGCCACCGCAGCGATCTTCTCGACGATCCCGTCGGTGGCCACCACGCGCAGCACACCGGTGCCGTCAGCTCGGATGCCCGCAGCGATCGGCGGGCGCTTGGGCGCAGAACGACTGCAGTCCTCGCGGGACCACAGCGCGAGCACTGCCCGCCCGTGCTCGTTCGCCAGGTCCTGCGCGACCTTCGGGAGCGGGCTGTGTCGCTTGGCGCCGAACGCCCCACCGTTCGCAGCCGCTCGCGACGGCTCACCGCCGGGTTCGCACCAGGCGGCGTCGGTCTCGACATAGGCGGCGTCGACCCAGCCGGTGCGCAAGGTGAGGTCCCAGTCGCCGTCGGGCACCTCGAGCGGGGGCACCGGATCGACCGTCGTGCGCCGACCCTGGACCTTTCCGGCAGCCCGGCGGGCCGCAACGACAGACTCGCCGAGCACCCAGCTGCCGTCCGGGTCGACCACGGCGACCAGGCACCCGTCGGGAGCGGTGTCGGCCGAGAACCCGACCGCTCCGGCGACGACGTCCGCCCCGATGACCTGAGGTGCGCCGAGCTCGAGTGTGGCGCGCCGCGCCGCGGCGTCGAGATCCCGGCTGCTGTCGTTCGGACCATGCAACTCCACCGCCACCTCGGCACCCGAACCACCCAGGACCTCGGTCGCTGCGTCGACGATGCTCTGCCAGCCAGTGCAACGGCACAGGTGCGCCGCGAGCGCCCGCTCGACTGCCCCGTCCCGCAACCCATCGGCGCCGGCCGGCGACACGGCCGCTTTGGTGCGCAGCGCTTCGAGCCGCACAACGATGCCCGGCGAGCAGAACCCACACTGGCTCGCGCCGTGGTCGACGAACGCTGTCGCCCACTCGGAGCGCACCGCGGAGTCGAGACCGTCGAAGGTCGTCACCGACCGACCCGAGACGCGTCGGAGCGGCGTCACGCACGCCACCCGGGCAGTGCCGTCGACGAGCACCGTGCAACAACCGCACTGGCCCTGAGGAGCGCAGCCGTCCTTGACCGAGTGCACGCCGAGCGGGCCTCGCAGCGCCTCCAACAACGTCAGCCCGTCGTCCGTGACGGTCACCTCCGTGCCGTCCAACTCGAACACGACGACGGACTCGGGGACCTGCGACGACGGCACCATCGGCTGATCAGGCGTGTTCGACATTCGGCGTTCCTCCGGATTCCTGCGTGCTCAGCCACGCTCCTCGTTCGATCGAAGCGGGTCGAGTCGGAGCAGACCTTCCCGGGCGATGGGACGTGGCGCGCCTCGGACGGTACCGTGCCCGCTCGTGGCGTCCCGAAACCAGCGATCGCACCACCAGCGCACCGCACCGTCAGAGATCGACCGTCGCGCGGTCCTGCGCAGTGGCCTGGGGGTGGGGGCGATCGCACTCGGCGCCACGCTGCTCGGCGGCTGCGGTTCCGATGACGCCGGCACCCGCGTCGCCCGGGCGAACTCGACCCACCAACTCATCGCGGCATTCCCCCAGTCGGTCCCGCACATCCCCGCCGGCGTTCCGGCACGCCTGCCGTACCTGGTGTCGGACCCCGAGGGGGTGCCGTTGACCAAGATCGACAGCGACGTCACGTTCACGATCTCCCAGGGCGGCAAGAAGATCGGCTCAGTGACTGTGCCGCCTCGGGGCGACGGAGTGCCTCGCGCCTACCTGCCGTTGCAGTACACGTTTCCGACCGCGGGCATCTACGACCTAAACGCCGCCTACGACGGCGCCAGCATGGATTCCACGATCGAGGTCGTCGACCCGTCGAGGGTCGGCCCACCGGTCGTCGGTCAGCAGCTCCCAGCGGTGGACTCTCCGACGACCTCGGATCCGTTGGGCGTCGATCCGCTGTGCAGCCGGGTTCCGCCGTGCCCGTACCACGAGGTCAACCTGAACGCGGCGGTGGGTGGCGGCAAGCCGATCGTCATGCTGATCGCCACACCGGCCTACTGCCAGACGGCGGTGTGCGGCCCGGTGCTCGACCTCGTCATGGAGCAGACCGCCGGTCGAACCGACCTGAACGTCCTGCACCAGGAGGTCTACAAGGACCCCAAGGGCCAATCGAACCTCGCCAAGGCCCCGCTCGCACCGGTCCCCGCCGCGTACAACCTCGCGTTCGAGCCGGTGCTCTACATCACCGACCACACCGGGTTGATCGTCGCCCGAGCCGACGTGACCGTCGACCGCGGCGAACTCACTGAGCTGCTCGCCCTGGCGGTCTGACCGCTGTCGGCATCAGACCGCGGATCCGGTTGGTGATTCGGTTAGCCGCAGCGCGCCGCACGGACGAGTCCGCGCGACGGGTGAGGTCAGCTGAAGGAGCTGCCGCAGCCGCAGCTGCGCTCGGCGTTCGGGTTGGTGATCGCGAACCCGGACTGCTCGAGGCCGTCCTTGTAGTCGAGCGTGGCGCCCTGGAGGAGCTGGGCGCTCGACGGGTCGACCACGACGCTGACGTCGCCGTAGGTGTTCTTGATGTCGTCGTTGGCGATGTCGGTGTCGAAGAACATCTCGTAGGAGTAGCCGGCGCATCCGCCTGGACGCACCGCCACGCGCAGTGCGAGTCCGGCTTCGCCTTCGGCGTCGATGAGCTGCTTGACCTTGGTGGCCGCGTTGTCGGTGAGGGTGATCACGTTGTCCTCCGCTGTTACTCCACGCCTCGGCGCACGAGTGTTCGACCACGCAGTGTACTGCCGGTCCCCGGCCACTGACCTGCCGGGGCGCTTCGGTGGCGTTCAGTCGGCCACGAGGGTGGCTCGGCACGGCTCGCGGTGCGACAGGTCGTGGAAGTCCTCGACGTGTGCGCCGCCCGCCTCGTCGACGAAGCCGACGAGCAGCCCACGGTGCAGCGCGCAGACGAGCTCGGGATTGGACTCGGCCAGATCGGCGAACGGGCAGTGCCCGAACGCGACTGTCGTGATCTGGTCCTCGACGACCGACGCGGGGTCGAAGCCGAGCTCGTCGAGCATCGCAACCGCCGCGTCGACACAGGGGCGACGAGGCGAGGCGGCGATGTCCGAACGAGCAGCGGAGTGCGCCAGGCGGCGGCCCTGAGCCCGTCCAGCCGCGACGACCACGTCGTCATCGAGTCCGGCATCGGCAGCGAGGTCGAGCAGCATCCTGGCCAGCATCGGGAACACCGGTGGTTCCAGGCCGAGCGACGGCGCGTCAGCGGCCAGCGTGTACAGGTTCTGCGGTCGACCGACGGCGCCCCGGCCGTCGGGGTGGGCGTCGAGCAGGCCCACATCTCGCATGCGCTCCAGGTGTGGGCGCACCGTGTTCGGGTGCAGGCCGAGCGTGTCGGCGATCTCCGCAGTTGCGAGCGGACGTGGCGAGCGGGCGAGCTCCAGGTAGATGGCGTAGCGGGTGTTGTCGCCCAGCGTCTTGAGGAGGTCGAGGCGGCGCTCAGAAGTGCCCACGGGGCAAAGGGTAATCCCCGCGGCTGAGATAACACGGCGAGGACCGGTAAAATCAGGATCGTGAACGAGGCACCCGATCAGGCCGCAGCCAGCGTCACCGGCCACGCGGCCCCCGCAACGCCGAACGTCGACGACGTGATGGGGATCCTGCGCGGCGTCATCGACCCCGAGCTCGGCTCCGACATCGTCGAGCTGGGCATGGCCAAGGGTGCCCGCGTGGACGCTGACGGCACCGTGCACGTCACGATCGCGCTGACCACGAGCGGTTGCCCGCTGCGAGCGGAGATCCAACGGGACGTCCGGGCCCGGGTCGGTTCGCTCCCCGGCGTCACCAAGGTCCGCTTGGACTGGACCGAGCTCGACCAGGCCGGCAAGGCAGCGGCGATGGAGCGGGCTCGACGCAACATCGCCGAGCGACCCGAGCGCACCTCGGTCCCCACCACGGCCAAGGTCGTCATGGTGGCATCGGGAAAGGGCGGCGTGGGCAAGTCGTCGGTCACGGTGAACCTCGCCGCGGCGCTCGCGAACAAGGGCTTCACCGTCGGCGTGATCGATGCCGACATCTGGGGGTTCTCGGTGCCTCGCATGGTCGGGCTGGAAGGCCGTCTCGCAGCCGAGGAGCAGCCCGCGTCGACAGCCACCGCTCCTGGTGCCACCGGTTCCAGCGCCACCGCAGCCGACGCCACCGATTCGAGCCCACCAGCCGACCCCTCAGCAGAACGCCGTCCACGCATCATCCCGAACGAGATCACGATCGGCGCCGGGCGCCTCAAGGTCGTCTCCATGGGGTTCCTCGTCGACGACGAGGGCAGTGCACTCATGTGGCGCGGACTGGTGCTCAACCGAGCGGTGCAGCACTTCCTGGAAGACGTCGACTGGGACGGCGTGGACTACCTGCTGATCGACATGCCGCCGGGCACCGGCGACGTGCAGATGGGTCTGGCCAAGCTCCTCCCCCGTGCCGAGATGCTCGTGGTGACCACGCCGTCGTTGACGGCGCAGAAGGTCGCGGTCCGCGTCGTCGACATGGGCCGCAAGAACTTCCTGCACATCGCGGGTGTGATCGAGAACATGTCGAGCTACGTCGACGACACCGGTCGCGAACACCTGCTGTTCGGCTCCGGTGGCGGCGAACGCCTGGCCGCCGAAGCGGGCGTACCGCTGCTCGCCCGCATCCCGATCGAGCCGGCCGTCGCTGACGGCGGCGATCACGGTCGACCGATCGCCCTCGGAGAGGGCCCTGCCGCCGAGGCATTCCGCGGCCTGGCCGACGAGCTCGTGGACGACATCATCCCTCCGGCGGACCTGAGCGGTTGCAGCACCCGCTTGATGGGCGCCGTGCAGGCAGCGCTCGCCGCAGCGGACGCGACTACCTGATCCTGCCCCCGCCCTCGAAGAGGGCCCCGGCCGTGCCCGAACAGGTCCCGGCCCGCGGCCGGACCGGGCTCAGCTCACGGCCGGATGATCCGGCCAGAGGATGGGCAGCCGCGGCTCAGGCCCGGTCGGGATCGAGCGGACGGGCGGTCCACGCGTCGTAGATGCCGCCGGTGCCCTCGGGATCGCCCGGCAGCACGATCCGCACACCATCGCTCTGGTCCGCGATCGTCGGCAGGATCGGCTGGATCTGCGAGATTCGCCGTGCATGGTCCAACACGTCGGCAGCGCAGCGGAAGCGGTCGAGCGCGACCAACGTCCGCACGGTCGGGAAGATCAACACGATGTCGCCGGAGTCGTGCGCCGCCAATGCCTCGGCCGGCGTCATCCAGCGGGTGCCGATCAGCTCCCGATCATCAGCGACGACCTCCTGGCCGACCGGCGACGCCGCGACGAAGAACCGCGTGTCGTAGCGACGGTGCGATCCGAGCGGAGTGATCCAGCGGGAGAAGTAGTGGATCGAACCGACATCGAGGCGCAAGTCCTCAGCTGCCGCCACCTGCGCGATCGACATGTGCGAACCGTCGACCGCGCTCCGATGCGTTGCGAACCGGTCCGCGACCTGCGGGTCGGCAAGGTCGAGCGGAAGACCGCTGAGCTGGTTCGCCATCAGAACGCCGGCCTCTTCGAAGGCCTCCCGGATCACCGCCACCCAGAACGCCAGCCCGCCGGAATCCAGACCGAGACGTCGAGATGCCTCAGCATCGGTCAGTCCGGCGCATGCGGCGAAGGCCGCCGGGTCAGCGTCGTCAGGGTCAACCGCTCCGCCGGGGAACACATACGCGCCGCCGACGAAGTCCGAGTCGAGGTTACGCTGCATCAAGCACACCTCGAGCACGCTGGACCCCACAGGTCCACGGTCGCGCAGCAACATCACCGTCGAGGCATCGAGCACCGGCACGTCACCGGGCGATGCGGCACGCGTAACGACGACGTTCAACGCGGCGGGTCGAGCTCGTGAGGTCCGTCGACCTCGACGTCGATGACCTCGGCGTAGGCCACCGACGAGTCCGCAAGGTGGCTCTCGGCGTCGACGGTACTCCCACGCACGGTGCCAGAGGACCCGCCTCGGCCGAAGGAGCCGAAGCCGGGCCCGAACCCCGTGCCGGTGGTACCGAACGACGCGGTCACGAACGCTCCGGAACGGGCCGCTCGTCGTTCGATCCAGCGCATCACCACGGGACGCAGCAGGGACCGTGTCGGCGGGAAGAGCAGCAGCAGGCCGGGGACTGCGGTCACGAAGCCGGGCACGATCAGGAGCGTTCCCCCGGCGACGACCATGAGTCCATCGAGCAGCGAGTCGGTCGGCTGGCGCCCGGCGGCGAGCTCGGCGTTCACCTTGCGCCACACGCTGAGGCCTTCGGAGCGGATGAGCACGAACCCCAAGATGCTGAGTCCGAAGATCAGCGCCACCGTCGGGAGGAAGCCGATCGCCTGGGCCACTGCGATGGCCGTGACGATCTCCAGGATCGGCAGGACGAGGAGCACCAACAGTGCGGTCATGTGCTCACCCTATGGCCGGCACCGATCGGCTGACATGGCGCCGCAGTTCGAGCGCAGAAGACGCTCAGGGAGAGCGCAACGCCCCCCGAGCGCGCGCCACATCCAGCGCTGCGCCCGACCGATCGCCCGTCACGACCCCGCCGTTCATTCGATCTCGACGCATGCAGCGCTGCGCCGATCGGCGCAGCGCCCATTACGCGACGTCGATCAGGGATCGGCGCTCGTTTTCGTTGAGACCGCCCCAGATGCCGTGTGGCTCGCGGATCTCCAGCGCGTACTCCAAGCACTCTTGTCGTGCCGGGCATTCGCCGCAGATCGCCTTCGCTCGGCGTTCTCGCTCCAGGCGGTCGGCCTTGCGCTCGAACTGCGGCGGCGGGAAGAACACCGCCGCCTGCGGACCTCTGCAGGCCGCTTTGACCTGCCACATGTCGTGGACCTGTTGTGCACTCACCGGTCGGACCCCCCCTTTCGGTGTGCGGCGCACCCTACGCACACCGACCCGGGATCCTCAAGGATCAATTTGTGCGCGTCACGCTCACGATCGCGAGCAACGCCGACGGGATCGGGTCAGGAGCCGTCGTCGGCCGGGGGTGAGTCCGTCACGGTCCCGACCGCACCGGTCACATCGTCGGCGCCATCGCCCTCGACATCAATACCAGCAATGTCGTTGCCCTCAACGTCGCCGTCATCGGGTCCACCCTTGCGACGGTTGCGCATCTCTCGGTAGTCGATCGCGCCGCCCTCCTCGGGTTCGATCTCGAGGACCAAACCGTCGATGGCCACCACGCGAACGGGTTCGCCGACCGAGATCGGCGTGGCCCGGTTGACCCGAGCTCGCCACAGCGCGCCCTTGATCGTGACGGTGCCTTCCGGGTCCACAGCGGTGGTCGCCGTGCCCATCTCTCCGACCATCCACTCGCGGCCGATCGTCGGCGTGGCGAATCGGGTCCGGACCATCGCAGGCATGCCCGAGAACATGGTGGACCCGATGCCGATGATGCCCGCGCCGAGAGCGATCCACGTGGGACGGAACTCGGTCAGCAGGAACAGCGACGAGATCGTGAACCCGGTCATCCCGATGATCGTCCACGCCCTGGGGATGCCGGTCTGCACGTCGATCGCGAACGCCACGAAGCTCGCGACGAACACGACCAGCGCCCACTGGTTGTGGGGCAGCTCCGAGATGCCGTAGCCACCCAGCACCACGAACAGGGCACCAACGACGCCCGCGATGCCGATGCCCGCGGTGAAGAACTCGAACAGCAGCAACCCCAGCCCGATGGTCATGAGCAAGTATGCGACCGACGGGCTGGCCACCGTGTGGAACAGCTGCGTCGAGAGGGGCAGCTTGGAGAACCGGACGGTGGTGAGCGGCACGGTCTGGCGTTCACCGTCG
>Ga0209023_10002231_pt1 | contig 24592 bp, 23 predicted proteins | sample LakOneMetagenome_FD_187468 | JGI IMG/M metagenome (GOLD analysis project Ga0209023, IMG submission 187468) | Freshwater and sediment microbial communities from Lake Erie, Canada (SPAdes) (version 2) | ecosystem: Environmental > Aquatic > Freshwater > Lentic | place: Lake Erie, Canada... | reverse complement strand
TCTTGAGCCAACGTACAGCATCTGCCAGCGCCGCAGCGTCTTCGGCGGGGCATGCGATGCCCGCGTGCGCCTCCTCGATCAAGCGCGCGCCCTCGCCGTCCAGCGACGCGATCACCGGCCGGCCGGCTGCCAAGTATGCCTGGACCTTACTCGGGATCGTTTGCGCGAGGATTTCGTCGCGATTCAGGCTCACGAGAAGCGCCGACGCCTGCGTAAGAATCCCCGGCATGGTCTCCGACGGGAAGCGCCCGGTGAAGTGCACATTGTCGAGCGCCAGCCGTTCGACTTCGGCGCGCAAGGTGTCGGCGCGACTTCCGCTGCCGATCAGCACGAAGCGTACGTCCGGTTCGTCGCGCAGCAGCGCTGCGGCCGCGATGACAGTGTCGAGCGCTTGCACGGTTCCGAGGTTTCCAGCGAAGACGATGTTAAAGCCCGCGTCAAGTGTCAGCGCCGCCGAGGGTTGCGCGCGCTCCCCAAAGGCGCGCTCACCCGGGTTGGGATGGATCTCCACAGGCGTCGCACCGGCCATCGGCCCGACCGCGGAGACGAAGCCGTTGGACTGGACCAGCAGCAGGTCACTGCGCCGATAGATCCAGCGCACCACGGCGGCGACGATAGTCAAGAGGCGTGGGTTGCGCACGTATCCAGTGACCTGAAGGCTCTGCGGCCACAGGTCTTGTATCCACACTACCACTGGGCAGCGCTTGAACATCCGCAACACCAGCGCGGCGATCGCCTGCAGAATCGGTGACGTGCCGTAGACCAAGATCACGTCAAACGACTGGCCACGCAAGCGCCAAGGGCCGATCGCACTAGCGCTGCAGATGAACGACAGGTAGTTGCCAACCAGGCGCAATGCGCCCGAGCGTCCACGCGGAATCAGCGGGACGCGGTGCACGACGATGCCGTCGAAGTCTTCGCTGCCGGTGGCGAACGCGCTATAGCCAGGGAAAACTGCGCCGTCGGGATAGTTCGGTTGGCCCGTGAGCACTGTGACTTCGCAGCCCACTTCCTTCAGCGAGTGCGCCACCTCGTTGATGCGGAAGCTCTCCGGCCAGAAGTGCTGGCTGAGGATCAGCGCTTTCATGACCGACAGCGGATTACTGCGTCAGATGGGTTCGGATCAGCTCGTCCTTTTGCGCGGGCGCGGGATAGCTGATCAACACGGCGCGATACGCGCCCTTGAAGACGAAGAAGCTGCCAGCTGCGGCGCCGACGACGCCGCACTCGGCGATCAACTTTCCGAAGTCAGCCAGCGATCCGGCGCCGCCGAGAAAGGACATTGGCAAACGTGTCGCTTCGCGCACCTTGCGGGCCAACGCGAGGTCGTAGCCCGTCATCAAACCGTCGTTGTCGATCGAATTGACGACGATCTCCCCCGCGCCGAGTTCGGCGGCCTGCTTGGCGAACTCGAGCACGCTGCGGCCGCTGTTCTTCTTGCCGTTGCGCGTCCACGCCTCGTGACCGCCAAGCAGTTTCTTCTTTGCGTCGATCACGACGACCACGCTCTGGCTGCCCACTTCGTTGGCGATCTCGGTGATGACGGCCGGGTTGTCGATCGCGGCCGAACTGACGGCGACCTTCTCCACGCCGAGGCCAATGATGCGTTTGGCCTGCTGCGCCGTCTTCACGCCGCCGCCATAGCAAAGCGGCATGCGGCATTCCGCCGCGAACTGCGCGATGAGGCGGAAGTTGGGTTCGGCGCCCTGGACGCTCGCGTCAATGTCCAGAACGATGAGTTCGTCGGCTTCCTTCTCGTTGAAGATCTTGACCGCGTTGATCGGATCGCCGACGTACTTCGGCTCCTTAAAGCGCACGGTCTTGACCAGCCCACCGTCGTGGACCAGAAGACAGGGAATGATTCTGGGCCTCAGCACGGTGGCAGCTCCGAAAAATTCTTCAGCAGTTGGGCGCCGAAATGGTGGCTTTTCTCCGGATGAAACTGCACGCCATAGATGTTGCCCGCATGGACCGCACAGGCGAAGTCGACGCCGTAAGTCGTACGTGCCGCGACGTCCTGGTCGCGCGCGCATTCGAAGTAGTACGAATGCAGGAAGTAGAAGCGACCTTCGGAGAGCAAGCCCGCGAACAGCGGCGCGCTCGTGATCGGCTGGACGTCGTTCCAGCCCATGTGGGGCAGCAGCAGGTCGTCCCGCTTCAAGGCGTCGAAACTGCGCACGCGGGCATCGATCCAGCCTAGACCGGCCAGGCGTCCTTCTTCGCTGCTTTGTGCGAGGATTTGCATGCCCACGCAAATCCCGAGTACCGGCACGCGACGCCGCAGCACCAGCTCGTCGAGCGTGGCGCGCATCCCCGAGGCGTCCAGCAATTCCATCGCATGGTCGAAGGCGCCGACCCCCGGGAGGATGATCCGGGAGGCATCGGCGAGCTGGGCGGCGGTGCGCGCGACGCTCACGTCGACATTCAGCCGCTTGTACATGTTCTGAAAGGCCAGGATGTTGCCGAGCCCGTAGTCGACGATCTTTATCATCGGATGATGGCTCGCTGCATCCCCGTTGCCCGCATGACTCGCGTGCCTAGATCGATCAGACCTTGACGCGACTTGTAGTCCCGCCAAGTCTTGTTCGGACCATCGTGGAGGGCTTGCAACTCCTCGACGGAGATATCGAGTTTGGTGGCGATGTATTCGAAATCCTGAGCAATGGTACTTTCGTCGTAGGCCGGTTTGGAGATGCGCTCCAGCGCCTCGTCGCGCGTCATCTGATTGGTCAAGATCAAACTGGAGAAATGCGCGCGGCGTTTGTCGTAGCCGAACTTCGTCGGTTGCCAGTAGCCTTCGTAGAAGCGAGTGAAGCGTGATTCATAGTGCTTGTGCGCGTACTTCTGCCAGGTGAACTTATCGATCAGCAGTTGCATTGCGTCTTCCTTTACATAGGGAACGCAGTTCAGCGGGCGCCATACCTGCACACCCTTCACGTAGCGGTAGTAGAGCTTGTAGGTGAAGATGTCCGACAGAGGAAACGTCTTCAACGGACGTGTTCCGAACTGCGAGTGGATGTCCTTCAGCTGCCGCAAGTCGGAAGCGTGGTAGGCCCATTCAAGCGGCTCACGGACGCATTCGGTCGAATAGTTGCCCCCGTTCAAGATGTACTTGATCTTGTACTTGGCCGCGAAGTTGTAGAGCGACGCGAAGAACGCATGATCTTGCGGCGTGTCCAGGTGAGGGACCTGCGCCTTGAAATAGGCGAGCTGCAGGTCCTTCATTTCCTGCCAGTTGACCACCTCCGTGTGAAGCTCCACACCCAGGCCTTCGACCATGCGCTCGATGTTGTGCACGGCCTGTTGAGAATTCCAGCCGGCGTCCACGTGGAATATCAGCGGTCGCAGGCCGAATTGCTGCACGGCAAGGTAGGCGAGGTAGGAGCTGTCCACGCCGCCGCTCATCCCCAGCAGGCAGTCGTACTCGCGACCCTCGCCGTCCTTTTTGATGCGGGCGACCATGCGATTGATCTCCGCCTGGCCGCGCTCGTCGGTGTGCCAGTTCGGCAAGACGTTGTCGTAGTAGTTGTTGCAGTAGTCGCACCAGCCGCGGGCATCGAACATGATGTCCGAGTCGCTTGTGTCCATGATGCAGTGGCTGCAGATGGCGTAGGGACGATTCGCGGTAGCGATGGTCATAGTAAAGTCGAGGCTAGGGCAGTGCGTGAGCGAGGACTCAGCGCGTGGCGGGGACGATGTGTTCGACGGCGCTCGACACGCGGGAGTACACCGCCAGGAGTTTTCGAGCGTTGGTGGCCGGATCGAAATTTGACTCGGCCAGGCGCAGGGCGTTGCCACCCATCCGCTGCACCTCGCCGCGCGACCGCGCGAAATGCAAAATGGCATCGGCCAGCGCGTTGACGTCGCGAGCCGGAATCGCCAGCCCGGTTTCACCGTGGACCAGCGTATCGCTGCGCGGCTTGTCGACACACACGATCGAAGGAACCGATGAGAACGCCGCTTCAAACACGGGCCGTCCCGGCGCATCGTAGTAAGAAGGGAAGCAAAGCACGTCCATCCGATCGTAGACGCACTTGATGTCGAGCGTCGCTCCGAGCAAGTGGAACGTGTCATCGAGCCCTTCTTCGGTGACACGGCGTGCCAACTCCGCTTCGACATTTTGCGCAAGCCCAGCTTTGTCGAGCATCCACGCCTTGAGGCCACGGTCGGTCATCGTGACGCCGCCGACGATCAGAAACTCGATGTCATGCCCGCTGTGCTTCAGCAGCTTGGCGGCCTCGAGGAGTTCGAACAGGCCTTTCGAAAAGTGCAGGTTGCCTACGAATCCGACTTTCAGGGACGTTGGCCGCAGTCGGTCCAACTTGGAGATGATGTCCGGGTCCGGCTGCGGTGCGCGCTTGGCAGTGAAGGAGTTCTGTATCACGTCGACGTGCAGTTCGGCTGGCAGCGTGGCGCGCGTGTTCTCGTTGATCGCCACGATTGCCGCCGCGTCGCGTGCCAGGCGGCGATTCAGCCAGCGGCCACGAAGCGAGCGCGGATCCACGTGCTGCAAGGAGCGCACGTGAACGACGACGGGTGCGCCGAATATCCACTTTGCGATCAACGCGGGCACGATGTAGACGGCTTCGTTCACATGAATCACGTCGACATGTTTCCAACGGCCGCGGGCTTGGAGCAGCGCGGCAATCGTGAAAGGAAAGTGAAAAACCTCGCGCAGCAGTATCAGCCAGCGCACACCTCGATAGCGGCTGTAGCGGGTGTTGTCGAACTTGGTCATCCCGCGCGTGGTCACCACGCCGGTTGCGACCTGGCGATAGAAGTCGAGCGCCGTGCCGCGCGCGGCAACGAAGAACGCGTCGACTGATCCGGCAGGGAGCGCACGTACCGCCTCGAACAGGCTTCGCGAGGCGCCGCCAAATGGGCCGTCGCCATCGATGTACAAAACTCTCATATCAGTCCGAGCTCTTCACGCGTTCCAGCTTTGCGCCCGGACGATATTTCAAGATGTCGTTGGGGCCCGCCTGGCGAACCATCGTCGACTCGTCGAGGATGTAGACGTCGCCGGTATGAGGGCACTCCCAATCGCCTTGACCTGCCAGCGGCAACGGAATCTTCTCGCCATAGGCGCTCGCCCAGCCGACCTGACGCGCCGGCGAACCCAACATCATGGCCCAGTCATTGCAGTCTTTGGTCAGTGTGCTGCCGGCAGCGAGGAAGGTGCCCATGCCGATCGTGATACCTGGAACGACGGTCGAGTTCGCGCCCAGCGATGCCCCGGTTTTCACGATCGTCTTGCGGAAAGTCTCGCGTCGATTGACCGCCGCGCGCGGGAAGGAGATGTGGGTGAATACCATGAAAGGAGCGCAGAACACAAAGTCCCCGAGCTCGACGTGCGAGAACACCGACACCGAGTTCCCGAGCCGGCACCCATGGCCGACCACCGCGTTGTTACCAACGTAGACGTTCTGACCGAGATTGCAGTTCTCTCCGACGATCGCACGCTGTTCGACATGGCAGAAATGCCAGACGGAGGTAAAGTCGCCGATTTTTGCGCCTGGGTCGACGACGGCGGAAGGATGGATTTGGATCATGGAGTTGCGGGGCCTTCGGAGTAGTTGATGGATGCCCTGGAGCTTGCCGTAGTGACTGGCCTGACAGGTAGTCGGCCGCGGTAGGGGCGGAACTTCCTCAAGCGAATGCGTCGCAGGTCAGGTGGTGCGCCGGCGAGCATCAACGCTCCGAGTAGGAAGACGAAGTAGAGGTATCGCGGGGCAAACACGGGTGTCAGGCAGAACACAGCCAGGAAGACTAGCGCCAAGAACACCCAGTCCGAGCGCAACGATAGCTTGCGTCGCCACGCCAGTGTCAGGAAGACCAGGAACGCAATGGCGCAATGGCCGCTCACGAATAAGTCGTTGTAGACCTCGACCGGGTTGAAGATCTTGTCGAGCTTAAAACCCATGCCGAAAAGCAGATGGAACGCCTTCAGCGGGAAGATGAGGAAGTAGAGCCCTTGATTCTGCAACGTCAGGACGCTCTCGAACAGGCCGCTCCCGTCTCCTTCGAACGTGTCGATCGAGTTCTGAACGTACGCAAGAATGGGTTCGATCAAAGGCTGAATGAGCCCGTAGAGTATCGAGATGGCGACGAGCAGGATCGCGACAATGGCGAAGCGGCTCGGAATCAGACGCCTACCGCTGGCAAGAGCGAGAAGCAATAGATAGAAGCCGGTCAGCTGCCAGCGCACCAATAGGGATGACGCGAGAGCAAGAATCACGCAGGACCAAGCCCTCCGCAAATAGCCTGTCAGAGCGAAGGCCAGGAATGGGAAGAGGAAGATCTCCTTGTTGACCGACAGCAGGCTCGATACAGTGAGCGGACTCAAGAACAACAGCAGCGCGAGCCGCAGAGGGTCGATAGCTAACAGTTTTGAGATGTGCAGGATCGCATGCGTGAACATGTACACGTTCAGGAGCAGGACAAGGTAGATGTTTCCCTGCAGCAAGCGAAGCACGGTCAGCGGCCCGAGATAGTTGCTGTCGACCCCGATCAACTGGCCCTCGAAGTTGTTCGCCTCGCCTCGATAGGTCTGGAGATAGGTGTTGGAGTCGGCAAAGAACTGGAACGGATGGCGCTCCGCCAATGCATCCTCTCCGATCAGCAGCAGAAACGTAGCGCCGAGCACGCTGAACAACAGCATGGTCAGAATCAGCTCGAATTTCTTCGCGCGGGGCCTAAACGTACGTAGCCGTCTCATAGGGCACCCTGTTCGGCAAGAAATTGGCTGTACCGGTTGCTCCAGTCGTCTGCCCAGATGGCCTCGGTCGCGACGATTCTGGGGAGCCGGCCCCCCTTGTCCTGCGAGAGCAGCTCCAGGAGATGGGATGTGGAATGGAAAACCTGGAACGGGTGCTTGGGATGTCCGAAGCGCGCCTTCGGCGTGTCCCAGACAAAGATGCGCTCGGTAATTCCCACCGCCTCGAACAGACCGGTGGAAACCTCACTCACAACGGCGTGGGCGGTTCGCAGCGACGCGTACAAGTCCGCGTTTTGATCGATGCAGACGCCACCGGTCTCCGCGGAGGTCAATGCGAGGGCGCGCGTTCGTTCGAGCGGGTGCGGTCGCAAGATCACTCTGAGGTCCATGCGTGTCGCAGCCGCGCGCAACTCGCGAGCAAGATTCAAGTAAAGATCGAATTCGATGCCGTCGCTCAGTACCAGCAGGTCGTTTGGGCTCGTGGCGACGGGCGCCAGCGCCTGCATGCGCGCGGTGCGGTGCGGGTTGCCGATGGCCCACTTGCGTACCGGCGCGTTGATCTGTTCATTCCACCATGCGCCGTAACCTAGGAAGTGATCCGGAAGCGTTCGTCGGTAGTTCTCGCTTTCGCGGATAACAGGGGCGAAGTTGTAGGCATCATGACCGGCCGAGACCGAGCCGTGCTGGTATTCGGCCGTGTTGATGCCCAGCGTCTTGGCTGCAGCGATCAAGCTTCCTGCCGGTCCGTAGCATCCGCCTCCAACCATGAGCACTGCCGGGCGGATGCGTCTCAGTAAGGCGGCGTAGGCGTCGAACTGCCACGGCATCGACGCCGTCTTGCGCGCAAGCATCGTTGCCAGCTGTGCCTTGCGGGCAGAATCCAGGGACCATCGGAGGTGGCTGAATGCCCGTTCACAAATCAGTTCCACCAATTCTTGCGCTCGTCGCTCATGCGACGCATGCACGCTCAACCTTCCCCGCATGGCGTTCATCGCCTGCCAGGGTGCGTGCAGCAGGACGCGTTCGTGTCGTCGCGGAAAGGGCCAACGCCATTCGAAGTGGTCGGCAATCGCCAGGCTCTCGTCGGGCCTCGAGTCGATGAAATAGTCAGTCAAGCGGTTGAACCATCGACCTTGCACCATCTGATCTGCGACGCCGTCGCAAGTGATACAGATTCTTGCCCGTTCCTGCCCGCGCCAACGTTGTACGGTATTGCGCAACACAGAGCGCGTCAGCGTGCCGATGGCGCGCGGTCGTGACGGAGTCGTATTAGACCTGCCCGTGAGCTGCACACCATAAAGCAGGTCGGACATCATCATGCGAAGCAATGCAACGCGGATCTGCGGCCATAGCGGCAGATCGGTGACCGCGCAGCGGAAGCCCAAGACAGCCGGATCGTTCTCGATGACCAGCATGTCATGCAGCGTCGGAGTGTCAATCTGCCGCGCGCTCATGTGATCCTTCGCTTTGAACGAATCAGCCGAGCCGGAACACCGCCCCAAATTTCGGACGCCGGGATGGAGCGTGTGACCACCGAATTGGCGCCAACGACGACGTTCCGGCCGATTGTCACGCCAGGCGCGATGTAGGCATTGGCACCGATCCAAGCGCCATCTTCGATCGACACCGATCCGGACGTGGTCGGTGGCGGACCTATGCTGAAATCCGCATCCGCTATCGCGGTGGATGTGTACACGCGTACGTTGTGGGCGATGCTGCATCGACGACCAACGCAGACAATCTGCCCGGGTGCGGCCTGCAGGCTACATTGCTCGCCGACGTAACTATCCTCGCCCAGTTCGATGCGACCAGGACCGTAGAGCTGAATGCCCGCGCCATTGAATCGGAAACTCGGCGCGATGTCGTACCGCTGCCGATATCCACGGTACACAGTGTTCCACCACCCCATGCGAAGTCGCAGAAGAAGATCGGAGGCAATGGACCACATCATGCGATTCCCCGCCGTCGCGAGAGGACGCGGATCGCGAGCAAGGGTCGGCCCCATGGCATGGGCTTGACGCGCATCGACAAGATCCAAGCCGCGGCCAGCAATGCAGCCTGCGAGGCGCAATATGCGGCCGCCCCGCCGAGAAGCCCATGCCGGCTGACCGCAAAGGGCGCGAGCGCACCGGCGACAGCACAAGCACTGAGCGTGGCCACGCTGATCCACTCCGTCTTGCTCGTAAAAAAGAAGAGGCCGGCGACGTTGAGATAGGCTCCCCCGAAAGCACCACCCAGCAAGAACCAGATCGCCAGGTGAGTGGCGTCGCGATAACGCTCACCGAGTAGAACGTCTCCAAATAGCAGGAAGCCTGCCCAGAGCACAATCGCCACCAGCAGCCAAGCCGGTACGCTGAGGTAGGTGATACCGACCATGCACAGGCGGGATCGCGTCGTGTCGCGTGTCAACAGGCGATACATCTGGGGCGTGAAGGCCTTCGTGGCGGCGTCGGCCAGTACGCTGATGACCAGTCCGAGCTGTGAAGCTGCTCCGTACACGCCGAGTGATCCCGCTCCCATATGCGCCGAAACGGCGAATCGATCTAGGCTTGCGAGAAGCGCGCCTGCCAGTGCATGCGGCATGAGCGGCAGCCCGAAGCGCAACAGGGAGGACGCGTCGGCACGCGTCGGCTGGGTGGCACAAGCGTTTCGAACCAGCGAGCTGACGCCGAAGGCTGCAAACACGATTCCGGCCGCGACTGCACCGACGATCCGGCCCATGCCCCCCCAGGCCAGCAAGAACACCGCGCTAAGCGAGAGGCAAACATTAAGTACAGCCGCCCCCACCTGCAAGCTGGCGGCGGGAACCGCTTGATCCATGCTCTGCCAGACGGCGAAGCGCATACCCTGTAGCGCGGAGGTACCAGCCAACACGGCCGCCAAGGCACATACGCCTGGCGAAAGCTCGATCCCTGCTGCCGGGCCCACAAGTGCGGAGAGGCACGCGGCAAATGCGGTGGAGGCAATGACGATGACGATAGCCGTCCCGGTAAAGCTACGTGGATTGCCTCGACTGGTGTCGAGCCAACGCACGCCCACCGCGCCGTGCAAGCTGAGCCCCGCGAGCGCAGCACTTACGGAGACGAGCATGAAAAACGAGACCACCTTGCCGTACTCGACTGGAGACAGCGCACGGGTAAGCACCGGCAACAGCACGAACGGCACACCTGCGGCGAGGACATTCGCAGCGGTGTAGATCGCACCTGAGCGAAGCAGCTTAGCAAGCATGGGCTAGGTAATTTCAGGGCATGCGCAGGAACGCGCCGAGCATGCGGAGGCCTTCGGGGCCGCTCTTCTCGGGATGGAACTGACAACCCTGAACGTTGCCGTTCCCGATCGCCGCGGTGACGGCATGGCCGCCATAGTCGCATGTGGCTAGTACGTGGTCAGCGCGGTCGGCCGAAACTTGAAAGGAGTGCACGAGGTAGACGGCAGTGCCCTGTGCAGTGTCGTGCAATGGCGTTCCGTGCCAATCTGCGTTTGGCGCTTGGGCTAGCGCGCTCCAGCCTATGTGCGGAATCTTGTGAGGCGTGCCATTGATGTTTGTGGACGGCACTGCAGTCACACGCCCTGGAATGAGGCCGATGCCTAGGTGCTCGCCGAACTCCTCGCTGACGCTCGCCAACATCTGCATGCCCAGGCAGATGCCGAGCAGCGGCTTTCCGGCGTCCGCGTGGCGACGTAGCGGCTCGATGAGGCCACGCTCTCGAAGGCCGCGCATGCCGTCGGAGAACGCGCCAACGCCGGGTAGTACCAGATGATGGGCGGCCTCCACTCCGGATTCATCGCTGGCGAGAACAACCTCTGCACCACATGTTTCCAGCGCGCGCTGAACACTGTAAAGATTGCCGATCCCGTAGTCGATCAGGGTGACTCTCGCCATTTCAGATCCTTCTGACCGGAATGCCACTTGCCAGGGCGGCGCTGCGCAACTGGGGCAAGGTCGTGCGGTCGTAGTGCAAAGCGTCCGCAACGGCAACCGCATCGGCCCCGGCGTCAACGACGCAGCGCAAATGTCCTGGTTCTCCGTATCCGCCGCTTGCGATGACCGGCACCGACACGGTTTGCGAAATCGCTCGCGTTAGATCTATGTCGAACCCCTTGCGCGTCCCCTCGCGGTCAATCGATGTGACGAGGATCTCGCCTGCGCCAAGGCTGACTCCGCGACGCGCCCACTCGATGGCGTCAACACCCGAGCGCTCGCGACCGCAATCCGTGTAGACCTCCCACTGTTGTGGACCCTGTTGCTTTGCCTCGATCGACAGGACCATGCATTGGGATCCAAAGCGACGAGCTACCTCTGTAATCAGCTTGGGTCGGCGCACCGCTGCGGTATTGATCGCCACCTTGTCGGCACCTGCCCTGAGTAGGTCTCGCACGTCGTCAACGCTACGCACCCCGCCACCGACAGTCATCGGGACGAATACGTCGTACGCCGTCCGGCGAACAATCTCAGTGAGTTTGCTACGACCGTAAAGGCTCGCGACTATGTCGATATAGATGAGCTCGTCCGCGCACTGCTCGTAGTAGCGGCGCGCGTATTCTTGCGGGTCGCCGATGACCCGCAGCCCTTCGAGATGCACTCCTTTGATTAGATTGGGCCCTTTGATGTCGAGCCGAGCGATTAGGCGTACGTTGGCCAAGTCACTCTCCATGCCAGACTGCGTGTCTCAGCTTCCACTCGCCCTGGTCATATTTCCACAAGTGCGGCGAGCGGAAGGAGTCGGCCAGATTGTCGAAGTAGGCCCTATCGATCATCGGCTGCTCGAACATGCGAGAGGCCTGTGGATATTCCTTCTCCGGGATACTGAGGTAACGGAAGATCTCTTCGGCGAAGCGCTCCGGAAATTCCCCATCAAAGCGACGCGCAAGGGCTACCCCCTCGTCGCGCGTGATGTCGCCTGAGCGGATCTCTTGAGCCGCATCGTAGGTAGCTCGTCCAATGCCGAACTTGATGAACGTCGTGTAGTAGTGGAAGTCGTCGATGCGATCGTCAATGCTGTTGTACTTACTGTAGGTGCCTGGCGTGCGCTCCGGCGAAGCCTGGAAGCCGCCATGTTCGACCGAGTAGTAGTAGCAGCTCTGCGGATGCCACTTCAGGTAATAGCCGAGGTAGTGCACCTCGACTTTCTGCCGTTCGATCTCCTCCGGATTGGCCGGCAGGTAGGGCTGCAGTTCGTGTCCATCCACGCCGAAGCTCTCTTGCAGGTCCGCCACTGAGGTGCCGCCGAGATAGATGCCCGTCTTGTCCTGGGCGGTGAAGTAGGACCAGTCTCGTTTGGCGGATTGTGTGTCTGCGATAGGGTTGCCGTACTCGGCCTCGCTCTCGCCGTAGAACACGAGCGGAATGCGATGCAGCAATGCCATCTTCGGGGCGAGCGACTTCTGGCCGAAGATGAAGGGTTGAAATGGGTGGAAGAGGTTTTCCACGGCCAAACGGGTCACCAGCCGGTGCACCCGGCCATTCGGTGTACAGAGAAAATTGTCGAAGCCGGCATGTATCCACGATTGGAAGTTTCGCCACCCCCATTCGGTGTAGATGTGCGGTGCCCACGTTACGGTCAGCGGGTGCATGCCGTACTTGTATTTCAGGACGTGGGCCGCGTAGAAGCTGTCCTTACCGCCCGATCCTGGAACGATGCAGTCGTAACTGCCGTCTGCTCTGCGATGGCGGTCGCAGAGTTCGCGCAAGCGTGCTTCGCGTTCACTCCAGTCGATCGAACCATGCTTCTGTTCCGCCATTCGGCAAGCGTCGCAGACGCCCTCAACGTCGAAGTTGATCGTTTGCTTCCTGCTGTCTTTCGTGTGGGCGTATTCCACGGCCGAGTTCGGCCGTTGGTTCGAGATCACGCAACGCCGACAGAATCCTACTTGCAGCGGTAAACCATAGCGGGTCGTCTCTGCGGGTTCCTTGCGAAACGGGGCCAGATCGATCTCGCGACGAAGAGGGTATTTATTCATGGGATTCCTCAGTGATGGCCGTTCTGAAGGCCTCGAAGTCTTCGATGGTGTCGATGTCTATGGAGCGTTCGCGCGGCATCACTTGAGCGACAGTCTCCCTGGTAACGAATGATCCTGTGCGGCGCAGCCAGTCGACGTGCGCTACATACACCGCGCCGTTGAGCGTATACACCGGTGGCAGATCCTGGCGGCGGGCCACAGCGGTGGGGAGTTCGACCACGGGTTCGAGCGCAGACTGTGCATTGATGAAGTACATCCAGTAGGGAACCATCTCCACGGCTGTCACCGAAACGCAAGCAGGCGCTCCTGTCGACGCAAGCCTTTCGCAAGCCGCGTCGATGTCCGATGAACTACGTAGCGGGGACGTCGGTTGCAGGAGCACCACCACGTCGTAGCCAGGCACCTGTTCTAGGGCGTGCAAGACCACGTCTACGGACCCGGCCGTGTCGCTGGCAAGCGCGGCAGGGCGGCGAAACGGCACATCGCAGCCGCACGCGCGTGCTACAGCGATGATGTCGTCGTCGTCCGACGACAGCACCGTTCGATCGATGTATTGCGAGGCCTGAGCCGCCTTTACCGTCCAGTCGAGCAACGGCCGGCTGCGGACGGTTAGAACGTTCTTCCCAGGCAATCCTTTGGACCCGCCGCGCGCCGGAACAACGCCAAGTACTCGCTTGCCGTCGATCATCGGAACACCTCATCGAATTCGAGATTGGCACGCTCGTAGTCGGAAATACGCCCGATATCGAGCCAGTATCCATTGATGTGATGACAACGAGCGCGCATCTTGCGTCTCGCAACCTCCTCGAACAGTTGCGGCATGTCCAGGAAAGTGCCGCGCGGAACGAGTTCGAGCACGTGCGGCGACAGCACGTAGATGCCGGCACTGACCGTGAAACGTTGCACCGGCTTCTCGTCGATCGCCTCGATGCATCCGTCCGCTATCCGCACCACGCCGAACGGCACCTGCATCTCGTAGTCGCGCACCGCCATCGTTGCGTCGGCCCGCTGCTCGACGTGCTGGTCGACCATGTGACCGAAGTTCTCCTTGCTCAGCAGATCGGCGTTGGTCACGATGATCGGCACTGAAGGGTGCTGCGCCAGCAGGCTCAACGCACCGGCCGTGCCCATGCGCTGCTCCTCACGCAAGTAGTTGATCTCGACGCCCAGAGACGACCCGTCGCCGAAATGCCGCTCGATCTGATCGGCCTTGTAGTTGACCGCGAAATGAAATTGACGAAAGCCCTGAGCGGCATAGCCTCGCACGATGGTCTCGAGCAAAGGGCGGGAGCCGACCGGTAGCATGGGTTTGGGCGTATCGCGGGTCAGCTCGTTCAAGCGCGTACCGAGGCCGCCGGCCATGATGACGACCCAGTTTTCGCGCGCCGGCGCGGTGAGAAAATCGTCGATGACTTCGAGCCCTACCACGACGCCGCGACCGTCGACGATCGGAACCTGGTGCAGCCCGCGCTGGCGCATCGTCAGCAGGATCGACTGTCGACTCTCGTCGCTGCGCGCGACCGTCGGATGCAAATGCATCGCCGCGGATACTTGGTCCTGCAGACTCAGGCCTTTGAGGAGAGCACGCCGAGCGTCGCCGTCGCTGAGCGTACCGAGAAGGCGCCTGTCGGCATCCACGACGATCGCCATCTGGCAGCCGGCACGATCGATCGACCCCAGAGCCTCACGCAGGGTCGTGTCCGGTGCCACTAGAGCGGATTCCCATTTCTTCATCGCTGCCGCTCCGAGACGCGCGCCGGGATGCCCAGCAATACGCCGTGTCCTTCGAAATCGTTGACCACCACGGCGCCGGCACCGACCAGCGTGAGTTCGCCGAGTTGCACACCTTGGCGCACGACAGCGCCGGCCCCTATGTGGCTGAGCGCGCCAATGCGGACGTCGCCACACAGTAGCGCACGAGGAGCGACGTGCACAAATTCGCCCAACTCGACGTGATGCTCTACGACGGAGGCGGTATTGATGATGCACCCGGGTTCGAGATGAGCCCCAGCCTGCACGATACAGCCGGCTAGCAGCTGGCATCCTGGTTCGATGTGCGCGAACGGCGAGACGATACAGGACGGATGGCGCACGCTGACGAACTGCCATCCCAGACGCTCGAGTCGTCGTTGCGCCGCGCGCCGCGCCCCGTCGGGGCGCACTCCCCCGATCCCGTTAACCAGTCGAACGGTAGGGGAAGAATGAAGTCGCAGGATCGAAGCGTCATCGCCGAGAACAGGCAGATCGCACAGCACCAGACCCTGCCTCGATGCGTCCACATCTGTAAAACCGAGGACCTCCTCGCCCGCGGCGAGCAAGGCATCGGCGACGACGGCCGCGTGGCCGCCGGATCCGATGACGATCAAAGGCAACGGCTTCACAGTTCAATCAACTCGTCGGCTTCAAAGTCACGTACCGCACGTCGGCCGAGCAAATCCCAGAACAGCATCGGTGAGATGCCATGGCCAGGCCGCTTGGTCGTCAATGCATCGGCGGACAGGAGGTCGCCGCGGCGAATCAGGCGCGCCGCGACGATGCTGCGACGCGCGATGGCGCGATTGGCGACCTCTGCATCTGCCGGAGCCTTGCGGCTGCTTCCTAGCGCCGCCTCGATAGTGCGAATCCCCGAAATCAGCCTCGTCAGCTCGTCGGGTTCGAGCGACGCCGCATGATCGGGCCCAGGGAGATTGCGATCGAGTGTGAAGTGTTTTTCAAGCACACACGCACCGCGTGCGACTGCCGCGAGGGCGACATCGCAGCCGAGCGTGTGATCCGAATATCCCACCGGAAGCCCGAATGCCTGCGCCATCGTGTCCATCGCACGGAGATTGACGGCGCTTGGCGGGGCGGGGTATTGCGTGACGCAGTGCATTAGTGTCACGTGCTGCTGCAGCGCGGCCCGCCCTTCGGCTCTGCAGTATGCGGCGTCGAAGTCGGCGAGGGTGCGCGGCTCGACGTCGCTGGTCAGGCCGAAGGCGAGCACACCGAGAGCGGCCTCCAGGTCCGACAACGTCGACATGCCGCTCGAAAGGATCATCGGCATGCGCAGGCGCGCGGCCTGCAACAACAGCGGGGCGCAGGTGATATCGCCAGACGGAAGCTTAATCGCCGGCATGCCCAGTGTCGCCAGGAAGCGCAGACTGTCTGCATCGAATGCCGTGGACATGAAGTCGATCCCGCGCTCGCGGCAGTGGCGCAAGAGCGCGGCATGATCTTCGTGCGCAAGCTCGAGCGCGCGAAGCATATCCAGTTGATTGCCTGATTCACCGGTGTTGACCACCTGGTAGTCTGCTTTCACTGCGTTTGCTGTCGCGAGAAGGTCGGCCTTGAAGGTCTGAAATTTCACTGCGTTCGCACCTGAGGCGGCCGCGACATCTACCAACTCGAATGCGCGGGCGAGATCGCCGTTGTGGTTGACGCCGGCTTCCGCGATGACGTACACGCCGCTGTGATTCATCGAATCTCCTTTTGCTCGCGCGCCAGATCGTGAAAGCGCTTGATCAGAAGGTCATCAAGCGGATGGGATCGCAGGATGCGCGCGATTCGCTGCGCCGCGCCCGGAGCGCCGTACGGCGTGACTCGAGATGCCGCGCGTGCGCGGTGCGCAGGCGATAGCGCCGCGGCCACCGCATCGCGGATGGCAGTAGCGTCAGTGTCGCAGTGCACTACGGAGGGTGCACGCGGCCGGCCTTGCTGTCGATCGCCGACATCGACCGTCGGTGTGCCGATGGCGGGGGCTTCGATCAGTCCGCTCGATGAGTTGCCGACAACGGCATCGGCGATCGCCATCACGCTGAGATAGCGACGAACCCCCAGGCTCTCAACCATCAGCACACGGCCCGGATGGTCCGCGGCGTATCGGTCCGCTTCGCGCTGGATCGCCAGGCCGCCCGGGTCAGCGTTGACGCCGGTGACGACGATGGTTCCACCCATGCCGTCGAGAGCCTGAAGCAACGTGCGCATTGCTGCGCCCTGATCCGTCGCGCTCAACGTGACGGGGTGATAGGTGACGAGGAAAGTCGGCGCTTTGAAAGTGATGCCCAGTTCGCTCTCGAGTTCGGTCTGGTCGAGTCGAGCCAGTCGTTCGATGTTATCCAGTCCGGTCGCGCCCACGGTCCACACGCGCTCCGGATCTTCGCCGAGCTGGATCACGCGGGCACGGAACGCTTCGGCGGCCACGAAGTGCAGGTGCGACATTTTCGTGATGGCGTGCCGGATTGCCTCGTCGATCGCGCCTTCGGTCGCTTCGCCCCCATGCAGGTGGGCGATCGGTATGCGAGCGAGCAGCGCAGCCTGCGCCGCAGCGAGCATCTCGTACCGGTCCCCGAGCACGACCAGAATATCGGGTTGCAGTACGGCGAGCGCTTCGCCGAACCCTGCCGTTGCAGCAGCAAGCGCCTGCGTCACGCCGATGGCGCTGTCATCGTCGAGCGGCATCGGCACCCGCGCGGTGATCGCGAAGCCGTCGTTCTCAATCTGCCGCACGGTCATGCCGAAGCGCTCGCTGAGATGCGCGCCCGCGACGATGAGCTGCAACTCGACTGACGCATCGGCGCGTAACTCGTCGAGCAGCCAATAGAGCAGGCCGTACTCGGCACGTGTCGCGGTAACAATGCAGATCCTTCGAATCACGGCAAACATTCCTTGCCGACACATCCGGGTACCGAGCTCGGCAGATTGACCAGCCGCGATTCCAGCCAGTCGGCGTTCGTCAGCTCGCCGCGCGGGCAGTGACCGTACATCGGCAGACGCGTCATCGGCTGCCACACCGGGCGCGTCATTACCCCGGCGTCGTTCGTAGCCTCCAGCAGAGCGTCGCGCTGCCCACGGCTTTCGCACAGGACCGCGTTCAACCAATAGTTGGAGCGACAACCCACTGGCTCGCGCACGAATTGCAAGTCACCCGACGCGAAATGGTCCGCGTAGCGCGAGGCCAACTGGCGCTTGGCGTCGACGAAGCGATCCAACTGTTCGAGTTGCGCGCATCCGAGCGCCGCATTGATGTTGGGCAGGCGGTAGTTGTAGCCCACTTCGTCATGCACGAATTCGTAGGCATGTGGCTTCTTGGCAGTGGTCGTCAGATGCTTGGCCCGTGCACCCAGCCCTTCGCCGGCGAGGACCATGCCGCCGCCGCCCGTCGTCAAGACCTTGTTGCCGTTGAAGCTCAGCGTGCCAAGCGCACCAAAAGTCCCGGTATGGCGCCCGTGATAGAGGCTGCCGAGCGACTCCGCAGCATCCTCCACCAGCATCAAGTTCCAACGGTTGCAGATGTCTAGCAGCCCATCGATGTCGGCAGGGTGTCCGAATGTGTGCATTGGCAGACACGCGCGCACCACTCTGCCGTCCGCGCGCAGCCGGCATACACCGTCGTTGTCGAGCCGTGCGGCCGCGTCGAGCCAGCACTCGAGAGCGTAAGGCGACATGCCGAGCGTCTGCCGATCGACGTCGACGAACGCCGGTTCGGCTGCGCAATACGCGATTGCGTTGCAGGTCGCGACGAAGGTAAGCGACTGCGTGACGACCAGGTCGCCGGGCCTGACACCGGCAAGTAGCAGGGCGATGTGCAATGCGGCCGTACCGTTGACGGTGGCGACGGCGCGCGGCGAGCCCACGTATTCGGCGATCTCGCGCTCGAACCGATCGACGAACGCTCCAACGCTCGACACGAACGTCGAGTCGATCGTCTCGAGCACAAACTCGCGCTCTCTTCCCTTGAACACCGGCGCGTGCAGGGGGATGAAGTCGTCAGTTGCGTATTGGTCGCGAATGAATCGCACGAGAGAGTCGAACATGGCACGCCTCAGACGTTGTAGATGCCGGCCTTGTATTTCGCGAGGTTCGCGGGCTGCGTGAACCAGTCGATCGTCGCCTTCAGCCCGCGACCCAAGTCGTATTGCGGCGCGAAGCCGGTGAGTTCGCGGATGCGCGCGTTGTCGCCCCAGAGGCGAAACACCTCCGACTTCTCCGGGCGGAGGCGGTGCTCATCGGACAGGAACTGCACGTCGCTGCCCATCGCGTCGCGAATCAGCCCAAGCACGTCGCTGACCGAAATCTCGCAGTTGGAACTGATGTTGACGGTCTCGCCGATCGCTGCGTCGCAGCGCGCCAGCTCGAGGAAGCCGCGACAGGTGTCGGCGACATAGTTGAAATCGCGCGTCGGGCTAACGTCGCCGAGCTGGATCTGCTTCATCCCGTTGGCGATCTGGGTGATGATCGTCGGAATTACGGCACGCGCCGACTGGCGCGGGCCGTAGGTGTTGAACGGGCGTGCAATCGTCAACGGCAGATTGAACGCGTTGAAGAAGCTCATTGCAATCGCATCCGCGCCGATCTTCGACGCGCTGTAGGGCGACTGGGGTTGGAGCGGATGCTTCTCGTCGATCGGTACGTAGCGTGCCGTACCATACACCTCGCTCGTCGAAGTGTGGATGATTCGGCGCACGCCGTTGTCAAGGGATGCCTGGCACATGTTCAGTGTGCCTTTGACGTTGGTGTCGACGTAGCTGGCCGGGGCGACGTACGAGTACGGAATGGCGATCAGCGCGGCCAGATGGAAAACCACATCGACGCCCTTCGTGATGTGTTTGCAGTAGTGCGGATCGCGCACGTCCCCGCACAACACCTCGACCTCCTTCAGGCGGGACAGGTCTTCCAACCAGCCCCAGGAGTTGAACGAGTTGTACTGCGCGAGCGCCTTGACCTCGAAACCCCGCTCAAGCAGCAGCTCGACCAAATGCGAGCCGATAAAGCCGTCGGCACCCGTGACGAGCACTTTTCTGAAATCGGACATGTCGCTCTTTCGTTGTGCCTTCTTCTAGCGGGGCTCGAAAGGCGCCGCGTCGATTGCAGTCTCCAGCGGCTGCAAGCGCTGGACCTCGTGACGCAGCCTCTCGATCGTCGCGTGCAACGCCTCGAACTCCGCCTCCTTGCGGCTGAGAAACGCACGAGTCATCGCCAGCTTTTCCTTAATGCCTTTGGGCGTTAGCAAATACGCGTAGGCCATCTTGTTGTCGTTGCGGCGGAAGTTCTCCGCCTTCAACAAACCCTTGTCCAGCAACGCGTGCAGTACATAGTGCGTCTTACCCAAACTCAGTCCGAGGGCTTGCGACAATTGCCGCTGTGACAGTTCCGGGTGCGACGAGAGCAGCCGCAGTGCTTCAAGCAGTAGCGCCGAGTCCTTTTCAGCGAATCGCGTCTCGACAAGGACCTGTTGGCGGGGTGTGTTCATGGCGTGAACGCGAAGTCTAACTCAGCTTCGACGCCGAATTGGCGCCGGCCAGACGCTGCATGTAGTCCTCGAACTCACCGAGCTTGTCGCATTGTCAGATCGCAAGCGCAGCCTGGGGGCCCTTGCCGCAATCGAACCGGGCCGGACGATGAGTTGTCGCTCGCTGCCGCTACGGTCCGTCGCTGGAACATCGGCGCGGTGCCGAGTTGCGTCGTCTGCCCTTGAAACTGCGCGGCGACCGAGCCTGGCCATGCGGACAGCGCGGTAAACACTAAGTGGACCATGCGGCGCGGTACAGAGCGAAGAAGTAGATATGGCAGTCGTTTGGGAGCGCGCCCAGATATCCTCAACCACTCAGGTCGACGCATCCTACCGACGCGTTATCGCAACAGCCCGCCGATAGAATCGACGGTGATGTTGATCCTTCTCGTGGCCTTCGGTGCAGCGCTTGGCCTGACCTTGTTCACTGTCGCGATGGCACGGCGCTACGCGCATTTGCTGAACGACCACGACTTGTCGGGGCCCCAGAAATTCCATGCGCACCCGGTGCCGCGCGTCGGCGGCATCGGGATCGTGGGCGGCGTGGCAGCTGGTCTTCTAGGTGCGATGTTGGCGAACCGCGTGCCCGGACCGCAAGGTTTCATCCTGCTGGCGTGCGGCTTGCCGACTTTCGTCGCGGGTTTGACGGAGGATCTGACCAAGAACGTTAGCCCAAGACGCCGACTTTTCTTCACTGCGACGTCGGCTGCTTTGGCCGTTTGGTTTGCAGACGCGGTTATTCAACGAACAGCGGTTCCCGGCCTCGACTGGGTCGTGTCCTTCCCGATCGGCGCGGCGTTCGTCACGGTTTTCGTGGTGGCTGGCGTTGCGAACTCGCTGAACATCATCGACGGCTTCAACGGCCTGTCGTCAATGTGCGGAGTGTTGATTTTGGCTTGCCTCTGCTACGTTGCGGCGGTGGTGGGTGACATGTTCGTGATGCAGCTGGCGTTGGTCGGGATCGGGGCAATATTCGGCTTCTTCGTCTGGAACTTTCCGGCCGGTCTGATATTTCTCGGCGATGGCGGCGCGTACTTTGTCGGCTTTTACGTGGCTGAGCTGGCGATCCTGCTGCTTCATCGCAACGCCGACGTATCGCCGATGTTCCCATTGCTGCTGTGCATCTACCCGGTCTTCGAGACCGTATTCTCGATGTACCGACGCAAGTTCCTGCGCGACGTTTCACCGGGATTGCCAGACGGCTTGCACCTGCATTCCCTGGTCTACCGTCGTCTCATGCGCTGGGCGATCGGCAACAAAACCGCCAAGGCGCTGACTCGGCGCAATTCGATGACATCGCCGTATCTGTGGATGCTCTGCATGCTGGCGATCGTGCCGGCCGTGCTGTTCTGGGACAACACACCGGTTCTTGTGGGCTTCATCTTGCTGTTCAGCGTCGCGTACGTCGTGCTCTATTGGCGTATCGTGCGCTTCAAAGCCCCACGCTGGCTGGTTTACAGGCGTCCGACGGATAATCAAAGGCAATGAGCAGCGATACCACTTCTTCTCCCGGTCCAGAGCCGCGCCCCGCGTCCCTTGTTAGCTTCGACGCCGTAGCGCTTGATGACAAGCTCCAACGTGCCGTTGCCGCCCAGGGCTACACGGTGATGACCCCGATCCAGGCCAAGGCGATCCCCATCGTCCTGGCCGGCCGCGACGTGATGGGCGCTGCCCAGACCGGCACCGGCAAGACCGCGGCCTTCTCGCTGCCGCTGCTGCACAAGATGCTGCGCCACGAGAACGCCAGCATGTCGCCTGCGCGCCACCCGGTGCGCGCCCTCGTGATCGCGCCGACGCGCGAACTGGCCGACCAGGTCGCCGCGAACATCAAGGGCTATGCGGCGCAGACCAAGCTGCGCGTGGCGGTCGTCTATGGCGGCATCGACATGAAGCCGCAGACGCTGGAGCTCAAGGCCGGCGTCGAGGTGCTGGTCGCGACGCCGGGGCGCCTGCTCGACCACATCGAGGCGAAGAACTGCGTGCTCAACCAGGTCGAGTACGTCGTGCTCGACGAGGCCGATCGCATGCTCGACATCGGTTTCCTGCCCGACCTTCAGCGCATCCTGAGCTACCTGCCGAAAACGCGCCAGACGCTGTTGTTCTCCGCGACCTTCTCGCCTGAAATCAAGCGCTTGGCCGAGAGCTACTTGCAGGATCCGATCCTGGTCGAGGTGGCGCGACCCAACGCGACGGCGTCGACGGTCGAGCAGCGCTTCTACAGCGTTGCGACCGACGACAAGCGCGCCGCGGTCATCAAGCTGCTGAAGGATCGCGCGCTGTCCCAGGCGATCGTGTTCGTCAACTCCAAGCTCGGGTGCGCCCGCCTCGCGCGCTCGTTCGAGCGCGATGGCTTGCGCACCAACGCGCTGCACGGCGACAAGTCGCAGGACGAGCGGTTGAAGGCGCTCGATGCGTTCAAGCGCGGCGACGTCGACGTGCTGGTCGCTACCGACGTGGCCGCGCGCGGCCTGGACATCGCCGACCTCCCGGCGGTCTTCAACTTCGATGTGCCGTTCAACGCCGAGGACTATGTGCACCGCATCGGCCGCACCGGTCGCGCGGGTCAGTCGGGGTTGGCGGTGACCCTGGTGTCGTCCTCGGATGCTCGCCTGGTGGCCGACATCGAGAAGCTGATCAAGAAGAAGATCGAGCTCGAGCCGCTCGAGCTCGATGACGCACCGCCGCCGCGGCAGTATCGGGATCGCGCGCGGCATGACGACGAGCCGCGCAGCGCGCGTCCGGGTGGGGCGCCGCGCAGCGCGTACGTGGCGCCGAAAGTGGCCAGCGATCCCTTCTTCGATCAGCCCTACGAACCGAGTGCCGCGGCCACCGAGCCGACCTGGGAGCGCAAGGCGCCGCCGACGCCTCGCGGCCTGTCGCCCAACATCAAGCCGAAGAAGCGCGTGGCCGCATTGTTCGGCGCGAAGGTGCCCGAGACCGCGTCCTCCTGACGGGCGCTCACGCCCGGCCGTAGGTGTCGTCCAGGCGGACGATGTCGTCCTCGCCCAGGTACGCGCCCGACTGAACCTCGATGATCTCCAGCGGCACCTTGCCCGGGTTGGCCAGGCGGTGCGCCTCGCCGAGCGGGATGTAGACGCTCTGGTTCTCGCTCACGAGTTCGACGTGCGTGCCGCGCGTCACTTCGGCCGTGCCGGTCACGACGACCCAGTGCTCGGCGCGGTGATGGTGCATTTGCAGGCTCAGGCTCGCGCCCGGATTGACCAGGATGCGCTTGACCTGAAAGCGCGGGCCGGCGTCGATGCTGTCGTACCAGCCCCAGGGCCGATGCACCTTGCGATGCATCGTGTGCTCCTGACGCCGCTCGTCGTCCAGCCGGGCGACGACCTGCTTGATCTCCTGACTGCGCGATCGATCGCTGACGAGAACCGCATCGGCGGTCTCGACGACGACGACGTCGCTCAATCCGAGCACGCAGACGAGGCGACTCGTGGCGTGCACCAGCGTGTTGCGGCACGCCTGGGCGATCGCGTCCCCGCGCAACGCGTTGCCGTCGGCGTCCCGGGCCGCGGTCTGCCAGACCGCATCCCAGGCGCCGAGGTCGTTCCATCCGGCATCGAGTTCGACCATGCGCAGCGCGATGCCGCTGCCGGCACAGTGCTCCATCACGGCGTAGTCGACCGACTCCGACGGAACGGCTTCGAACGCGGATCGATCGGGTCGGACGAACTTGCCGTCGACGCTGCGGCCCGTCCAGGCGAGTCCGACGGCGCTCGCGATGTCGCCTCGAAAGCGAGCGAGCGCCTCGAGCCAGCGTGACGCTCGCATCACGAACAGGCCGCCGTTCCAGTAGTAGTCGCCGGCCGCAAGATAGCGCTCGGCCGTGGCGCGATCGGGCTTCTCGACGAAGCGCTCGACCTCGTCGGCGCCGCACCGCTGGATGTAGCCATAGCCGGTCTCGGGGCGATCGGGGCGGATGCCCATGATCACGATCGAGCCGTCCGCCGCCATGCGGACAGCGCGTCGCAGCGCGTTGGCGAAGGCCGCGGCGTCGGCGACGACATGATCGGCCGGCGTGACCACGAGGACCGGATCGGCGCCGGCCTCGCCCGCGTGCAGTGCGGCCAGCGTCAGCGCGGGCGCCGTGTTGCGGGCCAGCGGCTCCAGCAGCACGGCCTCGGGTTCGACGCCCAGTTCCCGCAGCTGCTCGAGGATCAGGAAGCGATGCTCCTCGTTGCCGACGACCACCGGGGCGCGCACGGCGCATCCGTCGCCCGTCAGCGCGCGCAGACGCTCGATCGACTGCTGGAACAGCGTCTCGGTCCCGTTCAGCGCGAGGAACTGCTTCGGAAAGCCGGCCCGCGAGAGCGGCCACAGGCGGCTGCCGGTGCCGCCGGCCATGATGACCGGGGCAACATCGATCGGGTTCGATGCGGATGGACGCAGGGGAGTGGGCAATGCGAGCTCCTTCGTCTTCGTGCTATGCCAGGAACGAGAAGACCGCGGGCACATCGCCGGGCGGCGAGGTCGGTCGCGCGCGCCAGGCCTGGATCGTGTCGGTCCGCGTGTGGGCGTCGGGGAGCGTCAACCCGACGCTCATCGAAAGGCGGGTCGCGGGTTGCAACGTGGTCAGCAAGGCGTCGAGCAGGGCCGCGTTGCGGTAGGGCGTCTCGATCATCAGCTGGGTC
>Ga0209023_10002230_pt1 | contig 24598 bp, 24 predicted proteins | sample LakOneMetagenome_FD_187468 | JGI IMG/M metagenome (GOLD analysis project Ga0209023, IMG submission 187468) | Freshwater and sediment microbial communities from Lake Erie, Canada (SPAdes) (version 2) | ecosystem: Environmental > Aquatic > Freshwater > Lentic | place: Lake Erie, Canada... | reverse complement strand
AAGAAACCAACTGATAAAAAGGAATAACTATACTTTATATAACGTACAATTAATCTCATTAACATGGAACCTCGTACTAACTTTTATCCGGTATACGTTAGCGGACAATATCTTACCAGTGAGCACCTTAATGAAACACATAATTTCCTGTGGGAAGAAGAAAAGGCTACCCGATATCTTCTTGCCGGCAATGGTGTAGCCCAGGGCTTGATGCCAGACTTTACGGCAGGCGCTGTGATGCAAACCGTGACGCTAAAAAAAGGTTGTGCGTCAACTGTTGACGGGTATATACTACAAGAGGCTTCCGATATTACATTCAATAAGCAGCTGGCTGTCAATCTCATCAGCTATGCAACGGCCGATGGCAGCAAACATTTTATTGAGCAATCAGAGTACAACAAGCTTACCGACAAGAGCGCCTTTCTCACTCCTATTGTAATGGCAACTACAGAGGTGTTTCCAAATACAATGGCCACAAATGATTTGCCTGAGGGTGCAAAGAATATTGATCTGCTGGCCATTACTTCGGCTGATGCTTTGTCTAAGTATATAATGCTGGCATGGGTGGGCATAAAAGACCTGGAGAACAGCCAGTGCCAGCAGGGTGATTGCAACACCAAGGGCATGCAACGCAATTTCCGTGCACGTTATTTTCTTGTGCTCAATACACTGTTCACACAACTTAACGTCTTAAATCCACAACTGCCTACCTGCGGCGTAGCACGAATAAAGAAGATAGCTGACTCAGGCAGTAAGGCTGGCCTTATAACAAAATCATTTGCTGCATGGAGCATTAGCTATGCGGAGTTGCTCTCCTACTTCACTGACGGTTCAGGCAAGCAGTTAATGCTGGTGGCCAATCTGCTGAATGCAGAGGATAAGACGGCATTCACCACAAGCTTCAACAATCTCAAGAACATTAACGCATCCGTTTCCGGCACTGTATGTCCGCAGTACTATAACTCTTTTGCTGCCGACCTTGCAAAGGCAATCAATGAGCTGGTAGTATACTACAACGACTATGCTACTAAGTATCCTTCGTTCTCTGCTGCCCGCATGGAGCGCGTCAGTATTCTCGGCAGCTTCCGTCAGAGTGGTATAGATAAGTGGCGTTATTACTTTGTATCAGCGCCAGACACGACAAGCTCTCATTTCGATTCCATTCGTCTGAAGCGTTTATACCGGCGCGTATTGGCTATGGTGGATAATTTTATTACTCAGGCCAACATAGGGACAAAAGCAAATGCGGTATCAGGCAAGCCATTGGCGGTACCATCCCTGATAGGCGATGGCCTGCTGCAGGAGCGGGCAATACCCTACTACTTCGATATTCAGACACTAGTAAATGGCGAGAACAACATACTCAAGTACTGGAACCCACACGGGGGCAACCTTAAAAACATTTATTGCTATTACGATTCAATAGTGACCGGCAGAACTGACATGTCTGCAAAGATGGCGACCGCCGACTGGACCAATGAGAACTTCTTCCGTATAGAAGGACATGTGGGTATGAACAAAAACACTGCCATTACAGCTATCAACAATCTTATCTTCAACCAGGGACTGCCTATTCAGTTGGTGGACTGTGACGTATCTTACAAAGGGCCACAGAAATGGATCACCTTCTATACCGACTTTGTCACAAAAGTCGGCGCATGGATACCCGACCTTTATAAGACCGCGAATCCAGCTAAGCAATATACAGATTATGACTTTGCACCGGTAAAGAAGGTGTATGCAGACATTAACCAGAAGAGCTACCGCAGTGTGGAAGATGTAGTAAAACTGGTGAACAACTTTACTGCCGTTTCCGGTGTATATCATAAAACAAAATTACCTGCCGACGAGTCTGTAAAATTGGTCAATGGCGTTCCGCGCACGGCCTTTGCAAAATATAAAGATGTGGTGAAGGCAGCTGATATAGAAGCCATCAATAAGGGGCTGAAAGAAGCGTTGGCAGAACAGACAGATGTAAATGCGAAAAAGCTGGTAGTGCTCAGCGATCTTAATGATATTGAGTACATGGGCGGGGTTCCGCGCGGTGGCACATTTGTGCTGCTGCACGATGGCACCAATGTGATAGGCGATGGTTGCCTGGCTTACTTTTACCGCATCAACCAGGTGCGTGTATTCAGCGCAGGATAATCAGAAAAAACTTAAAAAATTCCGGTACGAAAATTTGTATATTATAAGACAAATTTCTACCTTTATGATGTTTGGATTGATATACAGTTTTGTAAATGTTATTGCGAAGCACGAAAGTGATTAGCGCTTGTTGGAGTAGGATATGGACAAAGCAGGATTATCGAATTTATTCAGGTTTGAAGTAAAAAGTCGAGAGACGTTACATCGTAGCAAAAAAAAAGAATAAAATTAGTACCCCCGAAGTTCGAACTTCGGGGCCTTTTTTTATATACCAACCCTATTCCGCCCGACACAAAACGTGTTATCCGACAAAAAATCAATTAATAATTGTTCCGTTGCTATTGGCCAACCTATCGCGCCATTTTTGTAGGTCCTCAGCTGTTTGTCTCACCCAATCGGTTGCTTCACCAATTATCTTCAACGGTTCACCGGTCCGGTATGAACGCGTAGGATTACCCGGAAATTTTTTATCAGTAACGTTCGGATCATTTTCAAACATTCCCGTCGGCTCAACTATATAAACACGTTCACGGCCATCACCTTTTGCCAATGCAGCAGCAAGACCAGCACCATTAACCATTGCGGTGAAATAAATATGGTTCATCAGTAAGTCTGCCTGATAATTAGAATTGCGACCCTGCACGAGCAGATCCCCCACTTGCAAATCAGCTCTTGTACCATGATAAAATGGACCGTTGTCGGTTGGCTTGCCGGTGAACGATGCGGCTAATTCATCATTCTTTTTTGCGTTGTCAGTGTCGCCCAGTTCTTCATAGCATTTGGCAATGTGTGAATATAAGGTGGCAAAGGCGCTCTTAGCTGCGTAGTTATCTGTACTTAGTGCAAACTGCAATGCAGTTTGATACCATTTTAGTTGATCAGAAACATCATTTTGATGTCGTGCTACATAGTACGCCACGAGAAATCTTTCAAAGTCAACTGTAGTTTCGCTCCAAGCCTGTAGAAAAAGTCTGCTTGCCTCGCCAGGTTTGCCTTGTTCCTCCATAGCCATACCTTGAATACAGAGCTTAATAACATTGTTGGTTGGGCTGAATTCCATGTTTCAATTGGCGTATCACGTGAACCCACAAAAATAGGACCATATAGTTTTCGATGATCATTTCTTTAGCCAAAATCGATTAAAAAAAATCAAAGAAAAATTATAATAAACCGAATGGTTGCGTATATTTGCAACCGAATGGTTTACCATTCATCTGTAAGTATGTAAACCAGTTTTAAAATGTATTTAATGAGAAGAGATGTTTTCCAGGCTATTGCAGATCCTACACGCAGGGCAATCCTGGTGCTGATCGCGCTACAGGCTATGTCCCCTAGCGCTATTGCAGACCACTTTAGCATGAGCAGGCAGGCCGTTTCAAAGCACATGAAGATCCTTACTGAATGTGAACTGATCAAAGCAGACCACCAGGGCCGGGAAATCTATTACCAACTGGAGTTAGACAAAATAAAAGAAATTGATAAATGGGTGGAGCAGTTCCGCAAGATATGGGAAACACGCTTCAACCAGCTGGACGATCTATTAGTAACACTTAAAAAACAGAAAAAATGAACAACAACCTATTATTCGATTTTTCCGTAAACAAGGAAAGCAAAACCGTTCACATTGTACGTGAATTTAATGCCGGCCTCGATCTCGTTTGGGACGCATGGACAAAAGCAGAATTGCTCGACCAGTGGTGGGCGCCAAAGCCCTTTACCTCGAAAACAAAATTTATGAATTTTGAAAATGGTGGACGAAGGTTTTACGCAATGGTAAACCCTGATGGACAGGCACTACGTTGGGCAGTGCAGCAATTTTCAGACATCCGCCCAAAGACCAATTTCAAAATGTCAAGTAATTTTTCTGACAAAGACGAAAACCTTGAAGTGCCGGGCTCTGATTGGGACTTCACTTTCAGCGAACAGAACGGGAGGACGCAGGTTAGTATTACTATTACAAATGAATCACTTGAGCGCATGGAAAAGATGATCGAAATGGGCTTCAAAGAAGGATTTTCTATGGGCTTGCAACAACTGGACGAACTGCTGCAAACACAGACAAACAAGTAATCATAACACAGTACGGCAAAAAATAAAATGAAAAGCCCCGAAGAAAACTTCGGGGCTTTTCATGCTGCTCCTTTGGCTGCTTTATCAGCCCTGCGTTTTTCTTATTTGCATAGCAATACCTATATGCTTAATGTTGTAGGTCCACTCCTTTAATATCAGCGACATAGCAAGCCCTTCAAGTTCTGACAGTACGCCTGCTACAATAGCAATAGGAAAGAATGGATGGCCAATTCCAAACCCCATGGCGGCTATCGTGGCTGTCAGAAGGGATACACCAAATACCTTTGCGCTCCAGGCATGGTAGCTGGCTCCGCGCCTGAACTTAGCAATATCAATAATATACCGCACCGCTTCCAGGCCCAAAATAGTGTACACACCCCATGCATACTTTGCAAATAGCACAGGATATGCCAGCCACATACCTGCCAGCACTCCTATAAAAAATATAGTATCCGCTATGCTATCCCATTGCCTTATCTCTGCTGTTTCCACACAAAACCTACGGGCAAGCACACCATCGTAATAGTCTGTTGCCGCAGCTATAACAAGAAGTATAATGTAAGCAGCACCAAGCACCCTGTAATAGCCAAACAACACTGCAACTATAGTAAGCAGCAATCGCAGGTATATGAGATACCAAGGGATCTTTTTCAACAAGAGGTAAATTTGATTGAGCTAATATAAGATAACTCATGGATTACTCTACTGTGCAGTATTATCGTCAGCCACTTCATCCTTTGGTTCCCACAGCTCTATAATGTTTCCCTCGGGGTCCAGCACATGAACGAATTTTCCATAGTCAGAGTCTGTCAGTTCATCAACAATGGTCACGCCATCTTTTTTCAGTTCATCTAACAGCGCCACGAGATCATCAACCCGGTAGTTAATCATGAATGGCTTTTCTGAAGGATGGAAATACTTAGTGTCCTTCGGGAATGTGCTCCATGTTGTAGATCCTTTTTTAGCCGGATCATCGTCCTGCCGCCATTCAAATGTTACTCCGTATCCGCTGTTCTCCAGCCCCAGGTTTTTAGTGTACCATTCGTTCATCGCTTTCGGGTCATTACATTTAAAGAATATGCCGCCAACACCTGTTACTTTTTTCATAATTAAGTATGTTATATACTGAGCAATTTCCGTCAAATCAGGGAAATTGTCAAATCAGTTTTCAAACATGTTATATGCTCATACTTTTGTGTCACTCCCTTACCGTAAGCATGAGCGACCATGTTTACAAAGTCGCTAAATAAGCGAAAGGTGTTTAGCAGGATACACTACTAAACACCCGATTAGATTTTATGATACAAGTATTACCTGGTCTGCTTCATGCTTTCCAGTGCTTTTGATTGTTTGTTCTTTTCTTCTTCAGCCTTCTTAACAGCAGCTTTTTGTTGTTCTATGTTATCATTCATTTGCTTTACTTCGAGTTCTTTGCGTTTCACCTCTTCATTATGTTCAACAACAGCATCTATCTGGGTCAGAAAGCTATTGATGTTTGCTGCGGTGGTAGCATCGCTGGCGGATGTTACATAGTTATCGTAGCCCTTAGAAACTACAAGGTATATTCGTGACTTGTGTTTCTTTTTTTGCACTTTGTAGCACAAGTCAATTTTTGTGGGACTTATATCAGCCAAAGAAACCTCTTTGTAGCAATAGAACTTCTTTTTCTTTTTATATTTCTTAAGCCCCGCATCAGCCAGTTTTCCCGACATGGCTTCCTCTACCATAGAATGGTCGTGCTTGCTGGTGGCTATAAAGCCTGCTTTCTCTTCCTTTCCAACCTTTATAGTACCTTCCTTTATCTGTTGTCCGTAGCCTAATACAGGCAACAACAGTGCACTAAACAATAAGACTTTTACTAATTTCTTCATAGATAATTTTTTTGGCGACAAAAATATATTATTCAGCCGTTTTATTTTGTAGTGTTTTTTATATTCTACCATTAAAAATATTGCTTTTTTGCCGCTGTTTTTACCTCTGTATCCAGGCTTTTATATTCCTTAGTTAGTCTATCAAGCTCTTTTGCTATCTGCCTGTTTTTCCTGTACAGTACCGCTATTACAAGGAGCAACAGAAGTGAACAAATAAGGAACAACAGGTACCAATCATCATCATTACAGATGGTTTCCATTATGTTCGGCAAATCCGTAACATCGGCCTGTAAGAAAACCGTACAAACAGCAAAAAACATAATATTCATAATCGTTACAACAATTGTTCGCATTCAATTGATCAAGCAATATTATTATCACAAAGCCAATTGTTTTGTAGAATAAATACTACTAACAGGTAGCAATGAAAAATACTGTTTTGTTCCGCTACATGTAGAAGGTATGCCGTTACTTGTAAAAAATCTCTTCCGCAGTAATTTCGCTTTTACCAACTTGTTACTACATTTATAGTGGTCTGGCTGTAAAATCCAACTGATAGATGAAAGCAGGAAAAGGTATATTTAGCAATCTTGCGGGCGATTTTTTAGGAGGCACATCGGGCATGCTGGTGGCGTTTCCCGCTACTATAGCATATGGACTCATGTGTTTTGCACCGCTTGGCCCACAATACGCAACAATGGGTGCCATTGGCGCTATACTTGGTACTATACCTCTTTGCATCATGGCGCCATTGTTTGGCGGTATACCTACGCTTATTTCGGCACCTACAGCAGCTACCGCAGCTGTACTATCCATATTCACCGCAGAATTATTAAAAAAAGGAACTATACCTGTGGACGTTATACCTATCTATATTACCATGACGGGCTTCCTGGCGGGCCTGCTGCAGGTTGTAGTAGGCAAGTTTGGCGGGGGTAAATTCATCAAGTATATCCCCTACCCTGTTATTACCGGCTACCTGAGCGGGCTTAGCGTACTGGTGCTAATAGGCCAGTTGCCCAAACTCATGGGCCTGCCCAAGGGTACACATCTCCTTGACGGACTACTTACTGTAAGCGCATGGAAGTGGGAGAATATCTGCATCGGGCTGGTAACTATATTGTTCATGGCGCTATCACGGCGGTATATGAAGAAGCTGCCGGCGGTAATAGTAGGCCTTGTTGCCGGGATAATCGTGTACTGGGGGTTTGCAATAGCGGAGCCCGGACTAAGAACGCTAAATAACAATCCTTATGTGTTGGGCGAAATATCTGCTTCCCCTTCAGCTATCATTGCCAATATCAGTCACAGGTGGTCTTTATTCCCACTGCTGAATATAGAAGCCCTGAAGACAATTGTAGTACCAGCAATGACCATTATGCTCCTTCTGTCTATAAACACGTTGAATACCTGTATCATACTTGACGGCGTTACCTATGCACATCACAACCCCAAAAAAGAGCTGATGGTGCAGGGTCTGGGTAATATTGCTGCAGGGTTATTTTGCGGCATTCCGGCTGCCGGCATCCTTACTTCTTCTATCGAGAACATCAGGAGCGGGGGCAAAACACCGGTTTCAGTAATATTTGTAGGTATTACTACATTGATCGTAGTGCTATTGTTTGGCAATTATGTGGCATGGATCCCATTGCCCGCGCTGGCAGGCATCCTGATAATGGTCGCTATCAGCCTTATCGACTTCACTATATTTTCCATGCTGAAGCATAGGTCTACCGTCTTTGACTTTATAGTGATACTTACAGTTGTGGTGGCTGCGGCGGAGCTGGACCTGATAAAAGCAGCAGGTGTAGGTATCGTAATGGCAATTCTGTTGTTTCTGAAGGAGCAAATGGGCGCTTCAGTGATACGCAGGAAATTAATGGGACATGAGGTGTTTTCCAAAAAAGTACGCAGGGAGCACGAGCGTGAAGTACTGGAAGATAAGGGCAAGCAAACGGTCATTATCCAGCTACACGGCCAATTGTTTTTCGGCACTACAGATCAGCTGTTTTCAAAGCTTGAACCCTATTTTGCAGAATGCAAATTCATCGTGCTTGATATGCACAGGATACAGTCTGTGGATCTTACTGCGGCGAATATGCTGAAAAAAATATTGGTGAGAGTAGCTGATAAAGAAGGGTATCTTATTCTTTCTTCTATTCCGGAAACATTATCTACCGGACAAAATCCGAAGAAGTATCTGCAGGATTTCGGACTGATGAAACATCCTAATATTAAAGTATTCGATGACCTGGATACAACACTTACCTGGATAGAAGATAAAATATTGTTTGATGAAAAAGTGCATTCTTTTGATGTTCACGAGCTGCTAAACCTTCAGGAACTGGAGTTCTTTTCAGGATTTTCAAATAGTTTACTGGATGCTATCAGTACTTGCCTTGAAGAGCGGGATTATGCACCCGGAGACCCGATCTTTAGCAGTGGTGCGAAAAGTGATGAGATATACTTTGTGAGAAAAGGGAATGTAAAGATCGTTTTGCCTCTTAATGAGGGGAAGACATTTCATTTACAGACGATATGCACAGGTGGTATATTTGGTGAAATGGCGTTTATAGATACCATAACCCGATCTGCGGACGCGTTGTCTGTAGATAAAACACATTTATATGTTTTGTCCAGGGAGAAATTCAATAATGTTACATCTGTATACCCGGAATTAGCAGGAATATTTTTCGAAAGGTTGTCATTAATCATTGCCAACCGGCTAAGGCAGGCCAACAAAGAACTGAAAGTTTTTCAAGAGAACTAGCGAAGGTTCATTAACAATTCAATAATAAAAAAAGTCAATTTATTCTTTTTTTTGTTGATTTTTTTGTATTATTGAGTTCACTTAACCAAAAAAGTCATGAAAAAACTAACATTGCTTGCAGTTGCGGTATTTTGTGTGTCGGTATCATACGCACAAAATCACCCAGTAGCGCCTCCAACGCCTCCACCACCGCACGTAAAACCACCAAATGTCGGCGGTCCTGTTTCACCTCCGGGTGGCGGTCCAGTAAGGCCACATGGCGGCCCGGTAAGACCACATGGCGGCGGTCCGGTAGCACCTCCACCGCATGGCGGCGGTCCAGTGTCTCCTCCAGGTGGCGGTCCGGTAGCACCTCCACCACACGGTGGCGGCCCGGTAAAACCACCGCATCCAACACCTCCGCCACCACCATCTCCGGCACCATAGTAGTTTAGCATATTTATATAGGGATACAAATTTTCATTTGTATCCCTATATAATTTAGAGAATTCAGGATTACATCAACACTCGGCAAATATGAAAAGAATACTACCCATACTTATTGCGATATTATATCCCGTGTTTTCCTTCAGCCAGATACTCAACCTGGACAGGACTGCTCAGTATGATACTTCCAGCAAAAAAAAGTTAGTAACAGTACTTGGCGCTTCATTCATGACATTACAACAAACATATAGTTATATAGACGGAGCTTTGACGTATGATTTCACACACTTCATGCCGAAGCACTACATCCTTGTGCTGAATGGTAAAGCAAACGTAACAAGTACGGGTACATATACAGTACAGAATCTTGGATTCAATCATTTACGTTTCAGGGATAATGATACACGAAGTATTTCCCCTGAACCATTTGCACAATATCAATGGAATATCACACTGGGCCTTGTACAGCGCTATTTGTTGGGATGCAATGCGCGAATCAAGTTATATAAAGGCACAAATGGAAATGTATTCTATGGTCTTGGTGCAATGTATGAAAACGAGGTGTGGAGCTACAACGGCGTAAAGGATCCTAATTACTATTATTGGCCGTGGAAAACGATAAAAAATGATTTTTATAAGTCGAATCAATATATCAAGGCTGCTATTTCAATAGGTGATAATTGTGATCTTGTGACGGCAATATTCCTGCAAAATAAGATAGATGATCCGCTTACCTACTTCAGACTAAGCAATTATACCACGTTCAATATACGTGCATCTAAAAAAATCTACTTTGCACTATCAGGAGACATAGCCTTTGATAATCACCCGATTGTGCCTATCAACAATACCATTTATAGCTTTTATTCTACTTTGTCTGTGAGGTTGTGAGCTTATAATTTTTCGAGCGTATATCGGTTATATCAATAGATAAAACATCCTTCATCCCAGCGTTTTTATTATCACTCTTTTACGGTAAATTTGTAAAGAAATTTACGACTTTCTACTTTATTAATGAGCGATAACTATATAGTTTCAGCAAGGAAATACCGGCCACAAACGTTTGATACGGTTGTAGGACAGGAGCATATCACGACTACACTTAAGAATGCAATAAAGAACCAACACCTGGCGCATGCATTTTTGTTTTGCGGCCCGCGCGGTGTAGGTAAGACAACCTGTGCCCGTATACTTGCCAAGACCATCAACTGCGAAACACCTACTGCAGATATGGAAGCATGCGGTGTGTGCCCTACTTGCGAAAGCTTTAAAAATAACTCTTCATTCAATGTATTCGAGCTGGATGCGGCAAGCAACAACTCGGTAGACGATATACGTGAACTGACCAACCAGGTACGCTTCGCCCCTCAACAGGGCCGCTACAAGGTGTATATAATAGATGAGGTTCATATGCTGACTGCGGCTGCGTTCAATGCGTTCCTGAAGACACTGGAAGAGCCACCACCCTATGCAATATTCATCCTGGCAACCACCGAGAAACACAAGGTGCTGCCAACCATACAGAGCCGCTGCCAGATATTTGAGTTCAAGCGCATTACTACCACAGATATAACCAACCACCTGCAGAGTATTGCCACCAAGGAAGGCATGATAGCACAGGAAGCATCCCTGCACGTAATAGCCCAGAAAAGCGAGGGCTGTATGCGCGATGCACTCTCTATGCTGGACCGTATAGCCAGCTTCACTAATGGGATGCTGACCTATAAGAATACCATGGAGCATCTGAACCTGCTGGATGCGGAATACTACTTCCGACTTACTGATAGCATGCTTAGCCAGGATGTTGCCAGCTCTCTGCTGCTGCTGGATCAGGCACTGGATAAGGGTTTTGAAGGAGATACCATTATCAGCGGACTTGCAGAGCATTTCCGTAACCTGCTGCTATGCAAAGATCCTCGCATGGCAAAGCTGCTGGACGTCCCTAATGACCACAAACCGATGTATAATGAAAAGGCGAACCAGACACCTCCTTCATTTATACTCTCAGCACTCAATATCATTAACGAAAGCGAACTGCAATACAAGAACGCGACCAACAAGCGCCTGCATGTAGAGATGTGCCTGATAAGGCTTTGTTTCCTGCTGCAGTCGGTTTCCGGCGCATCTGCAGAAAGCAGTGATTTAAAAAAAAACTCTGATAGCGTAGTAAATACGCCTGTGCAGGCTCCTCCGCCTTTAAATAATGCACCGCCACAGGCTAATTATACACCCGTAACTGCAAAAGAACAGGTAGTTCAGGAACCGGAACCACGACCGGTACAGCAGAAATATGCACCTACACCACCACCACAATCTGTGCAGGAAGTGACACCTGTTGCAAGTGCACCTCAGCCTGTCCCACAGGCACCCCCACGCGCAACACCACCTCCAAGCAACCGCAGGCTGAGCATGAATATGCTTTCCGGCATAGACGAGGCTGTAAATACGGCTACTGCCAATCAAAGCAACGTACAGAAGATCCTTGCTGAGGATTTGGCCATCGAACTTTTTGAGCAATTCAAGAGGAATATACAGGCGGCTAATAAGGCAGCACTATATGCACAAATGAGCATGATGCGTATAGAGGTTTTGCCACCGGATGAGGTGAAGATCATATCGCCGAGCGTACTCACGGATACCTATGCACGGGACCAGCGTACCGCACTTATTGATTTTTACAGGGCGGAAACGAAGATGATCGTCCGCATAACCATGGAGATACAGGAAGATGAGAACGTGATAGCTGCACAAAAGAATACCGTGCTGAGCAAAAGCGAGATGTTTGATGTGATGGCGGAAAAGAACCCCAACCTGGCAAAACTGAAGGACGGACTGAATATGCAGATAGAGTATTAGCCTGCTGGGCAATAGGATAACATAGAAATTAATTAACATGTACTTGTTTGCTGTTTACAACCATTTGACACATTAACCAATTATCTTTTTAATCATTTAGCCAGTTAACAATTTAACCAATTGACTTATTAACCATTTACCCTTACTTTTGACTTTTAAAATACAGAACAATATTTATGGCGGAAGCGGTACGTATGCCTTTGTTGAGCGATACAATGAAGGAAGGTGTAATAGCCGAATGGCACAAGAAAGTTGGCGATACAGTAAAATCTGACGATGTAATAGCGGAAGTAGAGACAGATAAGGCAACCATGGAAGTGATGCCTTATGTGGACGGTACACTGCTGTATATAGGTGTGGAAAAGGGAAAAGGAGTGCCTATCAATGGTATTATGGCTATTATAGGCAAGCCGGGTGAAGACTACCAATCCATACTGGATGCTGAACAAGGCGGCGCACAACCCGCTGCTGCCGCAGCAAAACCTGAAGAGGCAAAGCCAGCCGAAGCAGCACCGGTGCAGCAACAGGCTGCTGCACCTGCCCAAGCAATACCAGCTCCCGAACAAAAAGAACAACCAGCGCAAAATTCTGACGAGCGTATAAAAGCATCTCCTCTTGCCAAAAAACTGGCTGAAGAAAAAGGTGTGGACATACACGAAGTAAAAGGCAGCGGTGATAATGGAAGGATCATTAAGCGAGATATAGATACACATACTCCTGCCGCTGCAAGCGCTCCGGCTGCACAAGGTGCAAAAGCCCCTGCCGCAGTAATACCGCAACAGCCGGCTGGTGTAGAAGGTCATACAGATACTCCGCTTACACAGATGCGTAAGATCATAGCCAAAAAACTTTCCGACAGTATGTTCACTGCGCCGCATTTCTACCTGCGCATGACCATAACCATGGATAAGGCTATTGAAGCACGTAAGGCGATCAATGAGATATCTCCGGTAAAGGTCTCCTTCAATGACCTGGTGATCAAAGCATGTGCGATAGCGTTGCGTATTCATCCTGCAGTGAACAGTTCATGGATGGGTGATTTCATCCGTCAGAACCACCATATCCATATCGGCACCGCAGTGGCCGTTGAGGAAGGGTTGATAGTACCTGTTATCAAATTTGCCGACCAGAAATCACTGTCGCAGATAGCGCAGGAAGCAGGCGGACTGTATGAAAAAGCCCGAACCAAGAAAATACAACCTCCTGAATTTACCGGAAATACATTTACTATCTCTAACCTCGGTATGATGGATATAGATGAGTTCACAGCAATCATCAATCCGCCGGACAGCTGCATACTGGCTGTAGGAAAGATAACTCCTACTCCTGTTATAGAGAACGGACAGATAGTTACCCGTCAATTGATGAAAATAACCCTGAGCTGCGACCACCGTGTAGTAGATGGCGCAGTAGGCTCACGCTTCTTGCAGACTTTGAAAGCACACCTGGAGAATCCGGTGACAATGCTTGTTTAATGCTCAATTTCGTAATGGCTCAATTGCTTAATGATATAAATAGTAACGCCCCGATATACGGGGCGTTACTATTTATATTGTAAACTGGTATCAAATATCCAGAAACTATGCTAAAGTAGCAGAAAGCAATGTTTTCTCGCAGTTGAAGAGTTTGCCAACAAGACATTCCTCATGAGCCTGTTCAGCCAATTTTTTGAAGTCTTCAGCAGTGATGCCGGGAACTGTACCTTTTACAGTCAATTCGCTTTTCGTGATCACACCGTTATCCAGGGTGATATCGCACTTTGTTTCCAATTCGGTTGGAGTGAAACCTGCGCCACCTAAAAGGAAGGACAGCTTCATGGTATAGCAACCTGAATGTGCAGCTGCTATCAGCTCTTCAGGATTAGTACCTACGCCTTCTTCAAAACGGCTTTTGAAAGAATACTGCGTTTTGTTGAGTGTAGTGCTTTGTGTAGTCAGGTGGCCAGAGCCCTCTTTGCCAGAGCCATTCCATACGGCTGTTGAATAACGTTTCATAGAATTATTTTAAAAATTGAATGGCAAAGATAAGTGTCCGCCAGCTTTTCGCAATGAGATTATATTATGCCTGTATCAGCATTTGGTATAATCACAATAATTGCTCTTATTTTGTAGCCATGAAATCAAAACTGGTCATTCTCTTATTTGCGATAATAGCTACTATTGTCGTATTCAACGAGGACAGGCCAAGTCATAACCAGTTTAGTTGCGATGTTTGCGGTTATTACCTGTACTTACCTGCAGTATTTATCTATAAAGATGTCAGTAAACTGGCCTTCTACCCTGAGCTAGATCAAGAATATAATAACACCATGGGGCTTGCCCCGTCTTTGTATAACTTTAACGGTAAAAAGCTAAACAAGTACTCGGTAGGGGTTGCTTTTTTTGAGTTGCCGTTATTCCTGGTTGCTCATGCCTATTGCTGCATTACACACCAGTACAAAGCAGATGGTTTTACTTATCCTTACCAGCTGGCGGGTATATTCAGCAATATACTGTGGGTTGTGTTCGGGCTATTCATTCTTCGACGATTATTGCTTAGTTATTTCAGCGAAAACGCTACCACTCTTACCCTTACTTGTGTTGCTTTTGGCAGCAATTTGTATGCCTATACGGCCTTTATATATGGCATGAGTCACGCGTACTCTTTTTTTCTTTTCTCTGCCCTGCTTTACCTGTCCGATAGTATTTACAGAAAAGGAGAAGGCAGATCGCTATTCAAACTACCCGCCACGCCGATCCTGCTCATAGGACTCATCACGGGGTTTATATTCATCGTTCGCCCCGTAAATATCATAGCGGCATTGATACCTATTGCATGGTATGTTTATGATTTACCTTCATTGCAGCAAAGAGTGAAACTGCTGTTGTATAATTATAAAACCATACTGCTTGCAATCATTACATTTCTGGTCGTAGCCGTAATCCAGTTCGTTTACTGGAAATCGATCACAGGGCATTGGCTTTTTGATAGCTATATACATGAAGGTTTTGATTTTTTGCATCCGCATATCATCAAGGGCTTTTTTAGCTATAAAAAAGGATGGCTATTGTACACACCTATGGCTGGTATAGCGCTTATTGGTTTTTACCAATTATGGAAAAAACAAAAGTCAATAGCCGTTACATCGGCATTGTTGACTGTCATTATGATCTACGTGATATTCAGCTGGCGGGAATGGTGGTATGGCGGCGGATTCAGCGCACGGGCGCTAGTGGAGTTGCTGCCTGTGTTGTCGTTGCCTCTGGCAGCTATTATTGCATATTCACTATCACTAAAAAGATTGTTTAAAAAGGCTGCTCTTCTAACGGTGATAGCCTTCCTTATCTTTTTCAACGTCTTCCAAACATATCAATACTCTATGGGTCTTATTCACTGGACCAATATGACAAAAAAAGCCTATTGGTATGTTTTTGGGAAGGTAGATGCGGACCATAAGGTACTTGATGGCTATCTGAGCGATAAACAAGATTGATTTCTTCACAAATTCCCAATTCCAACTTAACTTAGCCGCATGCAAAAAATTCTAATTGCCAATCGTGGCGAGATAGCTATGCGTGTAATGCGCACGGCAAAAGAAATGGGCATAAAGACTGTAGCAGTATTTTCTGAAGCAGACAGGGATATGCCCTTTGTACGATATGCGGATGAAGCTGTTTGTATTGGACCTGCCCTATCTGCTCAATCATACCTTAGAGCTGATAAGATAATAGAAGTGGCTTTAAAAACAGGCGCACAGGGAATACACCCCGGTTATGGGTTTCTGAGTGAAAATGCTTCCTTTTCTAAAGCTGTAACTGATGCCGGACTAATATTCATAGGTCCGTCCGCACACTCCATAGAAGTAATGGGCAGTAAAATAGGAGCAAAGCAGGCTGCTAAAGCCTTCAATGTACCCATGGTGCCCGGTACTGAGGAGCCATTGAAAGACGTAGAGGAGGCCCGTAAAGTAGCTAACAAAATAGGGTTTCCTATATTGGTAAAAGCCTCTGCCGGCGGTGGTGGCAAGGGTATGCGCGTGGTGGAAACCGAAGCTGAGTTTGAAGAACAGATACGTGCAGCCAAGAGTGAAGCATTGAATGCGTTTGGTAATGATGATGTGTTCATAGAAAAGTATGTAGCAGCGCCAAAGCATATAGAGATACAACTGATGGGCGACCAGCATGGTAACTATGTTTACCTGTTTGAGCGCGAATGCAGCATACAACGTCGCCACCAGAAACTAATAGAGGAAGCACCATCAAGCTGCCTTACACCTGAAATACGGAAGGCAATGGGAGAATGTGCCATAGCTGCAGCCCGTTCCTGCAACTATTACGGTGCGGGTACCGTAGAGTTCCTGGTTGATGAAAAGCTGAACTTCTACTTCCTGGAAATGAATACCCGCCTGCAGGTGGAACACTGTGTGACAGAAATGATAACCGGTGTGGACCTTGTGAAAGAACAGATCAATGTGGCGCGTGGCAATAAATTGTCTTTTACCCAGGCTGATCTAAAAATAACCGGCCACGCTATTGAGCTTCGTGTATGCACAGAAGATCCGTTCAATAACTTTCTGCCGGATACCGGCAGGCTGGAGATGTACCAGCCACCAAAAGGCCCCGGTGTACGTGTAGACGATGCCTATGAAGAAGGTATGGACATACCGATCTTCTATGACCCAATGATCGCCAAACTGATCGCTTATGCAGCTACCCGGAACGAGGCGATAGACCGTCTGTGCCGGGCTATTGATGAATATTATATCAAAGGGATAAAAACCACGCTTGAATTTGGCAAATGGGCGGTACAAACCGAACCGTTCCGCTCGGGCAACTTCGATACGAAGTTCATTGAAAAGTACTTTAAACCTGAATACATGTACAAAGATGATGCTGAGGCTGAACAAGTTGCTGCACTTCTTTCTGCCTACGTATGGGAAAAGGATAAAAAACAAAGTAATGTCGCTGCGGCGGCCGTTACTACTGTAAACAAATGGAAGATCAACCGTCGGTAAACAATAATTTCACATTGCTTTTTGGTAAAAAATGAGGATATTTGTAATAACAAAATTTCAATGACCATGGCAAATGAAAATGATAATATCGACCCAAAGGAACAGCCGGAAAAAAAACCGACATGGATAGAGGAAGCATTGGAAAATATTGATTCAGATTTTCCTTTATCCGGCGGCGAAACCGATGATGACCTGGAATTTGGAGACGATGACGAAACCGATGATGACCTGAACACCCAGTTTCCATTGTCGGGTGGAGAAAGTGATGACAGGCTGTAACAAGAAAGTATTACCCCTTTACTGATTTTTTGTAAATTGTGTCACATAAACAATCATAATTATGGCAAACGAAACTGAAAACACCATACCTGAAAATACAGGTCACCAGGATGCTCCAAAGCACGAGTCATGGTTCAAGCATGTAATAGATGAAATAAAAGAAGAAATAGCCGAGTTAAGGGAAGAAGCAGAAAATGACGGTGGCGATTTTCTGCCTATCGGCAACGGTCATATCAATGTGGTTCACGATCACAGGCATGATAATGATGAAGAGAAGAAAGATGCTTAAGTATTCAGGATATAAATTTTAACGCCCTTGTTTATTAACAAGGGCGTTTTTCTTTATAACCATTTTTCATACAGCAGCCTGGTTACAACATATTCTTCTTCATCAAGGAATTGCCGCATATTAGTATTGTTTACCAGCGTGAACCTGATGATCCGCCTTATGCCCTGGCTAATGTAATGCTGTTCCAGTTGCTCATTCAGCATACGGTAGATGCCCATTCGCCTGTATTCTTCCGATACAAAGCCATCACTTATATACAATTCCTTGCCCTCGTGTATCTCTATACGGCTGTCGTCCTGCTCTTCTACATAACCAAATATAAAGCCTACAGGTATACTATTGACGTAAGCAACAAGACAAAGACCTTCGCAATCTTCCTGCATCTTTATTACATGACGCATATAGCTATCTTCAATATCCGGCCATGATGCGGTTTTATTGTGCAGGCTGTGTTCGTGCAAGTGCAGCAGGTGCATTAGGCCCGAAATGACCTGGTAATGCTCGGCAATACGAACTGAAACTATTTCTATATTTTCCATGCTATATAGGTTGTCGCATCAGATTTCACCATCATAAGACATAAGGAAAACTGATTCCTAAAAGTAAACTATCTTCTTTAAATACTTTATATATCTGTTCAGTCTTTTCAATTTACTATCTTAGCGGATGGATTTTTCCTGCTCTATTACGGGCAGTATTTAACTTTGACCATAAATGAAAGTACAATTATTCATCCCTTGTTTTGTAGACCAGCTATACCCGGAAACAGGTATGAATATGGTAAAAGTGCTGGAAAAACTAGGATGTACAGTTAGCTACAATACAAAACAGACCTGTTGTGGGCAACCTGCATTCAATGCCGGGTACCGTGATGAGGCTAAGTCTGTAGCGACTAAGTTTCTGCACGACTTCAAGGAAAAATCATATATAGTAAGCCCGAGTGGATCCTGTACAGGCTATGTGCGTAATTGTTACGACAAGCTGTTTGAAAACAGTGCCGACCATAACCTGTGCAACCAGGTGATCAACAATACGTTTGAGTTCACTGAGTTTATTACCAAGGTGCTGAAGATAGATAACGTAGGCGCAGAGCTGAAAGGAAAGGCTACCTATCATGATGCATGCGGTGCTTTAAGGGAATGTGGTATTAAAGCGGCACCCCGCCAATTACTGAACAACGTAAAAGGTTTGGAACTGATAGAAATGAAGGAGTGCGAGACCTGCTGTGGTTTTGGCGGCACTTTTGCGGTGAAGTTTGAACCAATATCAATTGGTATGGCACAGGTAAAAGTAAAGAGCGCACTCGATACCGGCGCCGAGTATATTATAACAACGGATGTTTCCTGTATGATGCATATGCAAGGCTACATCAATGAAAAGAAATTACCGATAAAGACAATGCACATTGCTGATGTACTGGTACAGGGGTGGTAGCGTTTGATGAACACTAATCCGATAAGTTAATTGGCTGTATTTTTGAGTCCCCCTTGTTCATGGCCACACAAACAAGAACACCAAATGGTATGAGCCATATCATCTTGCAGCCATATCGGCCGTTTACAATACCAAAGGCGGCGCAATCAAAACAATTCAACAGAGTACCTGTAAGACAAATAACCAATAGCAGTTTCATTTCTGTCGATAAATTCCGCCACCTGGCGAATATGTATGGCATTGCCAGCAAACAAACGATCACCAGGATTGCAAAAAGCTTATTAGCCGGAGCTACTTTGTCAAGTATCTGTTCTTTATTTTGGGTTGAGGCGTTAAACGAATTTAGTTCGTTCGGAAAGTAAGCAACGATCATTTTATTAACATAACTACCTTCCGGGAAAGACTGATTACCGTCTCCGATATTAAAAGTAACAGCTTGGCTTAAGGCCTGTTTCACGGTAGCAGTAGCATATAATTTAGTATAAGCAGGTGTTGTAAATATATTGTGTATGATCTCATTAAATTCAGGTCTTACACTTTTCCAGTCTCCAGTTTTATAGAGCGGACTGTTCGCGTCCCACCAAAACACATTTGCATCTGCAGGTAATGAATCTTTATACACACATAATTTATAGCTTTTTACCTGGCAATTGTCATCGAGGTATTTTTTCAAAACTCCTTTCTCCAGTAATGATCCCATGAAAAATATATGCTTTGATTTATGAAGCGGAGTAAGCATAACCACAATGCTTAAAACCGACAAAATAAGAAGGGTCACTACTTTCTTTATTGATGTGAGTGTTTTATCAATTAAAACCCGACTAGTGAGGAACACAAAAACGAGCGATGCAACCATTAAAACCGGATGTGAAAGATGAACCGCAACTGAAACAAAAAACAGTGCATAAAGCGAAAAATTTGCTTTTTTTTCTTTCCTATCCGCTAATATGACAGTAATACATAAAAAAGCTATCGAAGTAAATACATCTGGTTGTACCTGGCTGACGATCCATGACAGGCTGGAGCCGACGGACAAAACAAAAACCATCAACATACTTTTAATTATATATGCCTTTTCGCCAGTAAGCCGGTGTACTACTTCATATATGAGCCAAGACACTATAAAAGCCTGCACAAATACCAAAAGCCATAAAGAAAGTCCGTTCAACGTGAATAGCCTGATAAGTAAGCCATACGTTATCGGTCTGTCAGACGGCATTTCCGGAAGGAAACCGGATTCAATATAGGTTGCTGTATCGGGATTTACAAGGGGGTAATGATTGTAAAACGCAGGTATCAATAAACAAAGTGAGCTAATAAATAATGCCGCGTAGTAGTGCCAAGTCCTTTTTGTTAAGCTGTTATTCATTTTACATATATAAATGCCCTGAAATTCCGGGTAAAGAATGCCAAAATGAAATTACAAAAAATCAGTGAATCAAAAAAGGTTTTAATCCTGACCGTTCGTATTCATCTAACTTTGTCTAAATTAGCTCACAATTTTCACTCTGTTTGTGGACAGATATTCCACTAGTTAATTAAAATGGCAGAATTACAGAATCAATACAACGAGGATAGTATAAAATCGCTTGACTGGCGCGAGCACATACGCTTGAGGCCAGGTATGTACATAGGTAAGTTAGGCGATGGCAGCAGCGTGGACGATGGTATCTATGTGCTGGTGAAAGAGGTGGTGGATAACTGTATCGATGAGTTTGCCATGGGCCAGGGCAAGCGTGTTGAGCTAACAATATCTGAAGGTTCCGTTACCGTTCGCGACTTTGGTCGTGGTATACCGCTTGGCAAGGTAGTAGATGTGGTGAGCAAGATAAATACCGGTGCAAAGTACGACAGCAAGGCTTTCCAGAAGTCAGTGGGACTGAACGGTGTGGGTACTAAGGCCGTAAACGCATTGAGTAAGTATTTCAAGGTTTCATCATTCAGAGATGGAAAGATGAAAACCGCTGAATTTGAAAGAGGTGTACTAACAAAGGAACATAAAGAGACGACAACTACCGAGCAAAACGGTACGCTGGTAGTGTTTACCCCAGATGAAACAGTCTTCCGTCATTATCACTTCCTGCATGAATACCTGGAAAACCAGGTATGGAACTATTGCTTCCTGAATGCCGGTTTATTGATCCACTTCAACGGCAGGAATTACGTATCCAAGAATGGGCTGCTGGACCTGCTTACACGCAAAACCAATCCTGACAACCTGCGCTACCCTATCATACACCTGAAGGGTAATGATATAGAGCTCGCACTGACACATACTGGTGATTATGGAGAGGATATCTATTCCTTCGTGAATGGCCAGCACACTACACAGGGTGGAACGCATCAGGCTGCTTTCCGTGAGGCGTTTGTAAAGACATTACGTGACTTCTTTAAAAAGGATTATGATGCATCAGATGTTCGACAGAGTATCTGCGCTGCAATATCTGTAAGGGTACAGGAGCCTGTATTCGAGTCGCAGACGAAGACTAAACTCGGCTCGCAGTATGTGTCAGAAGGCGGACCATCTATGAAGGCTTTTGTCGCTGACTTCCTGAATAAAGAACTGGATAACTACTTGCATAAAAACCCTGCTGTAGCTGATGCGATGAAAAAACGCATTGAGCAAAGCGAACGGGAACGCAAAGAACTGTCAGGTATACGCAAGCTAGCCAATGAACGTGCCAAGAAAGCAAACCTGCACAATAAAAAACTACGTGATTGCCGAATACATCTGAACGATGATCCGCCGGCAAAAGGGCGTGATGAGTATAATTTGAAGCAACAGGAATCTACCATCTTCATTACGGAAGGTGACTCTGCAAGCGGATCAATTACAAAGAGCCGATCTGTGGAAAGCCAGGCTGTATTCAGCCTAAGGGGTAAGCCGCTGAACTGTTACGGCCTTACTAAGAAGGTTGTTTATGAAAATGAGGAATTTAATCTGCTGCAGCATGCACTGAATATAGAAGAAGGGCTGGAAGGGCTGCGCTACAATAATATAGTTATAGCTACCGATGCCGATGTGGATGGTATGCATATACGCCTGCTCATTATGACGTTCTTCCTCCAGTTCTTCCCCGACCTGGTAAGAGGAAACCATATTTACATTCTGCAGACTCCCCTGTTCCGTGTACGTAATAAGACGAAGACCATTTACTGCTATAGCGATGAAGAGCGCCAACGTGCCATACACGAGATAGGTAGCAAGGCCGAGATCACGCGATTCAAAGGTCTTGGAGAGATAAGCCCTGAAGAGTTTGCCCAGTTCATAGGCCAGGACATACGTAAGGACCCTGTACTCATTAGCCAGGATGCACAAATACAGAAACTGCTGGAATACTACATGGGGAAGAACACGCCACAGCGCCAGGTGTTCATCATAGATAATCTACGTGTGGAGAAAGATCTGGCAGAGGAACTGGGTGTTGAGGTGGGATGATTATTAGAGCAGTTGTAAACTAAACTTATGTCCACCTCACTCATCATAAAGAATGACATCATCATCAATACATCTGCAGCTAAAGTATGGGATGTATTGACCAATCCGGAACAGACAAAGAAGTACATGCACGGCTGTGCATTGGTTTCTGATTGGAAAGTGGGTAGCCCGCTGCTGTGGAACGCTGTGTGGGAGGGGAAGGAAACAACATTTGTAAAGGGCAGTGTAGTTGCCATTGCGCCTGAAAAGCACTTAGCATACACTACCATAGATGCTATGGGCTCCACCGAAGATATTCCCGCTAACTATGCTACGGTAACTTACAACCTGGAGGGCGATAATGATCAGACCGTGTTGCTGGTTACGCAAGGTGACTTTGCACACATAGTGAATGGCGAAAAGAAGTATAATGATGCTATTGCGCAAGGCGGCTGGCAGAATATACTGGAAGAGATAAAGAAGATAGCCGAGGACTGACGTAAAAAAGACTTTTTCAAAATCATTTAGCTTAAACGCCATTTGATCAAATATTTTTGGTCAAATGGATTTATTATTATCTAAACCAAAGGTTAATGTAATACATTACGTCTTATTAATAAACTAAAAACCTCTCTTATGAAAAAATTCCTTTTTATTCTCGCATTCTGTCCCTTTTTATCAAATGCACAAACAATCACCAGAATAGCCGGCAACAACAGCTTAGGATACAGCGGAGATGGGGGACCTGCTACTGACGCCCAGTTACATCAGAGTTACGGCATAGCAATTGATGCGGGTAGCAATGTCTATGTTGCCGACCGCGTCAATAGCCGCATACGCAAAATTGATGCAGCGACCGGTATCATCAATACGTTCGTTGGTGATGGTACTGCCGGCTTTTCGGGGGATGGAGGGCCTGCATCGGCTGCAAGGGTCAACTATCCGAGAGGAATTTGTTTCGATCATTCTAAGAGCAACCTTTATATAGCAGACGAATATAACCAGGTGATCAGGAAAATTGACATGACAACTGGTATAATAACGAGTGTAGCAGGAACAGGTACATCAAACGGATATTCAGGAGATATGGGGCCGGCTACAGCTGCCAGGTTATTTAATCCTGAAGATGTCATCCTGGATGGGGCCGGTAATTTGTATATAGCAGATTATGGCAATAATGTCATCAGAAAAGTAACTGCATCCACAGGAGTTATTAGTACCGCAATCAGTGGGTGTCCGTATGGATCCGGTGCCTGTTTCCCAAGAGCAATAAGGCTTGACAATACTGAGGCTCTTTATGTAGTTGAAGACGAAAGTAACCACTTGCGTAAAAAAATATGGGGGAAAGATACTATGCAAATGATCGCCGGCAGTAGTAGCTTGTCTTTGGGTGACGGTGGACCAGCGACTAATGCCAAGTTATGGGGTGCAGTGGGTATCGCAATAGATCCATTTAATAATATCTTCATTGCAGATCAGAATAATCACAGGGTGCGGAAAGTGGACGCAATGACTGGAATTATCTCTACGATTGCCGGTAATGGTACCATGATCTTCCCTCATAGTGGAGACATAGCGGCCAGTGCACCTATTCCGGGGCCGACAAGCCTGACGTTTGATGAAGCCGGAAATCTATACGTTAGTTATGCTAACGATTTACTTAAAATATCCAATGTCTTTGACCCTACTACCTTGGTTGTAAAATCCCAGGTTGCGAATAACGTGAATATTTTCCCGAATCCGGGAAGTGGAAGATTTACTGTTCAACAACCTAATGCAGAAAAATACGAGATGAGTATTTATAACATTTTAGGAGAAAAGGTATACCAGAAACATGCGACCTCCGCTAATGAATATATTGACATTTCGTGCCAACCTGAAGGCATATATTTCCTTCACGCCACATCACAAGTGTTGAATCAGAGGGAAAAAATAGTGATCACTAGGTAGCATTTTTCATTCAGTAGATATTTATCCACCTGCAATTTTGGTAAACTAATCTCCAGTCTATAGTTGGAGATTAGTTGTTTAAAATTTTATCTCA
>Ga0209023_10002229_pt1 | contig 24607 bp, 30 predicted proteins | sample LakOneMetagenome_FD_187468 | JGI IMG/M metagenome (GOLD analysis project Ga0209023, IMG submission 187468) | Freshwater and sediment microbial communities from Lake Erie, Canada (SPAdes) (version 2) | ecosystem: Environmental > Aquatic > Freshwater > Lentic | place: Lake Erie, Canada... | reverse complement strand
CCCGTAAACGCATAAAATCGGTGTTCCACGGCTCAAGTCGAGGTATCTAGTCAACAAATTACTTAATATGTGCTAAGTAATAAGTGGGTACTTTACAGGTGTTTTTATCCCTGTTAATGTACTTGTATGCCATCCATAACTGTCGCCATGTTTTCCCGTGTTTTCGCCCTTCCAAGACTGGTTTTTCTCGAGCAAATGCGCTGCAGCGCCACAACGGTGCGCCGCCTTGACCACGCTCGCGGCAGCACGATGGCCGATCGGCGCATGACGATGCCGCGTCGCCACCTGGTCAGCTGCGCATCGGCCGGACGGCAACGATGACCCGACCAATTTTCCAACCGTCCGACGACGAAGCACGGATCCTGATCAATCGGTTGCAAGCGATCAAGGCTGCGCATCCCCTCAATCCACGGGACCATGGGCCATTTATCCGGGCTTTCGTTCGCGCGGTGTACGAAACCACCGGCAGGATTTTTAGTCCGATTATCTACCGCCGCCTGCTCGGTGCGTATGCGCCAGACCGACGTCCTTCGACGTCGACACTGGAACGTGCAAAGCAGTCATTTGCCGACGAGCTTGCGATCGAGCGCGAAGGCGCGACCGAAGTTGCCTCGGTCGATGCACCGCACCTGGCAGCGCTGATCCGGGATGCCGTCGCGGAAGCTGTCGGCACCCATCCTCTCCATTTACCACATGTTGCCGGCGCCAGCGCCGGCGCGAATACCGATGTCGTGTTCTGGCGCGAGCGTGCTGCACAAGCCGAGCAAGCCGTCGCTGATGCACAGGCACAGGCCGCCCGCCTGGGCGCCGAAATGCTCGCGGCACGGGCATCGGCGGATGCCATGGCCGCGGAACTCGCAGCCGCACGCGGTCAGCTCAAGGAACAGGCGGCCCAGATCGGCAAGCTTGCTGTTGAAATTGAGCAAGCGCGTCTGTTCAGCATGCGCGCGATTGACGACGCCCGCGGTGAAACCCGGGCGTGGCGTGAGCGGTGCGCCAGCGTCGAAGCGCAGGCGGTCGCGCGCGCACGGGAAGACAACATTTTGCTCGAGACGTTCCGCCAGCTGGCTTACCAGCGCGGCGCCACAATCCCTGCAGTACTCCAGAAAGGTCCTAAGTGAACGACAGATTGGTAGCGCTATTGCAGGAGACCGACTTGATGGTCCCTGCCCCGCAACCTGATCATGCGCTCGGTCCGGTCGAAGACGACTGGGATGCGGCCGAGGTCTGGCTTCGGTCTGTCGCGCGCAAGAGCCGCAGCAGTTCCGGCGTAACCGCCGCCACCTATCGATTCCACCTGGCGAAGCTGCGCTGGTACTGTGAGAACGTGCGCCGCGCAACACCGTCGCGCTGGAGCCTGCAGGATGTCGAGGCGTTTAAGGACTTTCTGGCCGATCTGCCGGCCGATGCCCTGTGCGCGCGCAACGGCACGCGGTACGTAGAATCAGACGAGGCTGGCTATACGCCCTTCCGTGTGCAGCCTGCTGCCGGCAGCCGCTCGGACATCGAGCGCTTCGTCCATGCGATGTTCAAGGCATGGCATGGCACCGGCTACATACGCATCAATCCGATGGCCCTGGAAGGAGCCGGGACGCGCCGATCGATCAACCCGCGCAGGGCCGTCGACGTGAACCTGTATGAGCTTGTCCTGGAAACGATGGAGAAAGAAGAGTTCGACAAGCCGGCCGCTCGGAAAACTAACTTGCGCGATCGCTTCATCCTGGTCGCGCTGCGCGAGCTGGGTCTGCGCGCAAGCGAGCTCGTAGGTTCCAAAATGGGTGCTTTCCAGCAGATTCCCGACACGAAAAGGAAGCGTCATTATTGGGTGTTCCAGGTCAGTGCATCGGTGGCCAAGGGCGCCAAGGAGCGGTGGGTACCCGTAACCCGCACCTTGCTCAAGGTGCTGGAGGACTATCGGATGGCGTTCGACTTGTCGCCGCAACCGGAAATTGATGAGAAAACCGCCCTCCTCCTTTCGCCACAAACGCAGGCCGTGACGATCGCCGGCAAACCGGTACGCAAGGCAGCCGACCGCCGCTTCTTCGGGGCCTGGCAGGAACTGACGACAAGGCAGTATCTCTATGCGATCGTCAAGCAACGTTTGAAGGTGACGGCCGACATGCTCCGCGAGGACGATCCTGTGCTGGCTATCCGGCTCGAGCAGGCATCGCCGCACTGGTTCCGCCATACATTCGCAAAAGCTGCGCTCTTGCAGGGACAATCAATGCGCGAAGTAGCGAACCTGCTCGGGCACAAGAGCATGGATACGACCATGGTCTACACCAACCAGGATGCGCTGGATTCAGTGCGCGCCTACGAGCGCGAAAACATGGGGCCGGCTAGTGAGAGCTGATTCGTGAGCGCTGCTAAACCCGGCGGCAGCGTACTTTTGGACGAACAATAACTTCACTCCAAGCTTTGCTATGAGGCCGACAGATTCTGGCATGCTGTCTCGCAAATCATGTATGCCACAAAAGTTCAGCGAACGGTTTCGTATCGATCGCTTGCAACAATAAAGTCTGCTACAGGAGTCTGGAGTGCACGCAGGGTGCGCGACAGTCCGCTTTCGACCCAAAGCAGACTGTCGGAAGTGAGTCGCCAGAGACGCAATTTCGTCGCTCGTCGAACGACGTTACAACGATGTCTACCCGGCAGTCCACAAGTATTGGCCTGCTGCCGTCCTGCGCAACCTGATATGTATCACCGGTCTTTCCAATCCGCCGGAACCAACGCGGGCGGCTTGGTCCACGGTTTCTCGATCAGCGCGTCCTGGAACCACTGCTCGCGCAAGTTCGCATGTTCAGTAACGATTAGTTGGAAGCCAGGAACGTCTTCCTGCGTGAACTTAAGTAGCAACTCGAACAGTCGACGCACCGCGTCCAGATCGGCATCCTTTTCCGTCTTTTGGACCGAGCCATCGGCATCCCTGTAGATTTTTTCGGACGGAAAATAGACTTGGGTTGGTTGGTCGATCAATAGAAAGCGCGGGATCGGACGATTGTTCCGCGCCGCGAACAGATGTAAGGCGAGCAGTGCCGACAGATGGTAAGCCAGGTGGTTTTCGCCGCCTCCGGTCCGGCTCATCGGCACAGGACGTTCAGGGCGATCGAAGATGATCGTCAACTGCGACAGGCTGAGCCGTGCAGGGAAAGGAGCGAATTCGGCGTTGAACTTCTGTATGTATTGCGATACCTGTGCCGATATGTTGTTAAGGATCGAAGTCAGGCGCTCGTTGCTGTTATCGGTGCCGATCTGATCCTCAAGTTGCTTAACCTTGTTGTGGAGACGGCGATTTTCCGCTTCCAGCGTCGCAAGATCTCCACTCGGGAGAAGCGTTTCTAAGAACAGGCTGATGCGCCCGACCGTGCGCGCGGCCGCGTTGTTACGAGTGCCCATTTGGGCGATAATTTCATTGGCCGAAATCGCCGAAGACAGTTCCGCTTCCTTCTGCTTAATAAGGCCTGCTATTCCGTCTACCTCGCGGGTCAGCTCGGCTAGGTAGGCTTCGAGCTTGGGGCGTTGACCAGTGGCAATGCGCAATTCCTTGTTAAGTGATTCCAATTCGTTGAGCAGGACGATGGCGACCGGCGACTCCAGCGCCAAGTTCGGTTCGCTGAATGGCCACTGCCACTCACCACTGTCGGGGTTCTTCGGCAGTGCCTTAATGGAAGCGAGCCGATTTATCTGTTCGGCGGCCTCGTTTTCGTAGCCGCCTGCACGTTTGGCGAACTGTCGCGCGGCATCTATCCGGGCCTGAGCGCCGCGACGATCTTGGCGCAACTGGGCCAGTCCATCCTCTAAAAGCGAAACGCGGCTGCCATCGTCCTCGGGCATTGTTTCGGGCTTCCACGACAGCGCCGACCGCAATGCCACGATGATTCCTTCGGTGTTTGGATTCTCGCCGGTGTTGCCGATGATCCCGACTGTCTTTGCTTCCGAGTAGAGTCTTATAGCCTGCCCATGCGACGTGTTCACGGCGTCGCGCGCGTGTTCCAGCTTCTTGTTGCTAACCCGCAGATCCCGCTGCGCTAAGCGCAACTTGGATTCCTGCTCATAGCGGTCGTTCGAAGAGACGCCAAGAAGGATTGGCAGAGTGTCGCGGATCGCCTGCGGCTGGAACTGCTCGTTCTGTCGATAGAAAAGCTGGTCCTTGTTGGCTACTAGCCCCTGCTTCTGAAACAGGTAGTAGAACGTGTGCTTTACGTTCGCGTCGTAACTATCTCGGCTGTGTTCAAGCGCGACTTCGGTGCGATTTTCGGGAATACCAAGCAGACGCGAAAGTAGCTCGACGATACTGTCGTCGTCAGTGTTTGCCACCAATTCTTTGAACGTGGGCACCTGCAATTGGGTACCTCTTCGGACCATCGCCGTGCTACAACTGGCGCCGCCACCGGGCGGGGTCGGCTTAGCGACCAACACTTGTTCGTTCTCGAACTGATAGATTACAGTGAACCAAGCCACTTTATCGCGGATGATGCCTTCGGGAACGTTGAACGAGGAGCGTCCCATGCAATACTCGATGATTTCCGAGAGTGCAGACTTGCCGGTAGAGGAACGACCAGTGATGACGTTGAGCCCGTCTACCTTGAACCGGAGGTCGCGGCGCTCGCCTTCATGGCTATAGACATGGATAGAACTTATTTTCATGGTCGAATTCCGAATGTCGTGTAAATAGTCGCCCGGTCGCCAATGCGTGCGAACTCCTTTCCGACAATGCGCCCCACTTTTTGGCAGGCGACGGTTTCGGCAGTTCCATCGACGCTCTTGCGCACTTTCTTGGGCACGGTCTGAATACGGCCGTCTTTCGTAACGGCGATGCAGCCCCTTTCCATCAGCAGACCGAACCCCTCGAAGGCATATGGCAGCATCTGCGTGACTCGCTCGGCGAAGCCCACCATAACTTGCTGGTTCTTCTCTACGGTCTTGAGTAAGTAGCTGCGCGGGTTGCTGGCGATCACCTCGCGCGTATCCCTGTGCAGGCATACGGGCAACACAAGCAGGGTCAGCGAGAAGGGCATGCCGCGGGCGTCTTCTTCCTCATATCCTTGTAAGGCACGCGACAAGACCAAGCCGCAGAATGCAGGATTGAACAGGTTCCGAATCTCAAAGGGGCGCTGATCCCATCGCTTCACAAGTCAACCCCAAGCACCTTGCCAAGGCGATCAAGGAATCTAGGGTGCCAGTAGACCTTCGGTTCTGGCCTGGAATCTGCCAAAATGTGGAAGCTGCCGCGAAGCACATAGGGCTCTGTTACCTGCGCGCGGATGCGTAGGGACTCGATCTTCCCGGTCTCGAATTCTGCCCAGTTATAGAGGGTCGCGCCGGCTTCGCGAAATACTTCGTCTACGCTGTCGTCCTTCAGCTTCTCGAAAGCGACATCTTTGTAGCGCGCCCACTCATCGGCTAGGCGATCTTCGTACTCTTCGACCTCTCCCAACACTAGCAGGTTTTCGCGTGCCCAAGCCGATCGTTGTTCGAACGCACGGTAATAGTCCAAAATCGCACTCCTAATCCGATTCGAAGATAGGCCGATCTCGCGCAGTTGCGCAACGAATAGGCGTGGGTCGGCGTCAGTGTCGATCTCGTTAGTGGGCATCTTCCCACGGAATGTGATCGGCAAGTTGTCTGCCTTGTATTCCTCAGCGAAGCTCGAGAGTTTGTCCGATACTTCGTAGCCGAAGATTCCTTCCGACGTAGCGTTACTCAACTGTCTTATTACAACATCGGTCCACCAACCCTCCAGCCGCTCGAAGACGTACTCGCGGTGCTCGCGCCGGATGCTTCGCATGTGCTTGTCTCTGATGAGCGCCGGGACATCGACGATGCGTGGGCTGCCATCGAGAATTACAATGCGTTCTAGAAAATCCTGCTTCTCGAGATCGCTCAGCTCGTTAAAAGCCGCGGCAATTGGCGCTATTAGTTTTGATGTCGAGGCAGCAAGCGCGGCCTCGGCAAGCTCAGTCAGCATTGTCACATCGCCGCTGGCGGCGAGCGGATCGGGAAGAAGACGGGTCAGGAACGAACCGCTCGACACCATGCTAGTGGTAAGCAAAAAGAACCGTAGGTTCGATGTCGCGCGGCCATCTCGCTTGTACCGTGTCAGCCAGATGTTGACGGACTTCCAGAAATCCGTCGATAGGTCGGTTAGCTTATCGCCGATCGCCTTGTGCTTGAGTGATGCCAAGGACTTACGGCCGTTGCCGTCAATGAAGTCGAGGTCGTCGTCTTTTTCCAGGAAGATTGCAGTGTCTTCCGGTAACTGGAGCAGTTGTAGCAAGGCGAGGCGCGCTTGATACATGTATCCCAAGCCTTGTTCGCCAGCTGAGAATTGGTCAGTGATTTTTCCTGTCATCAGTTCAATCGCTACCTAGCAACGGTCCACCATCCACTCGCCGGCTGGAGCGTCCAGCATGAAAGCCGTCAGGCCGACCAATTCTTTAAGACGCCAATGCTGCCATATTTGCAACGTCGTGGCGAGGAGAATTTAAATTTTACAATGTCTGCTCTTGAACGATTATGGACGGTCGTGCCAGCATAGCAGGTTACCAGAGCGAAAATCTCTCGGACTGTCACGAAGGTCCGCTACCGACCCAGACTGTGTAAAAACGTAGGGACGTGTAAACGGCGGCAGCGTAGTAAACGTTAAGCCAGTATCTCATCACTACGGGTGCGAAATGAAGCGCTTTATTGAGGGCGAGGACCGCGGACAAGGCACGCTGCTGCCCGAACACCTGGACGACTACGTGGCCGAAGATAATCCGGTTCGTGTCGTCGATGTGTTCGTCGACGAACTTGATCTTGCCAGCCTGGGTTTTGCGCGGGTGGCGCCGGCCAAGACGGGCCGGCCGGCCTACCATCCCGCCATTCTGCTCAAGCTGTACATTTACGGCTACCTCAATCGTATCCAGTCGAGTCGGCGGCTCGAGCGTGAGGCCCAGCGCAACGTCGAGCTGATGTGGCTGACGGGACGCCTGGCGCCCGACTTCAAGACAATCGCGAACTTCCGAAAGGATAACGGCAAGGCCATCCGAAATGTGTGCCGGCAGTTTGTCGTCGTGTGCCAGCAGCTCGATCTGTTTTCGGACGCGGTCATCGCAATCGACGGCAGCAAGTTCAAGGCGGTCAACAGCAGCGACCGCAATTTCACCGACGCCAAGCTCAAGCGCAGGATGGCGGAAATCGAAGCGAATATCGGCCGCTACCTGGCAGAACTTGATACGGCTGACCGGCAGGAACCGGCCAGCGCAAAGTCGAAAAGCGCTCGTCTGAACGACAAGATCGCGGCGATGAAATCGCAAATGGCAACGCTCAAGGAAATCGAAGCGAAGCTGATGGAGACTGGGGAAACGCAGATCTCGCTCACTGATCCGGACTCGCGCTCGATGATGACGCGCGGCTCAGGCATCGTTGGCTACAACGTGCAAACTGCAGTCGACGCTAAACATCATTTGATTGTCGAACATGAGGTAACCAATAACGGAAGCGACCGCGACCAATTGTCCGGCATGGCCAAGAAAGCCCGTGCTGCCATCGGCACGACGACACTGACAGCAATTGCCGACCGCGGCTACTTCAAGGGCGAAGAAATCCTGGCCTGTCATGAAGCCGGTATTTGCACTCTGGTACCACCCACGAAAACCTCCGGAGCCAAAGCCGATGGCCGGTTCGACAAGGCCGACTTCATTTACGACCCGCAAAAGAACGAGTACCGCTGCCCGGCAGGCGAGTCCCTGATTTGGCGCTTCTCGAGTGTCGAGAAAGGAATGACGAACCACCGCTATTGGAGCTCGAACTGCAAGGGCTGTTTGCTCAAAAACCAGTGCACGCCGAGTTCCCAGCGGCGGGTGACCCGCTGGGAACATCAAGACGTGCTCGACGAAATGCAGGCGCGTCTGGAAAAGACGCCCGACGCAATGCGAATCAGGCGCTCAACGGTCGAGCATCCGTATGCAACGATCAAGGCCTGGATGGGAGCGACGCACTTCCTCACCAAAGGACTGGAGCGCGTCAAGGCCGAGATGAGCCTGCACGTGCTCGCCTATAACTTCAGGCGCTTGATGTCGTTACTGGGCATGCAGGGAATGTTGGCCGCAATCAGGGCGTACGCCCATTTTCTGACCCTACAAGGCCTGCTTGAAGCGTTTTCCTTAATGGCCTTGCTGAAAATGCTCAAGTGGGATTACAGGGTCTCGAATGCTTCTCTATCTTCCAGAATTAGCCCTGGCCCGCACAATTCGGCTTGCAGTTCGGCGTTTTGAGTTTTTACACAGCCTGGGCCGATTGCGGACGGTCGAGACACCGCACCATTCGGTGTTGGCGAGGTGGGCAAAGCGTGGATTGCCAAGTGTGGTTCGTGACATCGATTACATTTTCTGTGCTACACCCACGATATTCTCGGCTGCCTTGCATTCTTTCTTAGTCGGCTTTGGCGCAAAGCTGACCTGCATCGCGCCCGCTGCCAAACCGAGACGGACATTGTCTGGAGTTGAGCCAGTCTGCTTGCTGATCGCGTTTACTACGCGCGCCTGAAGAGCCTTTTCAGCCTCTTGCGAACGCAATGGACGGCCTGCACATTGTTCCTGGATAGTAAGGGCAGCGCCGATAAGTTGACCGGCTTGTTGAGCAGGGTCTTTGTTTTGTTGTGCGGAGGCGATCGGTGTAAGCATTGTCGTGCTGATGGCGGCAATGATGAGGCTAATTTTGAACATAGGAGTCCTAATTGGTTGAGTTGCTGATCCATTATGGTTGAGCAACTCTCACCGATCAAGGTTGGTAGCATCATTGCAACGTTCGTCCGTAGTTGTTGCGCTCGAACAAAAAGTCTGTTCAAGACGCCGCTGTTTATAGCCAGATAACACTGCACCGGACCTTGCCAGCTTTTGGCCCACAGCATACCTGTTGTCGCATCCGCTACCGACCCACAGCAGTCATTGAGAAGCTATCCTGTTAATTCAACCATCTACTGACACCTATGACGGTTTTCAATTCTCGACGTAGCATGTGAATAGGTGACAGCCGGCTCTGTTTAGTGGTGGTGTGTAAGGTCAGTCTTGCTCGTAATTTCAACGATCTCATGATTGATCAGTGCACCCCCGCGTGCTAGGAGCCTCCGATAAAAGCTCGGTGTCAGGTCTGTGATGAACAGACTATAACCGTTGCGTTGGGCGACTTCCCGAATGGCGGCAATCATTGCTTTGCCATACCCGTTGCGCTGCATCTCATGCGGCACCATGATGTTCGGAATTTGGATCTCTTGGTGCTGGTCTACAACATCCACCAGCAAGACGCGGGTCATTTTCAGCGGGTTGTCATCAAGCTGAGCCCTGATCTCGAAAGTGTTGCCGTCGACTTGTGGCCGGTAAATTGTTGAGTTGGAGAAAAGAGGGTCAGAGACTGCACGTACTGCGGTCTCAATCTGGCGGGTGATATCAGTCATTAACTGCATCTTTCACAAAATTTCCGGTCGCTGGCTGGTGTCGGAGCGCGTTAAGCGTCCGGTTTTCCTCGGACCTAGATGGCCCACTTTTCGCGCAGTTCGACGATGCGCTGTTCGTTGCGCTTACGCTGCTCGTAAGCCTCGGGCGCCGGGTTGATCGGCTTGCCGGCCATCAGTGAAGCAGCGAGGGTGGCGTCGAAATTTTCCACCTTGCGCACCAGGTCGAGCAGCTCGCGGAGGTCAGGTTGGAGTTCGTTCAGCATCTGCGATTTTTCCGTCTTATTCGAGGTCGTAATCGCGTTCGAGGCTGTTGTCCTTAAGCCGGCATTCGCGAAGCGTTTGAAGCATGACGTGGCCATCCACGACACCACGCATGACGTTGCGAAGAACGTCGATGCTAACAGGCGACTCCAGCTCGACTTCAACGTCCGGGTAGGTGCCGACAGGGCGCTGCGCAAGAGCGGTCGTAATCTTCGCCAACGCGCATGCGCGCTCGAACTCAATCACATCAGCTGGGCACTCGGCCCGAAACGAAAGAATGCCATGTGTTTTCCGCTGAGATGACTACCAACTAACGAATGGTTTCCGCTCAATCAATACTGCGCGTTTGGCAGACTCCAAAACCTTACGTTGAGGCGGCGTTATTCTAGTTGGTGCAAAACGATCATCTTCATAGTCGCTTGCCTCGATTCGGCTTTCTATGATGGTGACAAAGCTCGTTTGAGAAGCTTGGCTGTTCAGGGTCGCTGTGGCTGTGGCGCGGTCCACGTTGAGGTGAACCAGAAATCCGGCAATGTCGCCTGCTATCAGCACAGGCTGGATTGTTGCGTCTCTTGCGATACTTTCCGGAGTAATTTTCGGCGTGGATCGCCTTTTAAAAAATTCAAACATTCTTTTCCTAGGCGAATAAACTTTTTGCGCAGCCAGCGCATTTTTGGCCATCTTTGTTGCGGTTGGCTAGTTTCCCAACGCAAGTCGACGCCACACCATGAAACCGTTACTGCAGCCCTTGAAGGCCTCCCTTGGCGCGTGCATCATCAACGGCGCGGCGCTGTTCGCGGGCCTGTTCGTCGCGTTGTTCCACGCGCTCCAACTCGCTGATCCTTTTGTCCGCTTTCCCGCGAAAAGCCGGCGACATATTGATGGCTACAACGAACCCCCCGGCTCTACCGTACGTTTTCTTCAAGTCGATGACCTCAAGCGCCAAAGTCCACTCGGCCGACGTCAGTTTCAAAGGGGTGGCCTCGTCCACATGGTAGCTGGGCGAGAAAGCATCGCTCAGCCCGGGCAGGATCTTGACATACTTGGCTACAAAAGCGTCCGCCGAATTTTTGTTACGAAATTCGGACTTGCCACGGACAGACGTGACTGTGTGCGTAATAGGGGTCACGTAAATTTGGAGGAACTGCACGTCTGCAGGCTTCTGCGCGACCGTTCGCACGAACGTGTGGCTATTTTCGCGAGCAGCCATTTTCAGTTCTCTCGGCGACATAGAGACCGGCTCACCCAACTGTATTCCGAAAATTTCGCCATTCGCTAGCTGCCTGCCCTCGGCGGCTGCATTCCCCGCCAGCACGCAGCATGCAGCGGTGAAACACTTCACAATTACGGTACGGATGTGCACGTTGCGTTCCATCTTTTAATGGTTTAGTGGTTGGTTTTTATCGGCCAGCCTCGTTGCGCGTACTGACTTCCTGCAACTTGGTCAGCCTACGCTTATCGAGCGCTTGCAGTCTGGGCACTTATAATCGGTTGTGATTACGCTGTATTTCGTCTTCACGTTATGTGCGTCGAGTGCTTGCGCCTGAGCGTTGGCGTAGTCAATATCCCGGTTGTTCATATTCTCCTCCGTTATCCGCACAGCGCGGACCCTCAATGCCAAAGCCGCGTCTCGCGCGGCATGGGTACTGCTGGGCTTTTCCTCGGGGTTTAGTAAGAGCCCAATCCGAATAGTCCTCCGGTCGGATACGGCACTTTCCCTGGCAGCTTCGAAATACCCATCCCATTCTTCCTGCGTGAACTCTACCTCGTCTCCACCGTCGAGAAGCAAGAAAGCCATGACCATGGCTCCTCGTATTGCACTACAGAACTCATTAGACGGCCGCCATGGCGGCTCCAGAAGGTAAGTCGGATGATTGTCGGGCCAGACCTGATAAAGGTCTCTGCCAGTCAGGCTCCGTTTTCGTCTTAGCGTAACTGGCACGTTCTTTTCCTTCAGTCAGTGATTGCGCGCAGACGAGCCAGCGCATCCTCAACTACATACTCGGGCGCAGTCTCTACACGCTTTGCTTTTCGCGCCTCCAAGTCGAGCATTCTCACTTGGTTGACTAACGCCGCGCCTTGCGTTTTCACACCTGATCCGCTAAGCGATGCAGCGAAACCCGCATGGCGTGCAAAATTACCTCCCTGCGTAATGGGCGCCACCAATACAACACCGAGAGCATTGAAGGCGCTCGTAGACAAGACCAGCGCTGGACGCATTCCTTGCTGTTCGTGCCCTTCGGTTGGATCTAGATTGACCATAACAATGTCGCCGCGTCCGAACTTAACGCGGCTCACCATGCCTCGCGCCCGACCGGCTTTACATCAGCCCATGCGGCCAGGTCATCTGGCTGCGGAGCCGTTGGGTCACACTGTGCGACCAGATCAGCCAGCGAATACGATGGTCTCGCTGCTTTAAGCAATACTCCCTCCGGCTGAACGTTCACGCTCAACCTATCGCCCAGCGATACCTTAAGCATACCGAGCAATTCGGTAGGTAAGCGAACAGCGGCACTATTGCCCCACTTCTGCACTGATAGTTCCATAAGTCCTCCTGATGTTGATACATTGTAGATTCATGAACGAACTTTCGTCAACCACTATTTGATCTACAATGTATCTACGAACCGCCAATCAGAGAACACTGCTGAATGCCTCACGTAAGCGCTCTTGGCTAACTTCGAGATATGGTCGAACGTGATCTAGCGCAGATCTTGTAAGTGCCATGTATCATAAACACGAGGCGACAAGGCTTGCCGGCTTATGACCATCACATTTGAACAGAGCCGAGATTGGCGTTCAGTGCCCGAGCACCTTCTGAATTGCCGTAAGGTAGCCGGCTGGGTAGACAACCTGGCCGGCGTCTGTCTTCACCCGGCCATTGACTTCGGCCACCCATCCCCAGTGCTCCAACGTCGCTGGTGCGATGGCGCGCTCCAGAGCGTTGCGCTCCTGTTTGGAAAGGTCGATGGCGCACGGCACAACAACGTCCGGTGGCACAGCCTCCGGCGCATCCAGGTGCAGCACAGCTGTCTGGCCGGCCAGATGGCGTAGGGCCGTTACCTGGCCACGCGCTGATTCAAGTTCGGCAAGGAGGATTCCAATCCGGGTCCGCAGCACTGGATCGGGAACGCCTTCCAAGATTTCATCAAGGATTGAACCCTTTCGCGCCGCCACTTTCTTCGCCTCGCCGCCCACGGCCTCGGCGTAGACCTTAATAAGTGCCTTGTAGTCGTCGCCCGTCTTGTTTCTGATCGCAGCGGCTGATGGCCCACCGACTGCCGCGGAGAGGCGGCCAATCGTTGCAATCGAGAAGTCGCTACTGCCGCGATCATGCTGCTCCTCGCAGAGTCGGTAGATCAGCCGGAGCGACTGCTGCTTTCGTGGATGAGCGCCTTTGCAAAGCGCTTCAAGAAAGTTATTGGGGGCCATCGTTGCCATGTCCTACTTCTCCGTCTCAACGTTTGGTGTCAACGCCGACCACCGGTGGCACCGCTCTGATCGTGGCAAGCTTAATCGGGAAACCTACATGCCCAGCCAGGAGCCGGTCCACGTCCTTCTCAATCCCGGTCGATTCCAGCATCCGCCGCCCCTCAATCAGGTCGACCGTCTCCGCGCGACCAATGCGCGCCATCAGCAGATTTACGAACTCGTTCCCGATCGCATGCGCTTCGTCCTCGGAGAGAGTGGCAAACACCGACCGACGACCGTTGCGGGACAATCGAAGTCGCTACAGCCTTCTGGTCAGGAGACGTCCCGACCCGTGTTTCCCAATAGAGCTCTGTCATTGTTTTCCTTTACCTGCGCTTCCCGCTCTCATACGAGCCAGGGAGCATTGGGGAGCCTTTCCCGGTGCCCTTGCCACGTCGTTTCGCGATCAGCTTTTTATAGACTGCGAACCGATACTCTGGCTCGACTGCCAGGAGCCTGCGGCTCAGCCCGCCAGCCGTCTTTGGACGTTTTTCCGACATGGCCTTTTCCGCTTAGTGCGAGATACGCTTGATAACCTCATCCCACCCAGGCCAGTCGCTGGTAGCAAATTTGCCGTTGCCAGTGACGTTGTTGCGTTCCCAATCCATCAGGTCGGCCTTCTCCTGTTCCGTCAACGCGGTGGCCGCCTTGATGATCCGTTCATACCTCGCAAGCTGTGCATCCATCAATTTCTCCAGTGACCGGCACTGCGCCGGCGTTCTCAATGCCACAGCCGCGTCGAGCGTGGCGTGGGTACTGCTGGGTGTTTTCCGCTTTCGTTAGTGTGCGACGCCCAGGTCGTCGGCGCAGGCTTGGCAAATGTTGTCCATCGGCCGCTTAGGGCGCTCGATGTCGCAGTCGGAGTGTGCGTGCCAGATGCCGCGTTCGCCGCAGCGCTCCATACCGATCGACGCGAGCGCCGCGTCAACGTCGCTTTCGTCGCAGTCCAGCAGCTCGGCTACCCGTTCCTTCTTCGTCGCCATGCCGATGTCGATGAAGCCTTCCATCAGGCTCCAAGCCTCGCGCTCCGCTGGGGTCAACTGGTACATACGTCGTTTTCCTATCGAATCGTACCGAAGCAACGCATGGACGCTTCAATCAGTGGCTGGACGTCATGCGGATGAGGTCTTGCGCGTCGCTCTTTGGATTGCCGATTATGAGCTACTATCACAGGCAATTCATTCTGCTGTTTAACATGTGCGATTCAGCAGTCTTGGACGCAGCAACCATCCTTCTTTTGAACGTCGTCGCCGATTGATCGTAGGTAGCCAAATTCCGTCCTGGCGCCATCAGCACAGAGACCATAGCAGTTCAGGAATTCCATGGCAACATACTTGGAGTATAACTATCAATTTTTTCTTGAACAATTTCTATTCCATATTGAGATCGACGTAAACTGTAGTCTTGACGACCCGAGTGAGGAAGCAAATCTTTTAATGATTGATTGGCCGCATCGGTTTTATTTTTCCCGGAGCGAATTAAATCCCAACCATAAAGCCCGAATATCAACGGCCTAACACTATTCTGTGCAATCATCAATTGATGTTCCTCTGGGGGGCTAATCGATAATTTAATTATTTCGCCGCACTTTATCTCATCATTATCAAATACTGATGCATCATCAATAATCCCGCTTGTAAGCATCGCATCCATGCGTCTTGAACGCTCCGCACTATACGCCATACGCAGTGCCAACTCGACCTCTCTCATTGTTGGCATAGGTTTAGATAAATCAAAATCAAGAAGAAAACGGTTGGATAGCACGTTGCCATTCACGATAATTTCGTAATCACTTGCGCTCAAACAATTAAACTTTCTCTTCCTTAATCGCTGTGGCATACATACTGGGTTTGGAATACTTATAATGGTTGGAATCTCTTCCCCAACACGTATTGCGGGAAGTGCATTTCCTGCGAAAACTACTTCGTCCTTAGCAGCGACAAGATGTTTCTCTCCAGTGCTGCCGAATAATCCTTTCGTTTTGAGATCCTTGCGCCCCTCGCTCGAATTTATATAAGTCCACCAACCATGTAAGTCGACCAAGCTAGACACGACAGAAAAATCTGCTAACAGAAAGCCTTCGTAGCACGGCAAACCATGCGATATATCCTGTCCCCTATCACTGAACAGTGAGACGGCACGATCCACAAGGTCGAGCTGCCCATCCGCCCTTGTGACAGGATGCTCGTACGAACCAAATTGGATGATATTCCAAAAAAAATCGACGCCGTCTTCGATCGGCTCTGACAAATGAGCCCCTTCACGTTCAAACCATCCAGTTAGCTCTTGATTTAGAGAAAGCATTCTCTGGAATACCTTCTCATTGAGATGACGTGCCTTTCTTTTCGCTATCTCAATCCAAAAAAATCGCTCAAGTTCATCTTTTATCCATATTTCTGAGTCCGTATATTTGATCGATCGCATTGTCAAGCCCAATCTGGGTTATTCCCACTTTGGTGTAGCGCGCACCGCTAGGTCTTGCTAATCTGGCTCTAGCGCAAACGAATTGGCGCGCTTACAGCTTAAGATAAACTCATTTTGAAGGAAAGCTATGCCATTGCTATCACCTATATTTCGCGAAATAAATTTCCAAAGAATTCGCCAGCTTGACGCCGGCGGCTACCAACCAGCGACGATTGCGAAGATCATTAACGATGAAAGTGACGCTAAGGAAAAAGTATATGCGCCAGACGTTCGCGGTTATTTGAAACTACAACGAATGGGATCCGAAGTAATGCTGATATCTAAGAAGGGGATGAACAGCCTGGCCGATGATGCGCCTGGCGACCCTAGCCCAATATAATTAATTTAGTTTTACTCATCACTTAACGAGTGCGAAATGCCTTGTATTTTGCACTCGTCGCTCGACCCTAAAGCCAAAATCCGGGCTTAATCGTTGAAAACGATTGTCGAACTCCAGCGCATACGTCTCGCAAATATGCTGTTTTTTCCTAGACTAACTGGGCCAAGCGTGAGTTCAGCACGAACTCTTCGCCATTAGGACTTTTAAGGATAGTGAGCGACTTCGGAGCGAGAACGGCATTCAGTGCTTTGACCGCTGCCACAACAGCCTCTTCTGCTGTGGGATATTCCGTGCCTATAGGGAAGGCCGTACCCGACATCAGAACCCCGTACGCGTCCGAGGCGCGCTCGATAACGAGAATATCCACATATGGGTCTTGCGGCTGACCCGCGGGCGCACTTTTAGGCTCTGTCCTGCCGATAATACGTTGTGCTAATGGGAGCATGATTAATCCATCTGCGGCTGCTGGCCGCTGCAGTTGCGCCAGGTGGCGCCACGTTTTCCCGTCTGTTTTATCTGTACGTCCGAATTTGAGATTTCCATGCTGAGGTCGGCCTAATGCCATCGAAATAATTAATTAGCACGTTGCTGAGGTTGAACCTATAGAGAGGCGTGTATTTCGGGGCTCCACCGCTGACCAACTAACGCAGAGTTTTGCGTGCGAAAGCTCAAGTATAGGCTTCACCACAGTGCGAGATGGCTTTCGTGCCCTGAAGCAACATTGCCTGTACAATGCGCTGAAAAAATGTCCGCTATCGGCCCCACAGTTAGACATTGCAAACAAGATAGATGGTTTCACTAATTATCACGGGCCTCGCCAGTATCGCAGTAAGTTGAACTCAAATGGCCAACCCTCGCTCACTGGTTTACGCGTTGTACTCGTACTGGGACATTGTCGAAGTCCTGGTGCGGTTGTCTCGCGAGTTTGCCGTGCTCACTCACGATCAAGTGCTGGGCTGCGTCGCCAAGGTGTCCCAGCAATTGAACGCGGAAGCCCAAGGTGCGGCGCTGCGTGCCTTAGTCAACGCCGACATTTTGCAAACATCCGCACGCAGCAGCGACCTGCAGCTCAACGCCTACGTGCTTGACTTCGTGCGTGGGCTCACCCGTGAGCATGAACTAGGTTTGGCCGCCGTGCTGCAAGCACGTGTCACCGCCATCCGCGAAGCTACCGAGGCGCTCAACGAAGGGATGCAAGGGGCCGACATGGATCGTGTGCGAGGAGCGGCCAACAAGCTGGCCGAACTCTTTCGCCAGATCAGCCTGCAGCTGGACCAAGACCGACATGCCCTGCTGGAGCTGGCGGAAGACGCCAAGAGCGCCGACGCTAGCATGCCCATCGCCCAGCGCTACCGGCGTGTGCTGGAGGCCTACGACCAGTACGTCGAGCCGATGAACCAGATGATGGACACCGGTCCGCAGGGCACGTTCTACCGCTACCTAGAAGATGCTGAGCGTGCGCTCGATCTAGCCTTTGAACACCTGTCGATTCAAGGTGGGCTTTATTCACATCGGCTGCAGCTGCGTCAGGTAGCGCACCAGGCCAAGGATCTTCGGCGCTTTGGCCGCCTGATTGCACAGCAGTGTGCCGACACCTTGCTTCCGCTCCGAGAGGAGATGCGGCAACACAATGCGCTGACCAGTGCAGTCAGCCTGCTGCTGGGGCAAGTGCGCAAACGAGGCCTTCATCGCACGTTGTCGCGCCACACGGCCGCCACGGCACTGCCCGTCTGGCGCAATGAACGCGGCTTCCGCTTGCAGCTGGGGGACGAGGTGCGCGCGGTCATGGCCGCTGCAAGGCAGTACCAGCCTCAATCGGTGGCCTTCCCTCAGGACGAGCCCGGCGAAGCGCCGCCGCTGCTGGAGCACGTGAACGAGGCCGGCATTCGGGAGCACCTGACACGCAGTCTGCCGGTGGAATGCCTACTGGACTGGTTGAGCACTCACTACGGCCACCTACAGGATGCCACGTTGCTGCGGCTCTTCCATGAGCTGCAGCACGAGAGCGCATGGCGCATTGAAGCCAGCGAGCAGCCAGAGAAAACCACATTGCAGGCCATCCGCGTCCTGCACCACCCTCATCGTGTGAGCCTCCCGGAATGACGACGCCTTACCCCCTGACACCCATGCTGGCTCAGATGCCTGCACTGGCTGAACTGTTCCGGCTCTTCCTTTCTGGCAAGCACCTGAACCGGTTGGCCGAGCCCGCCCTGTGGGCAGAACTGGAAAAGCACGAAGCCAGCTATGCTGGACTGTTTGCCGCGCTGGGCTTTGAGCTGCGCGTTGATGTCCGAGGCTTTGCCTGGTTCCACAGCGCCGATGCGAGTAGCAACATTGGCAAGATCAGCCGCCAACTGGCCTTGCTGTTCATGGTGATCTTCGACGCGCAGGCCAATGCGGGCAAAGCCCTGCAACGCTTTACCGATTGGCTCATCGACCGGGAATGGCTGGCTGAGGTGCACGAGCAGCAGAAAGACCTGCTGGATGCCGAGGGGCTTGAACCCGACGCACTGGTGGATTTGCTGGGGCGCGCCAGCACCCTAGGGTTTGTCGTGGCCGAGCCCGTTGGCTGGCGGCTGCTGCCTGCCGTATGCCGTTACCTGGACCATTTTGAGGGCTTGGCCTCAGCAGCTCGCGAAGACAGTAACGAGACAGACACAACCACCGAAGACGATACCGACGACGCGGTGAATGACGAGGAGAGTAATTGATGCAGCATGGCTTCCAACGCCTGGTCTTGCTGGGCAGCGCGGGCTATTCGCGAGCCGAACTGCCCCTGGATGGCGCCGTCTCCCTCGTGGCACCCAACAACACTGGCAAGACGAGCCTGATCAATGCCCTGCAGTTCCTGTTAATCATTGACCGACGCCGGATGGACTTTGGCGCGCACGACGTGGAGAAGAGCAAACGGTTCTACTTCCCGAACAACAGCGCCTATGTGCTGCTGGAGGTGTCGCTGCCTGAGTCGGGCACCGTAGTGCTTGGCTGTGTTGGCAAAGGCGTGAGTTTCGAGTACGAGTACTTCGCCTACGCGGGGCCGCTCAAGGTCGAAGAGTTCTGTCTGCCCGATGGCTCGCTCGTGGCACAGTCGAAGCTAGCAAGCTGTCTTGCCACCCATGGGCGCCGCGTGTTCAGCTACAGCAGCAGCGAATTCGCTGACATGGTGTACGGCGGACGCAACCGCAAACTGAGTAACTCGCAGGATTTCTGCGTGTTCCGCCTGGAGCATGCCAGCGATGCCAGCGTCTTCCAGCGCGTGCTCACCCGAACGCTGCGCCTGGACAAGCTGCGCTCCAGCGAGGTGAAAGACTACCTGCTGCAGATCTTCCGGCGCGACCTGCCCGACGCCAGCATCGACTTCAAGGCGGAGTGGGACAAGGCCTTCGCAGACCTCAACGCCGAACGCAGCCAATACCTGGCCGCTCAGCGCCTGAAAGATACCCTTGCAGAGCTGGAGCAGAAGCACGAAGCGAGACTGACGCTTCGCGGCAAGCTGCTGTGCTGGCGCCCCATGATCGACGAAGCGCTCAGCCAATGGCAGCAGCATTTCGAGACCCGCCAAGAGGCCTTACAGCATGAGCTGCAGCAGTGCGATGCCGAGCTGGACCGCTTGCGCGAGCAGGATCATCGGTCCGTGCGCGAGCAGAGCCAGTGGGAGCAGGAGCAAAAGCAGCTCCATCAAGAGAGCCATCAATTGCAAGCGTTGCAGCAGCGCTTCGCCTTGGTGGAAAGCCGGGGAGTACTGGAGACATGCCGCAGTAACGTGCAGGAGCAGCGCGATGCCCTGGTCATCCGCATGGGCCAGGCGCAAAGCCGTCCCCCTGCCGCGATTGAACGCGAACTCACCCGAGTGGACAGAGAGCTGACACAGCTAATGCAGGAGATGCGCACTCAAGGCCACAACCTCTACCAGCACTTGGCCAGCGTGTTACCGGCCGAGCAACTGGATGCACTGAACAGGGTGCTGGCCAAGCCCGTGTTGACCCTGGGCGCCGAAGACTTCCAGCTCAATGGCCAGGTACTGTTAGAGGCGTTAGGTGACGCTAATGCTGGGCTTCTCCGTCTGCCCGGACTTCAGCTACGAATCGCAGGCCTTCCCGAACAGCATGAACAGCGCAGCCTGGCGGAGTTGGAAGAGTTGCGGCAGGACTTGCAACAACAACAGGCGCAGCTGAAAGAGCAACTGGCCACCGCGCAAGCGCTGGAGAGCGTCAAACGTGAGCGTGATGCGCTCGAACAGCAATTGATGCAGCTGGACGCTGAGTTGCGGGACTACATCCAGATGCAAACCCTGGAAGGCAACGAAGCTGAGCGGCAAGCGCGGCTTTGCACCCTTCAGCAAAAGCTCACTGAGCTGGCCACCAGTCTGGCGCAATCCGCCGCACGGTACCGTGCGCTGGACCAGCAGCGCCAACAGCGGCGGCAAGATCTGGAATCCCTAAAGCAGCAGCACCGTCAGATCGAGCAGCGCCGCAACCAGCGCATCGATCACGAAGGCCCGTTCACTTGGCTGGCCGAATTGCCTCATAGACCCTGGCTGGCACAGCCACAGTTTTCGCTGGAACAGCTGTCCGAGCGTTTGCAAACCTACCAGGCTGACTGCCGCCAGCTGCTGGAGCTGGATGATCTGATTCGCCGACTGCTGGGTGAGATCCACGCTGGTGGACTGACCAAGTACCAGTTTGTCGGCGAGCCCGAGGACGAGATCACCCGCCTCGTCGAGTTCGCCCATCACTTGCCGCAGGAGGCTGAAGCGCTGGAGAAGAAGGTGCGATCGGCCGTAGTAAACGTGGCGGCTTGCCTACGCGAGTTGCGCGACGGCTTGTCTGCCTTCAAACGGCGGATGCGCGAGTTCAATCGCAAGATCAGCGGGCGTCAGCTCTCCGACTTGGCTGTGTTCAAGATCGAGCCGGACGACGAAACCGCACTGGTCGAGGCCATCGAGCTGCTCATCAGCACGGCGGCCACCGCCGGCAATGGCGAGACGTTTGAACTCTTCAATCAGCAGAGTGTGCTCGACGATGACCAGCTCAACCATGCCAAGACCCTGCTCATTGAAGAAGGCAACGCGCGCCACGGCTTGCGTGTGGCCGACCTGTTCCGACTGCGCTTTTGGGTGGGCAAGGCGGATCGCGAGCCGGAAGCCTTCGACGACCTCGACAGTGCGGCCTCGAATGGCACCGTGCTGATGGCCAAGCTGGTGACCGGGCTGGCCATGCTGCACTTGATGCAGGATCAACGGCGGCCGATCCAAGGCATCTGCTATCTGGACGAAGCCCTGGCCCTGGACGCACGCAACCAGCGCAGCCTGATTGAGACCGCTGCCGAGTTCGGCTTCTCGCTGATCTTCGCTTCCCCTGCGCCGCTGACCACCGTGCGCTATTGCGTGCCCATTCATCACCGTCAGGGCAGCAACCAGATCAGCCGCTTCAGCTGGCAGATCATCGAACCGGTGGAGGCCTGATGACAGATCAGCCCCTGCGCGCGGCGCTGCTCAAGTTGCAGGGCAACGGTTCGGTGCCCGCGAGCCAGTTTACCCCGGCACAGCGCAGCGCCTTGGATCGCTTTGCCCGGCAAACAGGTGCCGTGAGCTGCCAACGTCAGGGTCGAGGGGATGTGTACCGCATCTGCGATCAGGCCTTGTTTGATGTCCATCGGGTCGAGCTGTCGCCACAGGTTGAGCCCTCAGTCGCCGAACAGCTGCCGCTGCGTGCACAGCACATTGCTCTCGCTCGGAGAAGTAAAGCACGCGACCATCAACACAACAGCTACTACCCGTTGCTCAAAGCCGTCGGCGATTCGGTGACGTGGCATCAGGGCGAACGTGGCGCGCGGCTGGCATTGGGGGCATTCACCCGCGACTACGGGGCGGCGACACTTCGCATTGGGCCTGACGATGCGTGGCACACCGACCAAGCCCTCTGGCTGGTCGAGAACCAGGCCTTGTTTGATCGCATAGACTGGGTGCCGGAAGGAATGGCCGCAACCTTGCTTTACTACGGAGGGCAGCTCGACGGACGGCTGCTGACGTGGTTGGCCCGACGACAGCGCGCCAGCCGCGTCATCATCTTCCCGGATTACGACGGTGTGGGCCTGGCCAATTTCGCGCGGCTATACGAGATGCTGGGGGACGCTTGCGCGTGCTGGCTGATGCCGCAGTGGGAAAGCAAACTGGCGCGCTATGGCAGCAACCAGCTCTGGCGCGACACCTTGTGCCATTTCACTGGGGCCCTGGATCACCTGCCAGCCTACATGCGCGAGCTCGCGGAGCAAATGCAGCGCTCTGGTCTGGCACTGGAGCAGGAAGCGGTCTGGCTGCCTGCGTCATAGGTGCATTCAGCAGTCGACTCAGGCCGCGTTCTCGCGGCAGATGGGTGCCGGACGTGACCGTCCGCTTAAGGGTGCTTAGCCGGCGTACGTCGATGAGTTTCACTTTTACTTCATTTCTCCAACGAGTTTCAGTTTTATTTCACAAACAGTTCCACTTTACTTCATCCAACGACATGCGATCGCTGGTTGATAGGTAAAGCAAGACACAACACGTCCCTTGTGAAGATGTTCTATTGGATGCAAAATTGATTCATCTTTGATGACGGAGGCACTATGAGGACGACGGTCACAATTGACGATGAGCTGTATGCGAAAGCCCTGGACATGGCGGATCCAGAAATGGACCGTGCAGACCTGTTTCGGGAGGCAATCAAAACCTTCGTGCGGGTACAGGCGGCGAAACGTCTCGCAGCACTCGGCGGCGCGTCACCGGAGATGCCTGAGGTACCGCGCCGCGGCGCTGAGTTGGCATGACGGGCGGTGTCTTGGTCGACACCTCGGTATGGGTCGACCATTTTCGGCGCCGTAACGAGACACTTGTCAGTCTGTTGACGCTCGATTTGGCGTTAACGCATCCAATGATCGTTACAGAACTGGCATGTGGTACGCCGCCGGCGCCGCGGGCGCGCACGCTGAGTGACATCGCAATGCTTCCGCAGACGCGGCAAGCGAGCCTCAACGAAGTGAGAGAACTAATCGAGCGTGAGCAGCTATTCGGGCTTGGATGTGGCCTGGTCGACCTGGCGCTGTTGGCGTCCGCATTGCTGACCCCCGGCTGTCAGCTGTGGACGCAAGACAAGCGCCTGGGACAGCTGGTACAACGGTTCGGGATCGCTTATCAACCAGCTCGACACTAGCAACCAGCGGTGTGCGATCGAGCGCTTGCCGTGCTTGGTGATGGGTATAGCGGCAATGCAAGTATGACGGTAATAAACCGACGCGAGTAGGTTAGGTTTTGGCACTCACCCATGCTTCAGCCTCGTCAAGCGCGTCGTTGTACGCCTTTGCCAGGAGGTAAGCATGGCGTGCCGCGGCAGGCATCGCGGAAGCTGCCATCATCAGCCAGTGCCTGCGCTTCTCCTCTGTCAGTCCATTCCACCATGCGATCCCAGCGGAGGCGTTTTCCTCTTCGATCGGATAGACACCGCCACCGACTTCCTGCCCGTTCTCGAGCAGCTTTAGATTCCAACCGGCTCTCAAATCCGCCGGTCGTGGATGGATTTCGTAACTGCGGTCCATTTCTTCCTTCTCATCAGTAAGCAAGTTACTGAAGTCTACACGCGCCTGATTTGCCCAGCTAGCCCAACGACGCAGCTTCAGCTGCCGAGGGGTACTGACACATATTTGTACCGCCAGAATGACTGCAGTTACCTTAGCCTACTTTAAGTAAGCCAGTAAAATAGATGAGTTCAGTGAGAAATCTGGCGGATTTTTGGATCGGTTTTGTACCTGTGGACGTGGCGCTAATAAAGTTCGCCACAACAATCAAGGTCTATGAGCGCCGCGACGACTTGTCCAGGTAGCAACAAGGCCGTACACTGAGGTATACCGACAGTCCGCTATCGGCCCAGGCTGTGTAAGAACGCAAAACGGACAACATGCCGGCGGCACTCGGCCTCTCAAAACGCTCTCCAAGGCGTTTTCTCGAGGTCGGGAATGGTAAAGAGACCCCTGAAAACACGCAGATATCGCGTTTTTACACAGCCTGGGCCAGGAGCAGACCAAGGCACTGCCATCCAGCGAACTCGTAGTACTCAACGATAGGGGCTTATGAAAAAGCTACTACTCTTGCTTGCCTTGGTGGCATTGGTCGTCGCACTAGCACTATCAGCAATCTTCAACATTTCCGTGTGCATGTGGGGCTGTCCTCAAACTCTTGAGGTGTATTCGATACAGGCCTCGATTGTGGTCTTAGTGGGCTTGATCGGGTGGGTGGGTTGCAAATTATTTCGGAAGCACGCTTAGAGTTCGCAGACGACTGCCCATCCTAAAGGCTCGAGCACAACGTGTGGCGGACTGCCCTTGGGCCACTCCAGCAGTCCGTGCCTGCCGAGCCATGTCTTAATGTCCTATGCTTGGCGCTGCCTTGACCTTCCGACTCGATCCCGCCAAGAGCCAATGGACGCGAGGAAGTGTGGTAGCCGTTGCCGATGCGACTTGGGACGTGGACGGGATTTCGGAGCTAACCTACAAAAACGTCATCGGCTACTTCAAACGCCGTCTACGACAAGCGCACGGCGTTTTGCACGAACACCAAGACGAAGGCCTTGCCTTGAACCCTGTATCGCTTAATCACCCTCAAGCCA
>Ga0209023_10002228_pt1 | contig 24615 bp, 20 predicted proteins | sample LakOneMetagenome_FD_187468 | JGI IMG/M metagenome (GOLD analysis project Ga0209023, IMG submission 187468) | Freshwater and sediment microbial communities from Lake Erie, Canada (SPAdes) (version 2) | ecosystem: Environmental > Aquatic > Freshwater > Lentic | place: Lake Erie, Canada... | reverse complement strand
CAGTTCAATCTCTGTTTAATGTCCTTGCGGACAGATCGCTCACTCAAAATACTGACAGGCCACTTCTTTCGAAGCGCCTATATTTCTTCTTTGTGAACATTTGATAATTTAAGTATTCAAAGACCGAGGTCTTTGGCACCTTCATCAAACGCCCACACTTATCGACTGTTAATTGTTAAAGAACTTTATTCGGTACTGCCTTGCTGCACGTTACGAAGCGTTGTGTTCGTTAGCAGCAGAGAGGCGAGATTATGAAGCACAGCTTTTAAATCGTCAACCCCTTTTTGTTGCAGCGTCGTTTCCGGCGCTCCCTTTCGACTCCGTTAACACCTTGATTTCGTTAACGTTTTCATTGGGGAGGCGAACTATAGCAAAGCGCCCTGCAGTGCGCAAGGGCTCTTTGTGCCGTGCGGCGAAAAGTTTTAAGGTTGAGTACCGGCAGGATGCTCTGCAAGCGCCTGCAAGGGGGCTGCTGGCTGGCCGGTCGCCAGATCGGCCGGCAGGGCCACCCGAACTGGTTTGCTGCGGGAAGTGGCCGGCACGGGCGCATCCGGGGCTTGCCATTCCGGCGCGTCGATTCCTTCGAATACCGCTTTCAATTGCTCACCCCAGGTACTGCGAATCATTTGGAAGTAGGCATTTTTCTCATCGATGCTGACAAAACGGGTCACGCCAAGGCTGCCCTGCTCATACACCAGCAAATCGAGCGGCAGCCCCACCGAAATATTCGAGCGCAGTGTGGAATCCATGGAAATCAGCGCACATTTCGCGGCATCGTCAAGCGAAGTGGCTGGCGTGACCACCCGGTCGATAATCGGCTTGCCGTATTTGGCTTCGCCGATCTGGAAATAGGTATTCTCGTCGTGCGACTCGATGAAGTTCCCTGCCGAATACACTTGGAACAGGCGGCAACGCTCGTCCCGGATCTGCCCACCAAAGATAATGCTGATATTGAAGTCCACGCCGAATTCGGCCAGGGTTGCGGCATCGCGCTTGTGCACAGTGCGCACCGCCTCTCCCACAATACGGGCCGCTTCATACATATTCGGCGCATTCCAGATCGTCATGCCATCCGGACCGACATACTCACCCGCGACCTGGCGCACGGCTTGCGAGATCGACAGATTTCCCGCCGTCATTAGCACCATGACCCGATCGCCTGGATTGTCGAACACACTCATCTTGCGGAAGGTGCCGACCTGATCCACCCCGGCATTGGTGCGGGAGTCAGCCAAAAACACCAGCCCGGCATTGAGGCGCATGCCTACACAATATGTCATTGCACTCGTTCGTCCACAAAAACGTCCATTCTACACAGGCACGATCAGTGCCTCGACGGTCATGCTTTCCAGCCCTCCGCCGCGACGCATTCCGCGCACCGGCGCTGCCGACTCATAATCGCGCCCGATCGCCAGCCGGCAATACGCTTCCGTCATCAACCGGGCATGAGTAACGTCGATACTGACCCATCCCGAGAAATCAGGATCGTCGACCCAGACGTCCACCCAGGCGTGGCTTGCGGCGTGGCCGGTCGACTCTGGATCGATATAGCCGGAGACATAACGTGCGGGAACCCCATGGGCATGGCAGCAGGCAAGGAAGACATGGGCGTGATCCTGGCACACCCCAAAACCTAGGTCGAGCGCTTCGCTGGCGGTGGTAAAGACGCTGGTGGCGCCGCCCTGGTACGCGATGGCCCCGAAAATTTGCTCCGCCAGCCCCATCAGATCGGCGGTTGTGCAGCGCGCGCTGACAGGCAAGGTCCGGGCAGCCAGTTCCGCCAACCGCGGCCCGGGCGCCGTCAAGCGCGTGGGCACGGTGAAGATCAGCGGCGACAAGCCATCGACCGCCATCAGACGGCCACTGTGCAGTGGCGTTGTCGCCATCATTCCCTCGACCACGATACGCACCGCGTCATGTGGCTGATTGAGCGTGAGCATGTGCGACAGATTGCCATAAGCGTCGGTATAGGCGTGACAGTTTCCCGGCGTATTGATGCGCCACGACAAAACCGTCTGCTGCGGCTCCGCGCGCGGGGTCAAATGCAATTGCTGAATGCTGTAAGCCTGCGCAGCAGAATAGTGATACGCGGTTTCGTGGCGAATGGATAACTGCATGTCAAGCCGCCAGCGGGACGAGGAAATCGCGACTGATCCGGTTTCCCAGTTCAAAAATGCGCTCCATAAAATCAGTCAAGGTTTCATGCAGCTTGGCCGAGAGAATGTCGTCGATGCGCGCGAACTGCAAATCAGCATGTATCTTGCCGGCCATCCGCTCGGTATCGGCGGACACGTCGTTGCGTACCGCCTTCAGGTTCATTACAACTTGCTCCATGCAGGCCAGTAAGGAACGCGGCATATCGGCGCGCAACATCAGCAATTCCGCCACCCGGGCCGGGGTAATCACGTCGCGGTACACCTTGCGGTAGATTTCGAAAGCCGAGACGGAACGCAACAAGGCGGCCCAATAATAGAAATCGCGCTGGGACAGCATGTCGCCGACGCCATTTTCCTGAGCGCCATGATATTTCACGTCAAGAATCCGGGCGGTATTATCGGCGCGCTCGAGAAAGGTGCCGAGGCGAATGAAGTACATGGCCTCGTCCGTCAGCATGGTGCCCACCGTGACGCCACGCGACAAGTGGGAACGGTATTTCACCCATTCAAAAAAGGCGCTGGGATCGCGCTCCAGCGCACCGGTCGACAAGCGCTTTTGCGTTTCAAGCCAGGTGGCGTTCTGGGTTTCCCAGACCTCGGTGGTCAGCTTGCCCCGCACGGCGCGGGCATTTTCCCGCGCCGACTTGAGGCAGGTCACGATTGAGGACGAGTTGTCCGGATCGCTGACCATGAACTGCAACACGGTGGCGGGCGCGACCGTCTTGTGCTTGCGGTCGAAAGCTTCCTGCAGCTCGGAAATACTGAGCATGGCCCGCCAGTCGAGTTCGGCCATGTCCGCCGATTGAGGCAGCATTGACGTTTGCACGGCGACGTCGAGCATGCGCGCGGTATTCTCGGCGCGTTCGGTGTAGCGCGCCATCCAGTAAAGGTGATCGGCAGTTCGGCTCAGCATTTAATTCTCCAGTATCCAGGTATCCTTGGTGCCGCCGCCCTGGGATGAATTGACAACCAGGGAACCTTCTTCAAGCGCAACGCGGGTCAACCCGCCAGGGACCATCGAAATCGTCTTTCCCGACAAGACAAATGGCCGCAAATCGATATGACGCGGCGCAATGCCTTTTTCCACATAGGTCGGACAGGCCGACAGCGCCAGCGTGGGCTGGGCAATGTAGCCGTCCGGCTTGGCAATGAGCCGGCGGCGGAAGTCTTCGATCTGCTGCTTGCTCGAGGCTGGCCCCACCAGCATGCCGTAGCCGCCCGCGCCATGGACTTCCTTGACCACCAGTTCGGACAGATGGGCCAGTGTGTAAGCCAGATCGGCGGGCTTGCGACATTGGTATGTGGGAACATTGCTCAGCAGCGCCTCTTCGGACAGGTAGAACTTGATCATGTCCGGAACGAAGGGATAGATGGATTTGTCGTCCGCCACGCCAGTGCCGATGGCATTGGCCAGCGTTACCCGCCCCGCACGGTACACCGACAGCAGGCCGGGCACGCCCAGCGACGAATCGGAGCGGAACGCCAATGGATCGAGGAAATCGTCATCGATCCGGCGATAAATCACGTCCACCCGGCGCGGGCCGCGGATGGTGCGCATATAGACCAGGTTGTCGTTGACGAAGAGATCCTTGCCCTCGACCAGCTCCACACCCATTTGCTGGGCCAGGAAAGCATGCTCGAAATAGGCCGAGTTGTACATGCCCGGCGTCATGACCACAATGGTGGGATCATCGACACCGTTGGGCGCAACCGAACGCAGGTTTTCCAGCAACATGTCGGGATAGTGGTCGACGGGCGCAATCCGGTTGCGCGCGAACAGCTCGGGGAAGAGCCGCATCATCATCTTGCGGTCTTCCAGCATGTAGGACACGCCCGACGGCACGCGCAGATTATCCTCGAGCACGTAAAACTCGCCCTGGCCCGCCCGCACGATATCGACGCCGGCAATATGCGCGTAGATATCGGAAGCGACCTTGATCCCCTGCATTTCAGGCCGATACTGGGCATTCTTGTAGATCTGCTCGGCCGGGATGATGCCAGCCTTGATGATGTTCTGATCGTGGTAAATATCGTGCACGAACATGTTCAGCGCCTTGACGCGCTGCACCAGGCCCGCTTGCAATTGTGTCCATTCCCTCGCCGGGATGATGCGCGGGATGGTATCAAACGGGATCAAGCGTTCCGTTCCAGCATCGTCACCGTACACAGCGAAGGTGATACCGACACGCCGGAAGGACAGGTCTGCTTCGGCCCGCTTGCGTTCGATCAGCTCGTCCGACTGCTGGCGCAGCCAACTGTCGAACTCGCGATAATGCTCGCGCACCGAGCCTGCGGGATCTGCCTCGTCGGCAACCATTTCGTTGAAGAACTTTGCCATATGCCATTCCGGAGTTGCGTCACGGTACATTACATCAAGAACCGTGCCATCAAGATTCCGTAGGAAAATTGACATAACGCACCAACGCGGTGCAGGCCACGCTTTTCGTCCTCCGCAACGCGCATGGGCGCATCGTTATTGTGCCAATGCCACGCGACGGTGCACTTTACGCTGCCAAGACGCTATCGAGCGCCACAATCCGCACCAGGTGGCGCGCGCCGTCCCGGCTCATTTCCAGTCGCACCGGCAGGAACCGGGCGATCACCTCGGCCTGGGTGCGCGCATGGGTCGAAATCGTTGCCGCCGTAAAGCTGCCTCCACCGGCCAGCGCCAGCGGCAACATCAGCTGGTCAGCCAGATGCTCGCCTACCGCCGCCCCGGAGGCGATGTAGTCGCGCGCTTCGTGCAGCGCGCTCTTTGCCACCGATTCGGCGCGGACCGATTTTTCGCCGAAAGCAATAACGACTTCGCTGACATGCTCATAGGCCAGCGTGATCAGGAGGACATTGCCTGGCCCCTGGTCCGCCGGCAAGCCGCGCATGTGCAACTGCGCAGCGCCCCACCCCATCCCCGCTCCGATACAGGCCAGCTCGCGCTGCCCCACATCGCCAGGTACGCCCGCGACGATTGCCTCGGCATAGCCGTCCCGCCGCTCGCCCCGTTCGATCAGATCGATCGGCGTGAGCCGTGCGCACGGCATCACCGACGCAGTTACCAGCCCGCCACCCGCCGGGTAGAAACCCGCGCGCACCCGCTGCATCGCCACCTGCGCGCCCATTTGTTCCAGCAACGGGCAATACGCCCGCTGCAGAAATTCGATCGGCGGCGCCATCGGGTTGTGCGTTCCGCCGCTGATGCGTATCGTCGACGGTCCTTCGGCAAACAAGAGGGCCGGCAACAGCGTCTGAAGTACCAGCGTGCAACTGCCGGCGCTGTTGATCGCGAACTGATAGTCGCCCGCCTTGACGGCCTTGGGCACAAACGTCAGCGCACGCGAACCGAGCTCGCCACCGGTGACTGTCGCGCCGCTGATGGCCGCAGCCGCCTGCACCGCCACCAGGTGCTGGCGCATCAACCCCGGCTTGGACCGGTTGGCCCGAATGTTCACAATCCGGAACGGATGCCCGGTAATCATCGACAAGGTCAACGCGGAACGCAGCACTTGTCCGCCACCTTCTCCGGCGGCGCCATCCAATTCAATCATCTTGTTCTTTCTTGTTTTCTTAACCTTTGACGCACACCACCTGCTTGAGCGTATGGACCACTTCCACCAGATCGCTCTGCGCCTGCATGACCGCATCAATATCCTTGTACGCCATCGGAATTTCATCGATCACGTTTTCATCCTTGCGGCATTCCACGCCTTCCGTGGCCCGGACCTGATCGGCCAGGGTGAACCGGCGTTTCGCTTCGGTACGGCTCATGGTCCGTCCCGCACCATGGCTGCAGCTGTTGAAGCTATCCGGATTGCCCTTGCCGCGCACGATAAAGCTTTTCGCGCCCATCGATCCCGGAATAATGCCCAGCTCACCCGGACGCGCCGACACCGCACCTTTTCGCGTGATCAGTACATCTTTTCCGAAGTGGTGCTCCTTCTGCACATAGTTGTGGTGGCAGTTCACCGCCTCCACGTGCGTCTCGAATGGCTTGGCGATCACGGTACGCACCGCTGCGATCAGGTTTTGCATCATGACTTCCCGATTGGTGCGCGCGAATTTCTGGGCCCAGCTGACCGCTTCCACGTAATCGTTGTAGTGCTCCGTGCCTTCCGCCAGATACGCCAGATCCTGGTCGGGCAGATTGATAAAGTGGCGGCGCATATCCTGCTTGGCCAGCTCAATAAAGTAGGTACCGATGGCATTGCCCACCCCACGCGAACCGGAGTGCAGCATGAACCACACGAAGCCGACTTCGTCCAGGCACACTTCCACGAAGTGGTTGCCAGAACCGAGCGTTCCCAAATGACGGTAGTTATTGGTGTTCTTGAGCTTGGGCGTTTTCTGGCAGATCGCGTCGAATTCATCTTTCAGGCTGGCCCACGCAGCATCGACCGGCGCCGGCGGATTCTGCCACGATCCCTCGTCCCGGCCGCGGAACCCGCGGGTTTTCGGCGACATCCCGTGCGGAATGGCGCGTTCGATCGCGGCGCGGATCTGCGACAGATTATCGGGCAAATCGTTGGTGGTCAGGGTCGTCTTCGCGGCCATCATCCCGCAACCGATGTCCACACCCACCGCCGCCGGGATGACCGCGCCGAGCGTTGGAATGACACTACCGATGGTCGAACCTTTACCCAGATGCACGTCAGGCATGACAGCGATGTGCTTGTAAATGAAGGGCATCTTGGCGGTGTTGGCCAGTTGCTGCTTCGCGCTCTCTTCCACCGGCACACCTTTGGTCCACATCTTGACGTGGCGTCCACCTTCAATATTCATGACGTCGTAGTTTTCGTTTTTCATTTGATTCTCTTCGTTTTTATTAGACCGGGACCGTCGGCGCTCGACCAAGCCATCCTATCTGCATTCATCTAAACGGGGGGCGCTATGCCCCGACAAGTAGGGACATGATTTCCTGGCCGGCTTTGCGCGCCTGCCAGGACGGCGCCACGCCGTCAGTATCGGATGTCATCCTGCCCGCAGTCGGGAGAAAACGCCATCGCGCGCCGGAAGGAGAAGCGGTGGATGTGATTGTCCAGTTTGCTGATGCAATCACACCCGCATTCCTGCCAGGCTCACCGCCGTTACGACTTAATTTTCCTGTACTGATGATCCAGCCCATGCCGCCTCCTGCATGGTCATGGCGGCTGGCGCCAGCGCGCCATTGCGCGCGTTGGCGGGAGGGAGGAATTTGTCTTTCGGGGTTTGGAACAACTGGGCGTTTGCCATTTTCATTTCCATGTTTATCGTCATTAGTATCCTGTCTATTGCAAGCCGTGTGCCAGCCGGCCAGACAAACGCTAAGTGACTGATTTAACAAGGAAAGCTCGATCTTTATGGCCTTGAAGAAATATGGTAAATTATCTTTTTGGATAAGTTTTTATAAAATATGAAAAAGAAACGCATCGTAGTGATCGGGTTTATCGGCACCCAGCTCGACAAGGCACAAGGCAGCGGCCGCTGGGAAAAATGGCGCCCGACGGTTGCCATCACCCAGCACGAGGATCTGGCTGTCGATCGCTTCGACCTGCTCTACAGCGGCGGCTTCGACCATCTGGTGCGCCAGGTCAGCAGCGACATCGGGGCGGTATCGCCGGAAACGAAGGTGGTGCCGCACGTCCTGCCGATCACCGACCCGTGGGATCTGGAAGATGTGTACGGCACACTGTTCGACTTCGCCAAGACCTACCCCTTCGATCCCGATCACGAGGACTACTGGATCCACATCACGACCGGCACCCACGTGGTTCAGATCTGCCTGTTCCTGCTGACCGAAGCGCGCTTCCTGCCAGGGCGCCTGTTGCAGACATCGCCGCCGCGGCGCCAGGGCGCCAGCTCCCCGGGCACCTACACCCTGATCGACCTCGATCTGTCGCGCTACGACCAGCTGGCGCAGCGCTTCTCGCGCGAGCAGGCCGAAGGTGTCGCCTTTCTCAAGTCGGGCATCGCCACCCGCAACGGCCGCTTCAATACCCTGATCGACGAGATCGAGCGGGTCGCGATCAAATCGAAGGCGCCAATGCTGCTCATGGGCCCCACCGGCGCGGGCAAGTCCTTTCTGGCGCGCCGCATCTATGAACTCAAAAAGACGCGCCACCAGATCGATGGCAAGTTCGTCGAGCTCAATTGCGCAACCCTGCATGGCGATGGCGCGGCTTCGACCCTGTTCGGTCATACCAAGGGCGCTTTCACGGGCGCCGCCTCGGACCGCCCCGGCCTCTTGCGCAGCGCGCACAAGGGGTTGCTGTTCCTCGACGAGATCGGCGAACTGGGTGCCGACGAGCAGGCCATGCTGCTCAAGGCAATCGAGGAGAAGCGCTTTCTGCCCGTTGGCAGCGACAATGAAGTGCAAAGTGACTTTCAGCTCATCGCCGGCACCAACCGCGACCTGTCCGACGACGTGGCGGCCGGGCGCTTTCGCGAGGATCTGTACGCGCGCATCAATTTGTGGACCTACGCCCTGCCCGGCCTGGTCGACCGTCCGGAAGATATCGAACCGAACCTGGCCTACCTGCTCACCGAATTCAGTGCCGAACATGGCCAGATGGTGCGCTTTAACCGGGAGGCGCGCGAACGCTACATGCGCTTTGCGATGTCGGCGGACGCCCCCTGGACCGGCAACTTCCGCGACCTGTCCGCCTCGGTGACGCGCATGGCGACCCTGGCCGAGGCGCAGGGCATCACCGATACCATCGTCGACGATGAAATTGCGCGCCTGCGCCGCCTATGGCGCCACCACACACGACCAGCCACCCACGACGCCGACGCACTTGACGCATTGCTGGGGCCCGAAGGCGCCGCCGCGCTCGACCTGTTCGACGCCATGCAACTGGAGGCCGTGATCGGCATCTGCCGCCAGTCGCGCAGCCTGTCCGACGCGGGACGCAAGCTGTACGGCGTGTCGCGCGATGCCAAGGCCAAGCCGAACGACGCGGACCGGCTCAAGAAATATCTGGCCCGCTTCGGTCTGGACTGGAGTGCGCTGGCCTGACCTTGGCGCTCAGCGCAAACTCACGGTCAGCTTGCGCCATGCCGGATCCTGCCAGCGGCTGAACAGGCGCACCGCATCCGGACGGTCGGCCCAGGTGTCGACGGTCAGCGTCTCCATGCTGAGCAATTCGAAGCTGCGCTTGAACTTTCCATCGACGCGCGCCTCACGCGCCACCAGCATCTTGTCGGCCCCCGGCACCCAGCCGGCAAATTCGGCGTAGCCCACATCGGGATCGATTGCAGCCGGCGGCAGGACATCGACCGACCAGGCGCCGGCCCGCTTCTGAAATACCCACAGCTCGCGCCACGCGGCCATCGGCTGCACCGCCAGCGCCAGCGCACTGCCCTGGGCGTTGGCGCGCGCCGACGCCGTCCACACGAGGCCGAATGTGCAGCGCGTGGCCAGCGCCGGACCGGTCTGCGCATGCAGCGACACGCAAGTCTCGCCCGGCTGACCGGGTTTGGCCACCACGTGCAGACCCGTGCTCGCAGCGGGAACGGCCTGCGCGGCCCAACGCATGGCACCGGCCCGCACACCGGCATCGGCATAGGCGCTCACGTCATCCTCGGTCAGATCGATCTTGCTCACGCTGCCCAGTTCATCGAGTGCGCGTTCGGCCGCCTCCTGGGACGGCTCGCCGCGACGGGCCTTGGCGAATGCGAGCGCCGACCAGACAGCCGCGCTCCGCATGTGTACCCGATTGGCGATATGCGGCGGCAGATCGCGCAGCGCCACCTTGTCGAGCACCTCGGCACGCCACTGGTCGAGCGCATACCGTTCGGCGGGCCGCTGGTCCGGATCCAGGCATTCCTGGCGTGTCAGGGCAAGCGCAGCCCGGGCCTGCTGCTTCGGTTCGGGGCGCAGCGCCAGCGCGCGGCGGAATGCTTCGCCGTCGTAGCACAGCTGGATGCGGCCATCGTGCTCGTATCCCGTCATCTTGATGCCATAGTTGGCTACCACCTCCAGATGGGCGGCGAGCGCCGGGTCGACCGCTTTGCCCTGGCGGTTGGAGGCGCGCCGCGCCAGCCGCTCCGCCATGGTGCCGAGCGCGTCGAACGGTTCGGCGTTGATGGCGTCGGCAGCTGCGGCCTTCAGGTAGGCGGCCGTGTAGGCGATGCCGAGCGCTTCTCCGCCAGGGCTATCCTTGAGAAAGCGCACCACCGCCAACAGTTCCGGGGCATCGGCGTTCGTCAGCGATATTCTGCGCACGTAGCTGGCGCGCACATATCCCGCCCGCTCGCGCCGGTGATCGTAGACTTGCAGGAAGTCGCCCTTCTCGCCGCGGATTTCCAGGCTGTCGCCCTGCCACAGCAAGGCTTGCTGCTGGGCCGAATCGCGCGCCGCCGCGCGCAGCTGGGCACTGTCCTGGGTGACGATCGCCATGGCGGCCAGTGTCACTGCTGCTAAGGTCGCTGGCATGCTTACTCCTTGCCCGTGTCGGCAGCGGCATCATCGGCTGCCGCTGCGGGCGCCGCCGCCACCGTCGCGGCGGCATTGTTCTTGCCAGCGCCCAGCAGGGCCGAGCCGATAAAGCCACCGTCGGTCGGCGCCGGCGCGATGATCACGGATACCTTGTCCGACAGCTTGTCGGCCATGGTTTTCTGGATCAGCAACGGGTGGCGCGATAACAGCCTGCCTTCGCGTTCCATCTGGTTGCTGGCCACTTTGCCGATCAGCTCTTGTCGGTACGCTTCGGCGTCGGCCAGCTTGCGGCGCGAATCGGCTTCCCCGGCCGCCTCGATCACGCGCGCCTGGGCCGCGCCCTCGGAGGTGCGGATCCGCGACACCTTGTCCGCCTCGGCTTCCAGCTGACGCTGGGCAATCTGCTTTTCCTTGAACGGAATCACATGCTTCATCGCCTGCTCCTGGGCGCGCGCCGCGATCACTTGCTCATTGCCGGCCGCCTCGGCGGCCTTTTCACGGCGCACTTTTTCGGCATCGGCCTCCAGTTCGCTCTGCTTGACCTGCTTTTCCTTCAATTCCAGCGTGTAGCGCATTTTTTGCGTTTCCAGTTCTTCCGCCAGCAAGCGTTCCATGCCGGCCTTGTATTGCTCAGGCAAGCTGATCTTGCCGATGGTGACGCCGCGCAGCACGATGCCATCGGCCGCCAGTTTGGGCTTGAGCTCGGCTTCAATTTGTTGCTGAATCTCGGCGCGCTTCGACGAAAAGATTTCGCGGACCGTGTAGCGGGTAAAAATCTTGTAGATCACGCCCTGCACGGCGGGTTCGACAATGGCGCCATTGATATCTGGCGGTAAATTCTTGGTGATCGAGGCCAGGCGCGCCGGATCGAGCGCGTAGCGGACCGACAAATCCACGCCGAGCGCCAACCCTTCCATCGACTGGAAGGGAGCTTCCCCGGTTGCTACCGGTTTGTAGGTCTGGTCGAACAAGGTCATTTCGCGCAAGCTATGGATACCTGGCAAGACCCACAGCGCCCCATCGCGTACCGCCGTCACCGAGCCGGTCAGCTGATTGACGCGCACGCCCACGTGGCCCGGCGTCACCGTGTGCACCGGCGGATGGGTGAACAGCACATAACCGCTGCCGCCGATCAAGCCCAGCAAGAGGCCGATGCGCCCCGCCTTTTGCAGCGGCGCCTGGGCAGCGCCACCCCGCACGGCTGCCATCAGCCTGCCGGCGCCGCCAGCCAGGGATGTACGCACCGCTTGCACCATGATCTTGATCCGCTGGGACATCTGTTTCACCTTTTCTGTGAGGTTTGGAAGTTCCGCCGCTGCCATTGCAGGGCCGGTACTGCATGGTGCGCGCAAGGGGTCGGAAGACTCAATGGCCGCGCCCGCCCAGAATGGGCCGCCCGGCGGAGCAGGAAGGGCCGTCGTGTGAAGAAACGCTCACGCCGGCAGCCTGACTTTTGACGGAAAAACAGGGATACTGCTTGCATCGCATACAACGGAGCAAGACATGGCAAGAGTGGCCGTCATCGAGGACGACCTGCCCACCAGCAATCAGCTGAAGGCATGGATAGAGTCGGCCCGGCCCGGCATCATGGTCGACCAATGGTTCAACCGCGACGACGCCGAAAGCGCCATTGCCCGCGAACGTTACGATCTGGTCGTGCTTGACATCGAGCTGGGCCGCGAGCGCCATGCGGGCGTGGCCATCATCAACGCCATCAACAAGAAGGATGCAACACCCGTTCTGGTGGTGTCGGCCATGCCGGCCACCATCTATCGCAGCATCATGAAGGCGCTCGACGCCTGGGATTACTTGCAAAAAGCCACGTTCGAAGAAGCCGATTTCATCGACACCTTCCTGGAAATCCTGCGCGCCGTGAAAGAGCGCAGCGGCGCCGCCAGCGAAAAACAGAAAACGGCGCCCGGCAACGAGCTCGAACTTGACCCCCTGCGCCAGCGCAACCCGACCTGGCGTGGCCAGCGCATCAACCTGCCGCTCACGGCGCAGCGCATCCTGGCCGCCTTGTTCGCGCGGCGCGGGGAGGTGGTGTCGTACGATGAATTGTTTGACGTGGTCAAGACTGGCCGCAACCGCGACAATATCCGCAAGCACGTCAGCACCATCCGCGATGCCTTTCGCGATATCGATCCCGGCTTCGAAGGCATTGAAAACGTGCCCATGCGTGGCTTTCGCTGGGTAGCGCGCTGACCATGCGCTGGCTGCGCATCGTTCCCTACCGCCTGCGGATCCTGCTGCGGGCGGCGTTTTTATTCCTGGCGCTGGCAACCGTCGGCCTGGCGGTATCGGTGCTGCAGCAGGAAAAACAGCTCAGCTACAACAATTACCGGGCGAGCTTCAGCAAGACGGCCCAGCAGATTTCCGCCACCTTGCGCCACCCGGCCGGCCAGCTGGCCTTGCTCAATCCGCCGCGCGGAGCCACCCCGGCAATCGGCTTGCGCCCCGTCCTGCTGCCGTTCGCTTCGCTCGACTTCGACGACCAGAACAAGGTGCAGCAGGCGGTGGCCCTGTCCGGCTGTCTCGTGCAATACGGGCCCAGCAGCAATTTGTGCGCTGGCGTGGGCAACAACCCCTGGGCTGGCGGCTATATATATGTGGCAGGCAGCGTCGACAGCGCCCGCCTGGTGGCGCACAAGCGCGGCGACGAGATCCTGGACCAGTCGCACCGGGTGCTGGTCTCGCTATCGCTGCGGGGCCAGCGCTATGATTGGATCGCACCATTTGAAGAAAGTGCCGAAGCGGGCGGCCTGCGCGGCGACGGCATGCGTGGCCGCTTGACGGGCTTCAAGGCCGGGGTGACGGGGTTTCGCAAGATGAATCCGGTCAAGGATTTCCGCGGCTGGATCTGGCAAGATGGCCAATGCAATGACGGCGGCACCGGCAGCGACTGCATGCACAACGCCTTCTTTTCGCTGCGTCTGCCTGTGGACGTCTTGCGCGACGCCCTGTTCGACGGCACCCGCCCGGTGTGGCCGCCCGCCGATCTGGACCAGATGCAGCTGCGGGTACAGGTCCTGGCGCCGGGCAGTGGTCCACCCTTGCTCGACAGCGACAATAGCAGCTCGGCACGACCGTTCGCCCTGACCGACCTGACGGCCACCTTGCTGCCCGGCGAAACGCTGCGCCTGCGCAAACTGGGCGCCAACGAACGGACACTGGTCGAACTGACGGGCAGCGCCCACGACGAAGCGCCATCCTGGCGCCTGCTAACCAGCCTGATTCGCAGATTGCCGGTGGACGCCTACGATACCCCGCTCGACCTGGCCGAAACCATTGTCATTCCCAGCGGCCGCTATGAAATGGCGCTGCATGGCGACGTGCGCAGCGTCAGCAAGAGCTTGAGCGTGGTGGCCAGCCGCCTGTCCTGGTTCGTCGGGGCCATGCTGCTTGCTCTGCTGCTGGCCTGGCTGGTGATCGAGATCGGCGTCATCCGCCGCATTCGCGTGCTCATCAAGCGCACCGACGCGGTCGCGAAAACGGTCCGGGGAACGGGCGCGGCCGACGAATTCAATGTCTCGGACCTGCGCGGCGACGATGAGCTGGGCGTGCTGGCCACCTGTCTGCATGATTTGCTGCGCCGCGTGCGCGAAGATGTGGAGCGCGACACCATCCGCGCGGAACAGGAGCGCGATATGTGGCATGCGGTCGGCCACGAAATCATGTCGCCGCTGCAATCGCTGATGGCCCTGCACGCGCATGGCGATGGCCAGAGCGAACGCTATCTGGCCCGCATGCAGCAAGCCATCCGGGTGCTGTACGGCAGCGCCTCGCCCAGCGAAGCATTTCAGGCCAGCGTGGTGCAGGTGGGCGAACTCGATCTGACGGCGTTTCTGGAACATGTGGCGGCCAACGCGCCGTGCGCCGGGATTGCCGATGTGCGTTTTGGCGGTGCGCCGGCACCCGTGCTGGCCAGGGCCGACGAATATTGTCTGGAAGATGTAGTCACCCACGTGCTGCGCAATGCCGCCCGCTACCGGCTCGACGGAACGCCCATCACCCTGACGCTGGACGCGAGCGAAACCGGCGCCACCATCACCATCTTCAACCGCGGCCCGGCCATCGAGCCGGATCTGATCGGCCGGGTGTTCGAATATGGCGTGTCGGACCAGCCCGACTCGGGGGCCGAAGGCAACCGCGGCCAGGGACTGTTCGTGGCCAAGATCTACATGGCCAAGATGGGCGGCACAATCAGCGTCGTCAATCAGCCCGATGGCGTCAGCTTCGTGCTCAGCCTGCAGCGCGTGCAGTCCTGACCAGGGACAGGCGCTTACAGCTGGCGGAAGCGGCGCACAAACGACTCCGCCACTGGCAATTGTTCGCGCCGCCCTTTGAGTTTCAAGCTCAGCTGCCCGGCCATATTCGGTTCGATCGCAGCGATCTGGGATGCGTTGACGACGGTCGAGCGATGGGTTTGCCAAAACTGGTCAGGGTCGAGCTCGGCCATCAAGTCGCGTAGCGGCTTCTTGATCAGAACCTCGGATTCCGCCAGAACCACGCGCGTGTACTTCTGGTCTGACTGGAAGAAGATCACGTCGTCGGTGGTGATCAGGCGCAGGGCGTTGCCTACCGATGCTGTGATCCAGCGCATGTACTGCGGCGCCGTGCCCGCTGCCGGCAGCGCCGCGAGGATCTGGCTCAGATCGGAAGGCTTGCTGTCAATCCGCTGTTGCAGACGCTGCACGGTCATCGCCAGGCGCGCCGGATCGATCGGTTTGAGCAGGTAGTCGACCGCGCCGTTGTCAAAAGCTTCGAGCGCATGCTGGTCGTAGGCCGTCACGAACACGATGTGGCAGCGGTCGCGCAGGGTGCGCGCCACGTCCAGTCCGTTCGGCTCCGGAATCTGTATATCCAGAAACACGATATCGGGTGCGTGGCGCGCGATCTGGCGCAGCGCATCGACACCGTCCGCGGCCACGCCAACAATCTGCAGGGCCGGCCATAGGGCGGCCAGTTGTTCGCGCAACTCGTCGCGCAAACCGGGTTCGTCTTCAACAATCAGGGCGCTGGGCGCGCGCTTGCGGGAATCAATGGCTGGCATCATGCTCTTCCAGTTGGGTTCGGATGGCGCTCAGGGCAGCGTTTGCTGCAGCGCCGTCGGACTGGCTGCGGTTCATGGCCAGCCGCAGATAGCGGATCAGTTCATCGAGCAAGGCGGCGGCGTGCTCCGGCTCCTGCGCGTGCCGCGCGTGCACGACTCCCAGCACGCGCGCCACCATGGCCGGATCGACCCGGCCGCGCGCGACCGCGAGACGGGCGCTCGATAATTGCCGCTCCAGCAGGACCCGGCGGCCCAGCAGCAAGGCCAGGGTCGTCTGGTCGCTCAGGCGCTGCAGCGACAGCAGATACAGCCAGCCGACCAGGCCACCCCACAGCATCACTTGCAGCCAGACGTACAGCAAGCGGTCAGCTGGCACGCGCAGCGGCAGCGGCGCCGCACCCTTGAAACACGCATGCGCCATAAAGGCGATGACGGTGCCGAGCGTGGCGCCAGCGGTCAGCAGCACGATAAATCGCCCCGGCCGGCGCAGCAAGTCGACGCCGTCGTCGGTCGACAGACGCAGCGCAAACAGCAACACCATGGCGGCGACGAAAGCGGCGCCGAGATCGCGCGCAATCTCGACAACCAACTTGCCCGTGTTCACCGTTTGGGCGATGTCGACCCAATCGGGAATCTGGACCAGGCTGGCGGCCAGGCCGCCCACGGCGGCAAAGGTAAACGCCAGCCGGAACTGGGTCAGCATGCGCCGGCGCAAGTGATCGAGCAGCGATGGCATGGCATCAGCCACGGGCAACCGCCTGTGCGATCCTGATCGATGCCAGCACCCCACCCGCAGGCCGCGCCGCCACCTCGAGCACGCCGCGTGCACCGAAGCAGGCACGCAGGCGCGCCCGCACCGTGGCCAGCCCCAGCCCGCTGCCCGATCCGGGACGCAGGCCGACACCGTTATCTGCCACCTCGATCAGTATCTCGCGTTCGGTGTGCGTCACGCGCACGTCGAGACAGCCGACCTCGGCCTTGGGGCCCAGTCCATGCCGCACCGCGTTTTCCACCAGGGTTGCCACGCTGAGCGCCGGCAAGGCGGTGACACGCGCGGTCGCTGGCGCACTGATTGCATATTGCAGACGTGCGCCAAAACGCTGGCCGATCAGGTTGAGATAGAGTTCGACCAGGTCGAGTTCATCGCCGAGGCGCCAATCGTCGCGCCGCAATGCAGGCAAGGCTTGCGCCAGGTAATCGATCAGGGTGGCCAGCAGGCCGCCGGCGGCGGGCGCATCATGCCGATACAGGCGCTTGACGTGGGCCAGCGTGTTGAACAGGAAATGCGGTTCGATTTGCGCTTCCAGCATGGCCAGTTCGGTACGGTCCACATCGGTGGCAAGCGATTGGGTTTCCAGCTGCAACTGCAGCGCGCGTGCCGATTCTTCGGCGGAAAAATCACGTACCAGCAGCCAGCCATATACGAAACTGGCGACCATCCAGGTGCGGTAAGCCACTTCGAACTGGCCGCCTGGTCGGACCAGACGGCCCATCAGCACGGGAAACAGTTCCAGGTACACGGCGATGGTGATGAGCAAAACGCCCGAAAAAATCGCCAGTTGTCCGAACACCAGGCGCGGCATCAGCCTGGCCGGGTAGATCTGGCGCAGAAATGGATTGAGCCAGTGCACGCATGCCCAGACGTGCATGCAGGCGAGGAACGTGAACAGGGCAAAGATTTGCTGCACCAGGGGCAGCCAGTCGCCCTCCTTTTCCACGAACAGCCAATACGGCAGAATCGCCTGTGCAAACAGCACCAGCGTCGCCAGGATGACCCAGCGCAAGCCTGCCATGGGGCCGCTCGAGGCGAATGTCGCGCGCAGTTGCATAGGATCTTTATTTGGCGGGAATGCCAGAGTATAGGCGTCCGCACGGTCCTTCGGGCAATTCCGGGAGGAACAATTTTGCTACCTTGGACAACATAGTCCGATCCTGTGAGCGTCATGGCGATACCGCTATGCTAAGCGGGATCGGCACGCGGGCGGCCGGACTGCGAACGAAGTCAGCAAAATCGCGGATGGAGCTGGACGTTTCTGGAATGAACGAGCCGTCTGATTTGTTCTCTGCCGCCAGTGCCGCTATGTGAATTGTCGAACAGATCAATACGCGCGCATCGGGATAATCGAGCATTCAGCCACCCTGTTGAAAGACCCGCCATGCCGCAGCTACCGCCCGACAATGATCAGGACGTTCCTTCCTTGCGCCTGTCCCGGCGCGGGTTCTTGCAAACCACGGCAGTGGCGGCCGCCGCCGTGCAGGTGCCGGGCGCTGCGGTGGCCGCTGCCAAGCCCGCGCCGCTGCCGCCGCCGCTTGCGCCTGCCCAATCGATTACGCTCAACATCAATGGCAAGCAGCACGCGCTCACGCTCGAGCCGCGCGTGACCTTGCTCGACGCCTTGCGCGAAGGCGCAGGATTGACCGGCACCAAAAAGGGATGCGACCGCGGCCAATGCGGTGCCTGCACGGTGCTCGTCAACGGCCGCCGCATCAACAGCTGCCTGACCCTGGCCATCATGCACGAGGGCGACAAGATTACGACGATCGAGGGCATCGCCAGCAATGGCCAACTGGCCCCCATCCAGACTGCGTTCATCGAGCACGATGCCTTCCAGTGCGGCTATTGCACTCCCGGACAGATTTGTTCAGCGGTCGCCTGCATCGACGAGATGCGCGCCGGCACCGCCAGTGCTGCCAGCGCCGACATGCGGATCCGTCCCGTCGCAATGAATGGCGCCGAGGTCCGCGAGCGCATGAGCGGCAATCTGTGCCGCTGCGGTGCTTACCCGAATATCGTGACCGCCGTTCTGGCGGTCGCTTCAACCAAGTCCTGAGCGGAGCCGCCATGCAATCGATCTTTTATGAACGGGCGAGCGATCCCGCCCATGCGCTGCGCCTCGGCCAGCAGCCGGGCGCCCGTTTCATCGGCGGCGGGACCAATTTGCTGGACCTGATCAAGGCGGACGTCGAGCACCCGGTCCGGCTGATCGACATCACGCGCATCGGGCTGGACCAGATCACCGAACTGGCCGGCGGCGGGGTGCGCATCGGTGCCCTGGCACGCAACAGCGATACTGCCAATCATCCATTGATCCGCGAGCAGTATCCCTTGCTGTCGCAAGCGCTGCTGTCGGGCGCCTCGCCCCAGCTGCGCAATATGGCGACCGTTGGCGGCAATCTCATGCAACGCACGCGTTGCCCGTACTTTACCGATCCTGCCTTCGACATGTGCAACAAGCGCAATCCTGGCAGCGGATGCGGCGCGCGCGAGGGGTATAGCCGGGTGCATGCGATCCTGGGCGCCAGCGATGCCTGCATCGCCGTCAACCCGTCGGACATGAATGTGGCGCTGGCGGCGCTCGACGCTTCGATCGTGATCGCCACGCCGCGCGGCGACCGCACCATCGCAGCCGGCGACTTCCACCGTTTGCCAGGCAACAAGCCCGAGCTCGATACCATGCTCTTGCCCGGCGAAATGATCGTCGCGGTGGACCTGCCTGATTCGCCGTTTGCCCGTCATTCGCACTACCTGAAGATCCGCGACCGCGCCAGCTATGCCTTTGCGCTGGTGTCGGTGGCCGCCGCGCTCGACCTGGAAGGCGGCATGGTGCGTAGCGCGCGCATCGCCCTCGGTGGCGTTGCGCACAAGCCGTGGCGGCTGGCGTCTGCCGAGCAGCTACTGCTGGGCAAAAATCTGACCGACGCGACCCGGCTGGCGGCAGCTCGCGCGCTCACTGCCGGCGCGCATCCGTTCAAGGACAATAAATTCAAGATCGAACTGGCGCAACGCGCCATTGTGCGGGCCTTGCGCCGCGCCGAGGGGGTTGCATGAGCATCATTGGACAAGGGATGAACCGGACCGACGGGTATCTGAAGGTCACCGGCGGCGCCACCTATTCTGCCGAGCACGCGATTGCCGGTGTGACGCATGCGGTCATGGTCATGAGCACCATTCCCAGCGGCCGCATCGTCAGCATCGATACGGCCGCTGCCACTGCCATGCCGGGGGTGATCGCCGTGCTGACGCATCAGAACGCACCGCGCCTGCCCAAGCAAGAGAAAACGCCGCCAGGCGCACCGGCCGGGGCCAAGCTCTCCCTGCTCCAGGATGACATCGTTCATTACAACAACCAGCCGATCGCTGTCGTGGTTGCCGATACGCTGGAACGGGCGAAGGACGCCGCCACCAGGGTACAGGTCCGCTACGCCGCGACCCCGGCCGTGCTGGACTTCCGCGCAGCCCGGCGCAACCTGCGCAAGCCGCCCAGCCAGCCCGAGCGCCCCACCGATACCAGCCGCGGCAATCTCGCCGGCGGCCTGGCGCGGGCAGCGCACCGTCTTGACGCGGTCTACACGACACCGATCGAAAACCACAATCCGATGGAGCCGCACGCAACAATCGCCGCGTGGGATGGCGACCAGTTGACGCTGCACGATTCTACCCAGTACGTCGGCGGAGTGCGCAAGACGGCGGCCAAGACCTTCGGAATGGCGCCGGAAAAAGTGCGCGTGCACTGTCCGTTCGTGGGCGGCGGCTTTGGCTGCAAGGGCAATACTTGGTCGCATGTCATGCTCGCGGCGCTGGCATCGAAAGCGGTGGCGCGACCGGTCAAGCTGGTGGTGGAGCGCCAGCAAATGTACGGCCCGGTGGGCGCGCGTCCCATGACGCAACAGCATATGCGCCTCGGTGCCGCGCGCGATGGCAAGCTGACCGCCCTGGCGCATGACACGATTTCGCATACCGCCTTCCTGGATGATTTCGTCGAGCCGAGCACGGCGGTATCGCGGTCGCTGTACGCGGCCGAGACCGTGCGCACGACCCAGCGGCTGGCGACCATGAACATGGGCGTGCCAACCTATATGCGCGCGCCCGGCGAAGCCAGCGGCAGTTTCGCACTGGAATCGGCCCTGGACGAATTGGCGTACCAGTTGAAAATAGATCCTGTGCAATTGCGCCTGCAAAATTACGCCGAGATGGAGCCTGAAAAGAATTTGCCGTATTCCAGCAAATCGCTGCGCGAATGCTACCGTGTCGCCGCCGAGCGCTTCGGCTGGGCGCGCCGCACGGCCGAGCCGCGCTCCATGCGGGCCGGCGACATGCTGGTCGGCTGGGGCATGGCGACCGCCACCTATCCGACCAACCGCCAGAAATCGAAAGCCTCAGCTGCGATCTATCCGGATGGCACAGCTGTGGTGCGCAGCGGCACCCATGACCTTGGCACGGGCACGTATACCGTGATGACCCAGATCGCCGCCGATGCACTGGGCATGCCTGCCGCCAAAATCCGGTTCGAACTGGGCGATACCGGCATGCCGGAAGCGCCCGTGTCCGGCGGCTCCATGACGGTCGCCAGCGTGGGTCCGGCCGTCCATGCCGCTGCCACCGCCGCGCGCGACAAGCTGGTCGCCGTCGCGGTGGCCGATGCGCGTTCGCCCCTGAATGGCGCAGCGCCGGCCGACGTGCTGACGAACGACGGCTGGCTCAGCGTGCGCGGCGCGCAAGAGCGGCGCGAATCGATCGCCGCTTTGCTCGCCCGCAACGGCGGCAAGCCGGTCGAGGCCGACAGCGAGTCGGCCCCGGGCGACGAGAAGAAGCAGTATGCGATGCATGCGTTCGGCGCTGTCTTCGTGGAAGTGCTTGTCGATCCCGAGCTGGGCATTGTGCGGGTACCGCGCGTGGTGGGCGCCTACGGCGTTGGCAAGCTCATGAACAAGAAGACCGGCCACAGCCAGCTGCTCGGTGGGGTGGTCTGGGGGCTGGGCATGGGACTGATGGAAAAGACAGAGATCGATCTGCGCACAGGCCGCGCACTCAACGCCAATTTGGCCGATTACCATGTGCCGGTGAATGCCGATATTGGGGAGATCGACGTCAGTGTCGTCGAAGAAAATGATCCGCACGTCAACCCGCTGGGTGCGAAAGGCATCGGAGAAATCGGTATCGTGGGGGTCGCTGCAGCGCTGGCCAACGCGGTGTACCATGCCACAGGCAAACGCATCCGCGATTTGCCCATCACCGTCGATCAATTGGTATGAGGTAGCCCTGTCCGATTCCGCCGCCAAGAAATGGTTGCCATGGGTGGTTGCTGTCGCGCTGTTCATGGAGCAGCTCGACGCGACCATCGTCAACACGGCCGTGCCCAGCATTGCCGCCAGCTTGCAGGTTACCCCGCTCAGCCTCAAATCGATTGTCAGTAGTTACATCCTCAGCCTGGCCGTCGGCATTCCCGTCAGCGGCTGGATGGCGGACCGCTTCGGCACACGGCGGGTGTTCGCGATTGCCATTGTCACCTTCACGCTCGCATCCGTGCTGTGCGGATTGTCGGTCAATACCCCGATGTTGATTGCCGCGCGCCTGTTGCAGGGCCTCGGTGGCGCCATGATGATGCCGGTTGGAAGGCTGGCCATCATCCGCACCTTCCCCAAGGCAGAATTGCTGGGGGCGATGAATTTCGTGATCATCCCCGCCCTGATCGGACCACTGCTCGGGCCGACGGTCGGCGGGCTGATCGTGCATCTGGCGTCATGGCGCGTGATCTTTTTCATCAACGTGCCGGTCGGGCTGGTGGCGCTGTACATGGTCTACCGCTACATGCCCGATTACCGCGGCGGCGAACGGCGGCCGCTGGACGTGGTCGGACTGATACTGTTCAGTTCCGGGACGGCGATTCTGTCGTGGCTGCTCGAAATTTTCGGCGAGCATACGCTGGCGCCGTGGTTGTCAGCCACCTTGCTCGCGGTGTCGCTCGCGCTGCTGGCCGGGTATGGCGTGCATGCCGGAAAGGCCGATTTTCCCTTGCTGCGGCTGGCCTTGTTCCGCATTCGCACCTTCCGCATTTCCGTCCTGGGTGGCTTCGTCACCCGTTTGGGTATTGGCGGACTGCCGTTCCTGCTGCCGCTGCTGTATCAGGTGGGGATGGGCTTGCCTGCATGGAAATCGGGCCTGCTGATGATGCCAGCCGCCCTGGCAGCGATGGGCATGAAGCTGGTGTCGCAGCGCTTGCTCAAGCGCTTCGGCTACCGCCAGATCTTGATCGTGAACACCGTCTGCATCGGCGCAACCATCGGTCTGTTTGCAACCGTGGGGCCCGGCACGGCGCCGGCGTTCATCGTGATGGTCGGCCTGATGCAGGGCTTTTTCAATTCGATGCAGTTTTCCAGCATGAATTCGCTCGCCTATGCAGACGTCAACGATGTCGATTCCAGCATGGCCAGCACGATGTCCAGTTCTTTCCAGCAGCTGTCGATGAGTTTCGGGCTGGCGGTCGGATCGCTGGTGGCCGGCTGGTATCTGGGAAAGGTGCCGCAAACGGATCAAGCGCGCGTGGTCGATGCACTGCACCATGCATTCCTCACGCTGGCCGTGATCACGGCGCTCTCGTCCGTGACGTTCTGGCGCCTGCGCCGTGAAGATGGCGAGAGCATCAGCCGCGGCATCGCCCGCGACCAGGCGGCCCCGGCGGTCAGCCAGGCTTGACCGGGCCCGGGGCGGAATGCCGCGATCAGGGCGGTAATTCCGGATGATAAATCTTCGCGATACCGCGTGACATTACCTGCGGCACCTTGCGATCATAGCTTTCGTTGGTAAGAACGATCACGGAAGTGCCGGTATCCTGATAGCGGATGAAGTCACTGGTGAACGCAGGCATGCCGCCCGAGTGATAGATCTTGCGATAGGTATCGACGGTGCTCAGGAACCAGCCCAGTCCATAATTGACATCGGCGCGCATGTCTCCGGTTTTGGCCTCGGCCAGCGCGCTGACGGTCCACATGGCATCGCGGCTGGACTGGCGCAGCAGCGTCTGGCCGCGCAAGGCCGCATCATACTTCGCCATGTCGAGCGCGGTCGATTCGATCCCGCTGGCCGCATTTGACAGGTAGCGCAGTTCGCCCGGCGGGGGATGCAGTGCGACGATTTGGTTGCGGTCGTTCAGACGATACCCCATCGCCTTGCCGGCATCGGTGTCGGTGTCGGTCGCCGCCATGATGCGGGTGTGATCCATGCCGAGCGGGACGAATACCTTCGCTTTCACATAGTCGCCATAAAAGCTGCCGGTGATGCGCCCGATGATCAAGCCAAGAACGTCGAATCCCAGATTGCTGTAGACCCAGGTCTGGCCGGGGGTGATAGTGCTTGGAATCTTCAGATAACGGTCGACATATTCCGCGTCGGTGGCGACATGGTTTTGCAGGAAATCGATGGTCGATGCGACGGGATTTTCAGGCAAGCCAGAGGTGTGGTTGAGCAAGTGGCGCACCGTGATGGATTCCCAGCTCGGCAAGACGGGGCCGAGATAGGTACTGATCTTGGCGTCCAGGTCGAGTCTGCCCTCTTCGACCAACAGCATCGCGGCCACGGCAGTGAAGGTCTTGGAGATCGATCCGATCTCCAGGCGATGTTCCGGAGTCATGGGCTCGGCGGATGCCAGATTGGCGTAGCCGTAGGACTTTGCATAGATCAAGCGGCCATTTTCCATCACTGCAATGGAGGCGCCAGGAATCTTGCCTTCGACTAGCTGCGCTTGGACATAGGCGTCGATGACGGGGTCGGGGGCCAGTGGCAGGCCGAGCGGGGCGCGGCTGACGGGAGGAAGTGTCTTGGGCTCCGGCACTGCCGGTTCGCCACCACCCCCACAGGCGGCAAGAAGCACGGCAGCGGCAGCTGTACTGAAATAGGATTGCCAGCGGTTCGATCGAATCATGTATGCATTCCGAAAAATCCTCGCCAATCGAGGTAGGAAGCGATCGTAAGGCAAGCGGAAAGCGGAGATGAAACGAAGGGATTGAACGGGGCACTTTCAGGGATGAAGGAAGCAAATTGGGGCTTCAACCTGAGGCAAATGGTCCTGAAACGCTGGACGAAAAAAAACCCCAGGGCATTTCTGCTCTGGGGTTTTTCTCTTATAACTAGCCTGACGATAACCTACTTTCACACTGGTTGCAGCACTATCATCGGCGTAAGCTCGTTTCACGGTCCTGTTCGGGATGGGAAGGGGTGGTAC
>Ga0209023_10002227_pt1 | contig 24617 bp, 34 predicted proteins | sample LakOneMetagenome_FD_187468 | JGI IMG/M metagenome (GOLD analysis project Ga0209023, IMG submission 187468) | Freshwater and sediment microbial communities from Lake Erie, Canada (SPAdes) (version 2) | ecosystem: Environmental > Aquatic > Freshwater > Lentic | place: Lake Erie, Canada... | reverse complement strand
CTGCAGGGGCCGGGCCTGGGTTGGGGCGTGGCCGTCGTGAGCGCTTGCGGCGCCTTGGCCCGCGCAGCAGCGGCCGCGCGCTCTGCAGCGAGTTGAGTGCGCCGGCGTTCGGCTTCTTCTAGCGCCAGCTCGTTCAACCTCCGAAAGAACGCGGGGGCAGGGATCACCCAGCGCCGCCCGAATTTCACGCCCGGCAGCTCCCCGGTGTTGAACCGTACCGCAGCGGTGTCGGTGTCGCACTGCAGGACGTCGGCAGCCTGCTCGATGGTGAGCGTCTGGCCTTCTGCCACGGGCGTCAGTCCAATCATGCTGTGGCACCTTTCTCCGCCCGCTTGGCGGCCATTCGTTCCTGCAGCCAGGCCTCGGCCGTGGCAGGGTCGCCCAGCTCTCCAGTGACCCGCCGGCGGGTGTTCATGGCGCCGGCCTGGCGCCAAGTGATTGCGATGGCGCCGGCGGCGAGGGCCTGGGCCCGCTTGCTCATGGCGATGTCGTAGTGGCTGCCGCTGGTCTTCTCCGGGCTCTGCCACCAGCGGCGCGCCACGCCGATCTTGTCGGCCATGGCGTGCAGCTCGATGTCGGTGTCGGCCAGCATGTGGGACATCTTCATGCGGCCGAGCTGGCCGGCCGGCGACAGGTACATGTCATCGACGTAGACGGCCATCACAGTCCCTTCCGATCTGTTGGATAGTACTCGTGCCAGCGAGCCAGCTCTTGCGCCTGTGCGCGGGTTCTCTCGTGCGCCTCGCTCCAGCCCGACGACTCACGCTGCAGCTGGTCGATTTCATCCTGCGCCCGCTCGACTGCTGCCATGTAGTAGCGCTCTACCCAGGTGTGGTCGAAGATCGTCAGGCCTTGGGATGTGCCTTTCTCGAAGATCCGCTGTGCATCTCGGATGGGCAGACAGATGATCGTCACCTGCAGGCCGCGATCCCTGCACATGCGCTCAAGGTGGCGGGTTTCCTCCGTCGTGGCGCAGCACACACGGTCGCCGTCCTTCAGGCTATCGAGGAGGGCGGTTGTGCGGCCGGTCCGCCGGGCGGTTTGGGAGTAGAGGCGCGTCATGCCGACCATGGCGGCGCCGATTCCGAAGTGGTCCATCAGGCACCGCCTTTCAGCACCACCACGCGGCTACCCGACTCGGTGCCGTCGCGATTGCACTTCGTTCCGCCGTCGTCGTCAATCGTTGGAATCCACAGCGGCCCCTCGACTGCATTGATGTCCATGATGACGGCGCCATCGTCTTCCAGCGCGTTGTAAAAGGTGGCCTTGTTGACCTGCACCGGCTTCCGGCCGTGGCCTTGCTCGATGAGCTTTCCCAGGGCTTTATGCAGGCGTGCGACGGTGTAGCTCATCGGTCATCTCCTTCCTTGGCCAGCACGGAGCCGCCCGGAGGAATGATCAGCAGGCCCTTCGGGTCGCTCTCGACGTCGCGAGCGTCGCGCGCCTCGCCGGTCCACGGGTTCACCAGCAGCTGCTCGTAGGTCTTGGCGGGGTCCACCGGGCGGTTGCCGGCGGCGCGCAGGTTGTCGTAGATGGTCAGCAGCTCCTGCAGCTCGGGCAGCACTTCATCGGGCCACGGGGCACCGGCCAGCATGCAGGTCAAGTTGCGCGCCTCGGCAATGGTCAAGGGGGCATAGCCATGGGTCGCCGATGCGGCTGGTCGCCGTTCGAGGGAAGTGCGCCAATCGGGGGATGGCGTGCCTCGCTGCAAGAACTCGCCGTCTTCGCGCAGCAGGTTCAATTCGTCGCCCTTGACGCGGCCGACGATGCTCATGGCCCAGCCATCACGCACGCCAAACCAATTGCCCGACGAATCTTGGACTATCTGCGGCCAGTTGTGGCTGTCCCAGGATGGTTTGCCCTCGGAGATCGGCAACCCAAGCTGGGTAAACGCAGCGCGCGCGTCCGCCTCGGTCCGGTATGCTGCCATCAGGCAAAAGGCGGGTGCATCGCCGCCGTCGTCGCGCATGAGCGATGCGGTGATGGCGGCCGGCGCGTGTTGGGGAATCAGCCTGAGTGCGTCCCGCGCTTCGTACGTGGCCACCTTCTTGCGCAGGGCCTGCAGTTCGCCCTCGATGCCGGCGGTATACGCCGTGCAGTCGCTCCAGCAATAGGGCTTGGACGGCGCAGCCGCTAGCAGCTCGGTGAGCTGCAGCACCAGCTGCGTGTAAGAGCGGCCGGGTGTTTCCTTCCAGCCGTCTGCCAGGAAGGACATGCAGTCCTCCAGGCTCATGTCGTGCCGCGCGCCTTCGTGATACGTCAGCTTCTCCAGCAGGTCCGGACGGCGGCAGTTGTCGGCCGCTGCGGGGTCGGGGTTGCGCACGGGGCGCAGGGTGAGGCGCAGGCTGTGGTTGCCCATGGCCAGCGGCTGGCGCGGCTGGGTTTCCAGGGTGGGCAGCAGTCCGTGGATTGCGGCCAGGTGGATCAGGTTATGGGCTGCATGGCGGATCATGCGGTCGGCCTGGGGAGTGATATTGGTGGTCATGCGGGACATCCTTCAAGCGGCCATCGCGGCCAGGTCGGTCTCGGATACGCGCACCACGTTGCCGCCGCTGCTGCTGACGCGGGACATGGCTTGCTGGACGATGCGGTGCAGCTCGCGGGCGCTGAGCTGTTGCAGCTGGTACTCGTGCAGGTCGACGGCCGTGGCCAGGGCGTCCAGTTCCTGGAAGTAGAGGGCGGTCTGCCGCCATGCGCCCGAGGTGAGCGCGCGGGCCTCGATGGCGCTGCAGGCCTGCAGGGCGCTGGCAAGGTGGTCTGCCAGGCCGCGCACGATGCCGCTTTTCTCGATGGCTTCAGCGATGACGATGGTGGACTGCAGCACCTCGAACTGCAGCTGCGTGGCAACGCCCTCACGCACGAGCTTGAGGCACTGGCGCGTCGGGTCCATCATGCTGGCAAGCTCTGCTGCGGTGTGCTTGGTGGCGCTGAGGCGGGCCAGCTGCAGCGGATCAAGGCTGATGCGCCCGGCACGGCGAGGTTTGCGGCCGTGGGTCATCACAGCACTCCCGCGATGTTGAACAAGCCCAGGCGTCCCTTCATTGGCCGCATGGGCAGCGGCTGGACGTCCTGCAGCACAAAGCCGAACGGTCCGCAGAAGTAGGGCGACTCGTGCGCACGTGTGCACGCCACCAGGTTGGCCAGACCGACGATGCCGCCCCGGTCCAGGGTCTCGCGCGCTGGCAGGTCTTGCACCACGTGGGCGGTACGTTCGTCTGACAGCAGGAACAGCACACAGGCGTCGTAGTCGCCACGCGTGCACACCTGGCTGGCGTGGATCTGCACCGGGCCGCGGTACAGCGTCTCCCAGGTGCGGTTTTCTACGGGCTTGATGGCGTGGATTAGGCGGGCGGCTTCGCGGGCGTCGGCGCCCTGGATGTCGGGGCGGGTGATGAGCCAGGCCCAGGGCTGGCGGATGCTGAGAGCCTTCATGCCAGCACCTCCAGCTCCGTCACGTGATAGGTCACCACCCATGGCACGCTGCGCTTTTCGCGGGGGATGGACACCTCCCACGTCAGCGGGTTGATGCAGCGCAGTACATGGCCTTCCTTGCCCACGTGCGGGGCCTGTTTGGGGCCGCGCGCGGTGGCGTTGACCTTCACTCGGGCCCCGACAGCCAGCACGCCCCCAGACACTGCTGCCCCGGTCTTCGCGTCTGCGCCGTCCTGGCCAGGGGTAGCCGCGGCGGAGTCGGTCGCCGTCGATGTGCTCTCGGCCTTGCTTTTGGTCCTCGCGACCGACGGGGCAGGCGCGCCGGCGTCGTTGCTGGGCGCGGCGTCAACCGCGTCCCCGCCCGCAGGAGCGGGGGCGCCTTCGTTGCCCTGCGCCGCAGGCGCCTGCTCATGGGTCTCCAGCGCCGCCAGCTCGGCTGCGATCTGGGCGCTGGCCTCGGCCTTCGTGGTCTTGGGCGCGGTAGCGCGGGCCTGCGCAGCGGGGTTGTTTTTGCCCTTGGTCTTTTCCCCTTTCCCCTCGCGCGTAGTAGTAGCTTGCGCAGCGGGACTAGGGGTAGAAGTACCTTTGGGGGCCGCAGGTTTCACGGGCTTCGGGATGTATTTGGCCTTGGCCTCGGCCTTCAGATCCCGGATCACCACAGGGAGTTTGTCCTGCAGCGCGGCGTGTGCCACCAACATCAGGCCGGCATTGGCTTGGCGGCCTGCATAGCCGTAGTCGTTTGCGCTGGACGTGCGCTCCATGATGATGAGCAGGTGCAAGCGCTCGGGGGTGGGCGTGGTCTTGGCGTAGTCGATGACTGCGCTGTGCGCGCCGACCTTGCCCAGATCCAGGCGCACGGCGATGTTCTCGGCTTGCTCAACGGACAGGCGCGCAGCCTCTTGCTGGACCAGGTAGCGGTGCACGTCGATGGTGAAGCAATCGACGTCGCCCGACTTCACCTCGGCCCACGTAGTGGCCACAAGCTCGTCACGCCAGGCCTGTTCGTACTGGGCGGCGGCGCGGGCATCGGCCTTGGCCTTCTTGGTGTCGGCCAGCTCGCGCACTTCCTTGCTGACGTTCGTGGCCTCGGGTGCTTTGGCCTGGGCTTCAACGGCCTTGATCAAGCGCAGCACCACCTCGTTCGGCAGGCAGGCGATCATGTCGCCTTTCTTGCGGGGGTTCTCGATGAGGGTGGGCTCGATGCCCTCGGCCTTCATTTGCTTGCCTATGATTTTGCGCAGTGGCTGGTCGGTCGGGCTGTCGTCGGCGTGGTCCAGGCGGCGGTAACCCTTGAGCTTTGGCACAGGTCCCCAGCTGTTGACCTGCAGCTCCTCGGCTTCCTTGCCTGCAATGACGGTTTGGCCGCGCTCGCGGGCCTCTGCTGCGAGCTGCTGGCTGTGCGCTTCTTCCTTCTTGTGATAGCACGGCGCATCAGTGCACACGTCTGCACTCTTCACATCGTTGAACAGCTCGGGGTTGGCGCCAGTGCGCTTGGGGCAGGTGGCGCACGCGCCGGCAGCGGGCAGCAGGTCCGCGTCTGTGCGCGAGAAGGAGGCCTTGTCCAGCGCGAGCATGTAGTGTTCGCGGATGTAGGCTGCAGCTCGGCGCGCACCGATGCGCGGCTCGCCCTCATAGTCGGTCTCGGTCAGATCCTTGATGGCCTTGAACTGCTGGCTTTCGTTGGGGATGCGGGCCACCAATAGGGCCTTGCTGAAGTCGAGCTTGCCCTCGCGCATGGCCTGGCGCCCTGCATGGCACATGTCCAGCACCTTGAGGCGGCTGTACACGTAGCTGCGGCTCTTGCCGATCTTGGCGCCCACCTGGTCGGCCGTGATGTTGCCGGTGCGCATAAGCACCTCGTAGCCTTCGGCTTCCTCCAGCTCTGTGACGTCCTCGCGCTGCAGGTTCTCGATGACTTGAATCTCCAGCGCTTGCTCGTCGGTCAGCTCGCGGATCATGGCGGGGATCTCTGCCACCTCGGCAAGTTTGCAGGCTCGCAGGCGGCGGGCGCCGGCGACAAGTTCGTATGTGGGGCGCACGTCGCGCTTCGAGCGATGGAGCGGCCAAGCGGCATTTGGCGCGAGTGGCTTGAAGCTGGTCTCCTCGACGCGGCTGCCAGGCAGCGGGCGCAGCAGGATGGGCTGGTGCACCCCGCTGGCCCGGATGCTGTCTGCCAGCTCCTGCAGGCGGTCCTGGTTGAAGTGCTTGCGCGGGTTGGACAGGCTTTCTTCGATAAGGGCCACCTCCACCATGCGCATTTCCTGGCCTGTGGTGGGGGTGTCGTGTTGAGTGGTTTCCATGGTGATCACGCCTTGTCGTTGGTGAAACTGGTGCGGCTGGGCAAGCGCAAGGCATCTGCGGAGCCGCGGCGGTAGGGTTGGGTGCGCAGCTCGGGGCATGTGTACGGATCGCCCCGCTGAGTGCTGTTGCGCACGGGCATGTCGCTGGTGGCCAGCTCCAGCCGCTCGCTCTTGAGGCGGGCCAGCAGCTCTGCCTGCGACGGCAGCGGGCTGACCAGGGCCTTGCCGGTTACCGACACGTTGGTGCCGCCGATGTCATGCAGGCCGGCCTGGCGCAGCGGCGCGGGCTTGGTGCGCACGATGTGCACGCTGGTTGTGTTGGGCTGGGACAGCGTGACGCTGTCGGTGCCGCGGGTGGGGCGGGTATTGCTCATGCTGGCACCTCCACGCGCACGCCTGGCAGGCCCCATTCACGCGCGGCCCAGCCGCCCAGCACCAGCTGCTGCAGGTGGCGGATGTCGTGCATGTTGTTGATGACCAGGCTGGGCTTGAAGCGGTCGCCCGTCACTTCGCTGACGTGGGCGCCCGTGGCCACCTCGCAACCGGGGCGCTTCACTTGCCAGATCTGGCCGCCCAGGGCGTGCACCAGGTTGGCCTCGTCCTCGAAGCGCACGTCGGTGATGACGATCAGACGGTCGCGCATGGCTTGGTGGCGCCAGCGCACGTGCTGCGCGGCTTTGCTGACCCAATACCCGGGGGTGGCGGCGCGCCGGTACTCGGTGCCCCACCACTGCATGATCTGGCGCGGGCTGCGGGGTGCGTCCAGGTCCAGCTGGTCGTCGTTGAAAAGCTGGTGCTGGATGATCATGCGGCCCACGAAGGCGGTGTCCAGGCAGCGGGACAAGGCCAGTGCGCTCAGCGGGTGTTCTTTGGTCTCGCGGCGCGTGAGGTAGATGTGCTCGATGCAGAACGCTTCGACAATCTCGGCGCGCAAGTTGTCGGCAAAGGCCATTTTGTGGGCGCCGCAGTGGGTGGTGAGCAGGTCGGCAACAGTGTCTTTGCCGCTGCCGAGGGGGCCGGTGAGGCCGATGACGTGGGTGTGGTGGCTCATGGGTGCTTGCGAGTCGAATGGGTGGGGAGAGGGGGTTGCGCCTCGATGGCGAACGCGTTGGTAAGGGACAGGCGCACGTCCTGCATGGCGCAGCGGGCAGATACCCGCATGCCTTTGCGCAGGCGGGCTGCGGTGGCCTCGGCCTTGGCGCGGTCGGCGTTTGTGAAGACCTGCTCGATGTGCATGGCGCTGGCCATGGGCGTCACGTCCTGCAGGTCCAGGCAGAGCACTGGGGCGGCGTCGCCCTGTGGTCCCACGGGCTTGACGCGCACTTCGGCGTCGCGCGACAGGGTGCCCATGCACACCAGCTGGTGCGCGGGGGAGTCGGGCCCGGCCGCAGCGTCTATGCCGTAGGCAAATGCGTCGGCAGAGTCGGGCAAGCCGAACAGGTCTCTGTCTGGCAGCGGGTTGTGCATGGGGGCACTGGTCATGGCAGGCCTCAGTGCGCCGGCAGGCGGGTGTACGCGGCGAACAGCACCGTGAGGAACACCGCCAGGCACAGCGCACCCATGCCGATGCGGGCGGCTATGCGCAGTGCGTGGTGGCGGGTGCGGCGGCGCGGCTGCAGGCGGATGAGCTGGATGGGGGCGCTCATGGCAGTGCCCTTGCGCTGATGCGCACTGCGTCGGGGAAGCGCTTCATTGCGTCCAGCACGGCGGCGCAGGTGCTGGGGAACAGGCCTGCGTACGTGTGGGCGCCCACGGTGATGGTGCAACGGATGTTCATGCCGCACCGCCTTTCTGCGATGTCACACGCACCAAGTCGCCGACGTTGTCCACTACCCAGTAGTCCGGCTCGGTGTCCTGAGTCCACCAAGTACCGTCGCTGCCCTTGCGTTCTTCGCGACCCATCCATGTGCCGATTGGTACGAACGGGTATTTCGCCGGGTACTGAGGGCACATGTACCGCTTCACATTGCCGCATGCGCTGATGAGGTGCATGGCGCCTGAGGGCTGGTAGAGAAATCTGTCCCGCATGGGCACATCGCCGCTCGGCAGGGTTGTGCATACGTGTGCACTGGTGTGCTGCGTAGTCATGCCACACCGCCTTCCTGCCGCACCCGGCGTGCGTACTCGGGCTCGATGACCAAGATCTCCTGCAAGCGCGACGGGGTGTAGCTCTCGCCTTTCATGAAGCGCTGGGTGGCCTCGGCGAACAGCTGGGCGCGGTTCTCCTCGATCCAGTCGATATCGACGGGCGCGGGTACGTGCACGGGCCAGAAGCGGCGGGTGCCGATCTCGGCCCGCAGGTACCGGGCGCTGCCAGTGGTGCACCAGATCACGCACTGGCGGGGATACGTCGCTTCCTGGCGAGAGTAGGGGGCGCGGTAGTGGTCGCTGGTGCTGGTCAGCAGGGCCTTGACGGCTTCGCGGTCGGCGCGGCGGAAGGCGTCCAGCTCTGTCAGCTCATAGGCCCAGACGCCCTGCAGCGTTGCGCCTGCATTGCCCCGGACGTTGAACGGCGCAGCGGAGTACAGCTCGCTGCCCACCAGGGTCTGCACCAGCCGTGACTTGCCAGTGCCCTGTGGGCCGTCCAGCACGATGCTGCAGTCGAGCTGGCAGCCCGGGTTCATCGCGCGGGCCACATGGGACAGCACGATGTAGCGGCCTATCAGCTCCAAGTACCAGCGCTGGCGCCAGGCAGAGCGCACGTGCGGTGCCGTTGCCAGCACCTGGGGGAGCCACTTGTTAAGGCGGGGAGTACCGTCCCACTTCAGGCCCTGCAGCCATTCGCGGAGTTCGGCGGGGGTAGTGCACACGTGTGCACTGGGGGATGGGTGGGTATGCATTTCGGCCCTCGTTGATGAACGACGGCCGAATTATCACGATATGTGTTTATTCAGTCAACACGTTGCGTGTTTGATTTGGGCGAAAAAAATGCGCTCGTAGGCGCTGGTCTGGATTCATCAGGGGTTCTGTGTTCTGGTCAACACAATGTTGACTCCCAGGGTGGGCTTGTCTTGAGTGCCCCCTGTGATGTTGGTCACTCTGCCCGATAGAACGAGCTTGCCCGAGTCCACGTCGGCGGCGAATTTTTCGGCAATTTCACCCGTGAGGTATCCGATCTGGGTGCCGCCACAACGCACCGCGATGGCGTTGCTGTCGAAGCTGTTGTGCGGTTCCCTCGCCATCGTGAGAGGTGCCCCTGGAGTGCAGTACTTGCGGATTGATTCTTGACGGTCGCTGCCATCTGAGTTCGCATGGCTGCTGCCAACAACGCGCGTAAAAAACTCTCCTGGCTGAAGGTCGCGCGGTTCTGCATCTGTCTGGGCGGACTCGCTTTGTAGGCCTTTTGCGCTGCTCTTCCAGCGCTTTATTGCGAGTCGGCCAAAGATCAAACACAGGCCCGCTGAAACCACCAGGGGAGCCACCATCACAGGTGCTGCTGTAGCTGCGGTAACAACCATTGGCAGGCACAGTGCGGCCAAGATGCCATACACCAGTGCTAGCCCTACATCGATGACGTTCCGCTGTCTGCTCATGCTTCTTTACCCGGGTGTATCAGGACGTCGCGAGGCGCGCGGGAACATGATCACCCGCGCTGTCGCCGTTCCTTGGGTACTTCTCTGCCAGCATCTCCAAGTACTCAATAGCGCGAAGCAACCCCTGGTCGCTAAGCTTGTTTAGAAGCGCTGATGCTCGGCCGGTGGGTGTGCCCCAATCCTTGCCGCGCTGGTCCTCCACCGAAATTGGAATTGGTGCATTGGCAACCTTGTAGCTGTGGAATCGTTTGACCGTTGACATGTCGAGGGTGTCCGGTCCATTCAAAAACCACTCCACCGAAAAGTCCAACGCCTCAGCGATCTTCGTGAGTTTCTCGCCGCCATGACCTGACCCTCTGTTCTCAAGGTTGCTTATGCCGGACTGGGTTTTGTAGCCAACCTTTTTGGCAAGGTCCTCCCCCGAGAGGCCGCGATGCTCCCGCGCTTGCCGTATCCGTTCACCCACTGTTTTCATTGGGCTGGATTGAACACGTTCTGTGTCAACACGTGGTGTTGATTGATAAACACGTAACGTGTTAATATGCCCGAATGTCAACACTCCTTCACCCCCTTGATGAGGCCGCTGCGTGCGTCGCTGGCGGGCGCAATGAACTTGCCGAGCGACTTGGTGTAACGCCTTCCGCGATAGGCAACTGGAAGAAGCGGGGGGTGCCTGTCGAGCACTGTTGGGAGATTGAACGCCTGACGGATGGAAGGGTAACCCGCAAGCAGCTTTGCCCACGATGGGCGCGGATTTGGCCTGATCTGTGCGAACAAACCCAGGAAGTGGCCCATGCGTAGCACTACTGCAATCGAAAAGCCGTCTGCCCGTCTACGGCGTATCGCATATGAAGCCGAATTGCGCGCCGCTCGACAGTGGCGTGATGCGCGGTCTGCAGGGACGGTTCCAAAAGCACTGCCGGGCATGCAGGCGGTGGCTTGCGGGTTCGACTCCGAAACGCCAGAACTCTCGTCACTGATCGCAGATGTGAAGCAGCTGCGCGAGCTGCTTGAAGGCGTTAGCGAAGGTCGTCTTCTTCGGGTGGCAGTTCTTTGATGTGTATAGCCATGTTGGCCACCCGTGCTTTGCCGGACAGCCATGTCCGCTTCACCACCTCGAACAGGCGGCCAGTGGCGGGGTCTTTGATTCGGTCGCCTACGAGCATGGGCCCAGTTACCCAGTTGTTGCCAATAAACAGGTCGGCAGGTTCTGCCCCGCCGTATATGTACAGCGTGAAGTTTGGAGTCTTCTCTGGTTCCGCTTCGGTCGCTTGGTCTGAAGTCATGGGCGCCCCTTTCGTGGCTGGTGGATGTGTGAGAACTCCATTGTGCTGCCACGTCTGCGGGCACCCACCCCTTTTCTGCGCCCACCACGCCCCAGGCCGCGCCGCCGGGCCCTCCCTCCCGCCCCAACCAAGGCAGTGCCGCGCGCGGGAAGGTGCGCGGCGCTTTGTGCGGCTGCGTGGTGTTGCGCGTTCTTTTTTCTCCCATGTTTTCACTCTCTCCCTGGCCCGCAGTGTGCGGCGCCTGGGCGGGGTGCGTCTTTAGCGTTTTTGAAGGTGGAGCAGATGAACGTACTTGATTCCGTGCGGTGCGCCGTGCGTCACTACCCTGGCGGCGTCGATGCCGTGGCCCTGCGACTGGGCAAGAGCCCTAGCACGCTGGAGAAGGAGCTGCGTGCGGCCCCGCAGTACAAGCTGGGCGCAGTGGACGCGGCCGAGATTGCCGCCATGTGCGTCGAGGTGGGCAGCGCCCATGCGGTGGACTATCCGAGCCGCGTGGCCGAGGCTGTGGGCGGCATGCTGGTGCTGCTGCCCCAAGGGCAGCTGTCGGGCGACGCTGTGACGGGCCAGGCCCTGGCCCAGCTGATGCGCGAGTTTGCCGACCTGGTCAGCGCTGCAGCTGCTGCAGACGCCGATGGGCAAATCAGCACGAACGAGATCCAGGATGTGCGCACCAAGTGGGCTGCGCTGGTGTCTGACGGCCAGGGCCTGATGCGTCACCTGGCCGCGAAGCACGAGCGGACGATGGAGCGCTGGAACGCTCAGCCAGGCGGTGCAGCGTGAGGCCGGCGGGGGAAGTGCGCATGGCACTGTTCAACGCCTGCCGCGAACTGGCAACGCCTGAGCGTGGCCCTACGCTGAAGGAGATTGCGGCCAAGGCCTGCGTGGGCCTGCAGGCCGCGCGCAATACGGTGCCGAACATGGTGCGTGCAAAGCAGCTGCACCAGCCGCGCACGCGGCGCGTGGAGCACCGCAACCGGCCGGTGGCGGAATACGCGCCTGCCGTGGAGGCTGAGGCCGAGGCGGGTTTCGTGGACTTGGGCAGCGTGCTGCGGGTATGGGGCGTCTGACACCTCATGACCTTGTTTCAAGATGCCGCCGGTGGTGGAGACGCCGGCTTCTGTAGCGCGCGCCTGGGGGCGATCGCATGAGCCGTGAGCCATTGCCGCCCATCAAGTGGGCAGAGCTTGCGGATGCGCTGCAGCGCACAGCGTTGTCATTGCTGGAAGAGTGGCTGCCGCACGGAAAGTACAACCCGCAAAACAAGGAATACACCTGCGGGTCAGTGGCTGGTGATAGCGGCAGCAGCTTGTCTGTGAATGTCGAAACCGGGCTTTGGAAAGACTTTTCCACGGGTGAAAGCGGGCGCGATCTGCTTGACCTGTATGCGGCCATTCACGATCTGTCGAAGGGTAAGGCCGCTGTGCAGGTGGCCCGTGAATACGGTCTTGAGAGTGTGGCCGGGCTGGTTATGGCGCCTGCGGGTGGTGTGGCTCCTGTGCCAAAGCCGCCACGGCCCGCGCCTGAGCCCAAGCCGCAGAAGGAGTCCGAAAAGTGGGAGACCATCAAGCCCGCGCCCCTCCACCATCTGCAGCCCACGTTCATCCATCCAGCGAAGGAGCGGAGTAAGGACTGCATCGATCATACGGCCCGATACCAAGTGGGGGATGATCTGTACGGCTTTGTCGTGCGCTTCATCGACAGCTCGGGCGACAAGGTGACTATCCCGTACACCTATGCGCGCAGCTTGCGCGATGGCACCGAGACCTGGAAGTGGCGCTTTTGGGCTGACCCGCGACCGCTGTATTTTCCTGGCGGCAGGTTGCCTGACGGTCGCACGGTGGTGCTGGTGGAAGGGGAGCGCAAGGCCGAATGTCTGCAGATCCTCCTCGATGTCATCGCTCCCGACGTGTATTGCGTAGTGAGTTGGCCTGGCGGCTCCAATGCCTGGCAAAAAGCGATGTGGGAATGGCTGGCTGGGCACACGGTGATCATGTGGCCGGACTGCGATTCACTTCGGGAGAAACCGCCACGTGATGAGCTGAAGGCGTGCAACACCGATGAAGAGCGGGACGCTCTGAAACAGCGACAGCCTTACCTGGAGTTTGACGCGCAACCGGGCATGAAGGCGATGCTGGGCATCGGCGCGTTGCTGCGTGACACGCACGGATGCACTGTGCAGCTCCTGCCAATTGACAAGCCGGGTTTGAAGCCTTCGGGCTGGGACTGCCGCGATGCCATCGAGACGGATGGTTGGGACGGCGAGCGCGTGCTTGCGTACTTTGGCACCGCGCGGGCGGTGCTGGCCGATGTGTCGGCACCAGCGGCAGTTGGTGGCGGCGGTGGTGGAAAAAAAATCGATAGTCCCGTTGGCACTGGGGGCGCTGGAGGTGGCGGCAGCGATGACGATGGGGACGAGTTCTCGGCCCACCTGGCGTTCATCGCTGAGCAGCTCAAGATCAAGGTGTTCGAGCTGCAGCCCAATCGCAAGATGATCGTGGCGGCGTTGCGCAAGGCGCCGGATCTGCAGGGGTGCCTGGGGTATGACAAGCTGCGCGACGGGCCTGCAACACGCAAGGCGTGGCCTTGGCGCGATGTTGCCGGGCAGGTGGAGGACCAGGACGACCTGCGCCTGGGTGACTACCTGGAGCAGACATACAAGATCAAGTCACCATCACGCGCGGCCCTGGCCGAGGCGATTGAGACGGTGGCGGATGAGAACCCATTTCACCCGGTGCAGGATTGGCTCAAGAGCCTGAAGTGGGACAACACGCCGCGGCTGGAGAAGTGGCTGATTCATGTGCTGGGGCATGACCCTGCGGTGCTGGCCACCAAGCCGCGCTTCAAGCGTTACCTGGAGCTGGTGGGCCGCTACATCCTGCTGGGCCAGGTGGCGCGGGCCATCGAGCCGGGGGTGAAGTTCGATTACTCGGTGGTGCTTGAGGGGTTGACCGGCAAGGGCAAGAGCACGCTGGTGCAGGCCTTGGTGGGCAAGGACTACTTCAGCGACACGCACTTCGATATCGGCGCCGGCAAGGATGGCATGGAGCAGTTGGCGGGCCTGTGGGGGTACGAGCTGTCTGAGATGACGGCCTTCCGCCGCGCGGACAGCGAGGCGGTAAAGCAGTTCTTCAGCACCACCACCGACCGGTACCGCGGCGCTTACGGCAAGTACGTGAAGCCGCATCCGCGCCAGGTGGTGATCTGGTGCACCACCAACAAAAAGAAGTACCTCTATGACCTGACGGGCAACCGCCGATTCTGGCCCGTGTGGGTGGAGCGGCGGCTGCGCATCGAGTGGGTGAAGAAGTGGCGCGGTCAGCTTTTTGCTGAGGCCATGGCGCTGTACCTGCAGGGTGCGCAGATCTTCCCGTCTGAGGAGGATGAGCAGCGGTACTTTCTGCCAGAGCAGGAAAAGCGGGTGGTGGAGACGGGCATCCAGTCGCGGCTGTATGACCTGCTGACCAGGCAGGGCGCGCCCAGCGCTGAGGCGAAGGGCGCTGCCTACATCAACCAGCACACCACGTTTGTGACGGTGGCCGAGCTGGTGGTGGCCCTGGGCACGGACCCGGGCAAGTCGAGCGCGCCGCTGGAAACGCAGGTGCGTGACTGGCTGGTGAAGTACGGCTGGGAAGACAAGCGCGAGGGTGGTGGCCAGCGCCGGCGGGGATACAAGGCGCCGGATGTTTGGCCACCCGTGGTGCCGCCGGATGAGGATGACGAAGACAACGCGCCATCTGGCGCGCCTGTGCCCGGGCCTGGCCCTGGACCGGCGCCATCGGATGGCGATGGGGAGTGGCCCGGTGCGGCCGCGTTCCCTGGAGGTGGGGACTATGACCCGATCTGATCAGCGAGCGGCGCGCACGGCGCCGGAAAAGATCACGGGTCAGCAAACGCGCTGTGGCGCAACGCTGTCTGGAGGCGCGATTCGCGGCCAGCGTTGCGGTGCAGTGGCGGGGACGTCCTTGCATGCGCCTATGACATAGCACTGCACATCAGGCAGCCCCCGGCTGCGGCTTGCACGCGTATGCGTGGCAATCCGTCCAGCCGTCCAGGGTTTGCCACTGAGGCCACGGCGGTGGGCTATGGAGCCATTTCACCAGTCGGAGCCGCTGCATTGTCTTGTGATTCGTGAGCCTCATACATAGGGGCGCAGGGATGGGTGCGTGTGCGCTCGCGCTCGTGCGCGCAGACCCTCCTGTCTTGTGTGTGTGATCAGTAATAAATGGTGGACGGGTGGACGGCCCGGAAAGGAGCGGCATGTATGTCGGAGCAGCAAACGCAGGACGGAATGAGGGCGCTGGTGGATCAACGGCTGCAGGTGATCAAGACCCGCATGCCCAACGTTCGCCAGGCCATCGAAGACAAGGCGGCGCAGATCGGACCCGAGGCGTTCGCGCTTGTGCGCCGTGGGCTGCGGGGCGAGCCGGGTTGCTTCTACGCGCTGGAGGGTGGGTATGTGCTGGGCACCCCCTTCGGCCGGGGCGATCCACGCATGGCGCAGGTGGCTGAGTTCTTGGTGGCTTTCGGCAGTGCACACGTGTGCATCTGGCCCATGACCGATGAGGAGGCCCGGACGTATGGCGCGGCTTAAGCACATCCAGCGGCGGCTGGACAACTGGGCACTGTGGAAGGCCAGGCAGAACGATGCGGGCCTGGGCTACCACACACGCAACATCCTGGCCGTGGACGTGTGGCAGCGCGGCAGCTACAACGGGGCGATGGTGCCCCACTTCGAGGAGGAGGCGGTGCAGATGGATGAGGCGGTCACTTCGCTGAAGCTGGGCAAAGGCCACTTGTACAAGACACTGGAGTGCATCTACCTGCAGGACCTGGGCGTGCTGGAGACGGCACGGCGCATGCAGCGTGCGGAGTCCACGATCCACGCGCAGCTGGAGCAGGCAGACCGTGCACTGGCGGGCTACTTAGAGGCGCAGGCTGAGGAGCGCGAACGCAAGCGCGTTGCAGCGCGGATAGCTGATCAAAAGGCCAAGGCGCTATAGACGCGGGGAGTTTTACAACATAGACCTTTCCGATACATTTCAGGCACTGTGTGTGTGTTGCGCCTCCACCCGTGACGCACCAGTGGAAACCTCGGCAGGCATGGCGCTTGCCGGGGTTTTTCTTCATCTATTGGTCGGCGTAAGCTCAAATGATTAGAGCTCTTTAGGTTTCGCCAGATCAAAAGTCTGGACACGAGTCAAAAGCTCAGGCCTGCCGGGTTGGTGGTTTAAATCCATCCGCCGACCACCTATCACCATGCCCGTTGCCGCCCCTCGCCCCTGCAGTCATCCGGGCTGCGGTGTGCTGGTGCGCGACGGCACCGGCCGCTGCCCCAAGCATCCCAAGAAAGCATGGGCACCAGCTGCGAAAGAGACGAAGCGGATCACTGGCCGCAGGCTGCAGGCCATGCGCGCTGATCTGTTCCGCCGCAAGCCGCTGTGCGAGCCATGTCAAGAGGCAGGCCGCGTGACGCTCGCCACCATCCGCGACCACCGTGTGCCCCTGGCGGAAGGCGGTGCCGACGACGACACGAACGAGCAATCCATCTGCGGTCCCTGTCACGACCTGAAGTCGAAGGCCGAGTCGGCGCGCGGGGTACGTCGGGCCTGGGGCAACTACCGAGATGTGTGACCGGCGGGCCGCGCGGTCGTCCAGGGGGAGGGGGGGGGTGTCAAAAGTCTGGAACCCTCGAAGCGGAAACCGACCGCCTAGTCAAATTTTTACGCGCGATAGTTTTGGAGGGGGGGGGTACTCCCTGCCTCTGCATTGGAGGTTGATATGGCACAAGTTCATGCTCTTGGTTCGCGGGGGCCGCTGCCCAATCCGATGTCGGACCGCACCAAGAATCGGGCGTTGGACTTGACGGCCGGCATCAATCCCCGCATTGAAATCCCGAGTCCACCGAAGCACCTGGGTATCGAAGCCCGGAAGGAGTGGAAGCGCATCACGCCGCTGCTGGAAGAGCTGGGCCTGATCAGCGGCCTGGATCGCTCGGCCCTCGCGCTCTACTGCCAAGCTGCCGGGCGGCTGGCCGAGCTGGAGACATCTTTCAACGGCAAGGTGAATGCCAAGGTCGACGCGGGCATGGAGTACCCCGACGCGGTGTACGAGGTCAGCTACTCGGTAACCCCCAGCGGCTACGCCCAGCAAAGCGTAATCGTGCAACTGATCAAGTCGCAGCGTGAGCAGCTCAACCGCTACCTGATGCACTTCGGCCTCAGCCCCGCGGCCCGTGGCCGGGTGCAGGCGAGCAACTACGTGCAGCCCGAGCTGCCCGGTATGGACCCCAAACCCGAAGCGAAAGCCCAAGGCTTCGCCATGTTCAGCAATCCCCACCGATGAACGAATACGTCGAGCGCGCGCACCAATACATGCGCGATGTTCTCGGCGGCACGATCCCCTCCTGCAAATGGGTCCGCCTGGCTGTCCAACGCCAAGTAGATGACCTTACGCGCGAGCCCAGTGAAGACTGGCCCTGGGTGTTCGATGCCGAGCGGGCATCGCGCCCGTGCGCCTTCATCGAGCTGTTGCCCCACATCAAGGGTAAGTGGGCGCGTGACGGGCGCCAGCTGCAGATGGAGCCCTGGCAGTGCTTCATCCTGACCACAGTGTTCGGGTGGGTGCATCGAGAAACACGGCTGCGCCGATTCCTGGAGGCCTACGAAGAAGAAGCACGCAAGAACGGAAAGAGCGCCAAGGGCTCTGGCCTGCTGCTCTACATGCTCACCGCTGACGGCGAACACGGTGCCGAGTGCTACACGGCGGCAACCACCCGTGACCAGGCGCGCATCGTGTTCGACGATGCCAAGGCCATGGCCGAGCGCTCGCCAGGCCTGCGGACACACCTGGGCGTCGCCATCATGCAGCACAGCCTGACGGTGGCACACACCAGCAGCAAGGCCGCGCCGCTGGCTGCCGAAGGCAGCACGCTGGACGGCTTGAACGTGCACTTTGCGCTGCTCGATGAGCTGCACGCGCACAAGACGCGGGCGGTTTATGACGTGATCGACAGCGCGCGCGGCGCGCGTGAGCAGTCGCTGCTGTGGACCATCACCACTGCGGGCACCGACCGCAGCGGCATCTGCTACGAACGCCGCACGCACATCACCAAGATCCTGAACCGAGTTGTGCAGGACGAACGCGTGTTCGGCATCATCTACACGCTGGACGATGGTGATGACCATTTCGACCCGGCGGTGTGGATCAAGGCCAACCCGAACCTGGGCAAGTCGGTCCAGCTCGATGAGCTGCAGGCGCAGGCCAGCAAAGCCATGGCCATGCCCAGCGCGCTGTCCAACTTCCTGACCAAGCGCCTGAACGTTTGGGTCAGCGGTGAAAGCCCGTGGATGGACATGCGGGCCTGGGAGAAGTGTGCGGAGCCTGAGCTGAGCATCGCAGCCATACCGGACGGCTCCAGGGTGTATATGGGCCTGGACCTTGCGCAGAAAAAGGACTTTGCGGCGCTCACGCTTGCATGGCAGTCCGACGTGCTGCGGCCCGGCCCCGATGGCGTGCATGAGCCCGTCACCGTGTGGAACGTGTGCACACGTCTGTACTTGAACGAGCTGGCCGTACAGGAAAGCGGAAACGCCCACCTGGCAGGCTGGGCCCGTCAGGGCTACGTGGTGGTCACAGACGGCGCACTCACCGACTTCGACTGCGTGGCAGACGACATGCGCATGTACTGCCGCCGATTTGACGTGCAGGAGATCGCTTTCGATCCGGCTCTGTCCATGTACTTCGCGGGCAAGCTGATCGAGGAAGGCCTGCCGCTGGTCGAGATCGCGCAGCGCGCAATGTTCTTCACCCCGGCACTGATCCAGGTGGAGAACCTGGTGCTGGAGGGCCGGCTTCAGCACGAAGGCAACCCAGTGCTGGCCTGGATGGTCAGCAACCTGGTGGTCAAGCAATCGAAGTTCAACGAGCTGATGCAGCCGACGAAAGAGCGCCCCGAAAACAAGATCGACGGCGTGATCTCCATGCTGATGGCACTGGGCCGAGCACTGGCAAACACCCCCGACGAAGGCGACCGGGACGGTTTCTTTTCCGCGCCCGCAGGCATTGGCGCAAAACCAGCAGGTAACCCATGAAGAAACCAACCGCACAACGCCGACAAGGCCGCATCCGCGCAGCCGTCACCGCGCTGTTCGGCGGCGACGGTGTCAGCGTCAGCGATGTGTCTGGCATGGCCGCGGTGATGGGCTCGGACAACGTCACCGGCGTCACGATCAGCCCGCGCACCATGCTGCAGATCTCTGCAGTATGGGCGTGCGTGCGACTGATTGCCGAGACCATCGCCACGCTGCCGCTCAGCATCTATGAGCGAACGGGGGACAGCGGCAAGCGCCTGGCGCAACAGCACCCGCTTTATAGCGTTCTGCATGACGTGCCGAACCCAGACGCTACGGCGGCGGTGTTTTGGGAGTCAATGGTTTCGGCCATGCTGCTGCGCGGCGCAGGCCGTGCTGAAAAGCTGATCTTCAACGGGCGCCTGGTCGGCTTGGTGTTTCTCAACCCAGACCGGCTGAACCCTCACAAGCGTCAGGGCAACGTCGTCCTGGAGTGGCACTACACCGACGACAACGGCACACGCCGCATCATCCCAGCCGCTCGTGTCTGGACCATTCCGGGCTTCTCGCTGGATGGCAAAAACGGCGTCAGCGTGGTGCAGTACGGCTCGGCTGTATTCGGCCAGGCAATCGCTGCCGACAAGGCTGCGGGCAAGGTGTTCCGCAACGGCGCGTTGCAAAACATCTACTACACGTTCAAAGAGTTCCTGAAGAAAGAGCAGCGCGACAGCTTCCGCGAGAACGTGCTGGGCTTGTTGGAAAAGGGCCAGACCCCGCTGCTCGAAGGCGGCATCGACGTCAAGCCTCTGACCATCAACCCGAAGGACGTGCAGCTGTTGGAGTCCCGTGGCTGGAGTGTTGAGGAGATCTGCCGCTGGTTTCGCACACCGCCCTGGATGGTGGGCCACACCGAGAAGTCCACCAGCTGGGGCAGCGGTATCGAGCAGCAGATGCTCGCTTTCCTGATGTTCACGCTCGGCCCCTGGCTCAAGCGCATTGAGCAGGCCATCAGCAAGGATCTGCTCACTCCTGGTGAGCGCACGCGGTTCTACCCAAAGTTTGCCGTAGAAGGCCTGCTGCGGGCTGATAGCGCTGGCCGCGCTGCTTTCTACACCGCCATGGTCAACAACGGCATCTTGACCCGCGACGAAGTGCGCGAGCTGGAAGACCGCGACCCCCTGGGTGGCAACGCTGCGGTACTCACCGTGCAATCGGCCATGACCACCCTGGATGCCCTGGGCCAGGCATCCACCACCGACCAGCAGGCGCGCGCATCGCTACGCGCCTGGCTGGGCTTCAGCAACGAAACCGAGCCGCAGAAAGGCTGACCATGAGCGTGAAGAACCTACCGGCCGCCCCGATGGGCAGGCCAAGCGCCAGCGTGCGCAGCGAGATCCTTCCCCGCGCTTTTGAGCGCTGGAACCCCGGACTGAAGGCGTCCGCTGCAGAGGATGAGCAAGACCGCAGCATCAGCATCTACGACGCCATCGGCTACGACTACTGGACGGGCGAGGGCGTCACCGCTCGGCGCGTTGCATCGGCCCTGCGCACCCTGGGTGCCGGCCCGGTCACGGTCAACCTCAACAGCCCGGGCGGCGATATGTTTGAAGGCCTGGCCATCTACAACCTGCTGCGTGAGCACAAGGGTGATGTGACCGTGAAGGTACTGGGCATGGCGGCATCGGCCGCCAGCATCATTGCCATGGCTGGGGACAACGTACAGATCGCGCGTGCCGCGTTCTTCATGGTGCACAACAGCTGGGTGGTGGCTGCGGGCAACCGCATCGACCTGCGAGAAATCGCCGACTGGCTGGAGCCTTTCGACGCCGCCATGGCCGATATCTACGTGGCCCGCACCGGTGCAGAACTCAAGGCCATCGCCAAGCTGATGGATGCCGAGTCCTGGATCGGCGGCAGCGCTGCCATCGAGCAAGGCTTCGCGGATGAGCTGCTGCCCTCCGACCAGGTGGGGCAGGGCGACGCCAAGGCGCAAGCCCACGCGGCCCGGCGGCTGGAGGCCGCCCTGCGCGCCAGCGGCATCCCCAAGTCAGAGGCCATGCGCCTCATCTCCGAATTCAAGTCCAGCGCGGGCGATCCCGCTGGCAGCGGTGCGGGCGATCCCACCGAACGCGCTTCGGCCCATCAAGGTGCCGAAGTGCTCTCCGCGCTCCGTGATTTCTCGCTCTCTTAACTCACCCACCTGAAAGGTAAACACACCATGCAACGCAAAATCATCGCGGTCGCCCTGATCGCCCTCTGCGCCGTGTCGCTCGGCGCCCAAGCCATGGGGGTCGATGTAGCCGCTCCCATTCACGCCTTCTTGCTGGCGCATCCAGACATCGCTCTGGCTCTGGGCGGCGCCGCCATCCTGGGCGACACCCAGAACTTCAACCCCACCGAGATCAAGGCTGCGCTGGACAAGATCAGCGGCCAGGTGAAGGAGGCTGGGGAGAAGGCGCTGGCAGAAGCTGCCAAGGGCGTCCAGATGTCCACCGCCAACAAGGAGAAGGTGGACGAGATGCTGATCAAGCAGGGCGAGCTGCAGGCCAATCTGAAGGCGGCAGAGCAAGCCTTGGCCCAGATTCAGGCGAACGGCAATGGTACGGGCGCTGCCTCCAACCAGTCGCTGGGTCAGCGCTTCGTGGAGAACGAGGAAGTCAAGGCCTTCCTGGCCAAGACCACGCCACGTGGCCGCGTCGATATGCCGGTGAAGGCCGCGATCACCAGCCTCACCACCGATGCTGACGGCTCTGCTGGTGACCTGGTGCAAACCACCCGCTTGGGTGGCGTGTTGGGCCTCCCGGAGCGCCGCATGACTGTGCGTGATCTGATCTCGCCCGGCGCGATGGAGGGCAGCGCGCTGGAGTACGTCAAGGAAACCGGGTTCACCAATAACGCGGCACCGGTCGCGGAAGGCGCGAAGAAGCCCGAGTCCAGCGTGAAGTACGACCTGGTCACCACAACCGCAAAGGTCATCGCGCACTTCTTCAAGGCCTCGCGCCAGATCCTCAGCGACGCACCGCAGCTGGCAAGCCTGATCGACCACCGCGGACGCTACGGCCTGGCCTATAAGGAAGAGCAGCAACTGCTGAGCGGCGACGGCACCGGTCAGAACCTGCTGGGCATCATCCCGCAAGCCACTGCCTTTCTGGACCCCCTGGGAATGGTTGATTCCACCCAGATCGACATGCTGCGCCTGGCGCTGCTGCAGGCCGAGCTGGCCGAGTATCCATCTACCGGTATGGTGCTCAACCCCATCGACTGGGCGCGTATCGAGCTGACCAAGGACTCCACCGGCCGCTACATCATTGGCAACCCTCAGGGCGTCATTGGCGCCACGCTGTGGAATCGCCCGGTGGTGACCACCCAGGCCATTGCTGTGGACAAGTTCCTGGCCGGTGCCTTCCAGATGGGCGCGCAGGTGTTCGACCGCTGGCAGGCCCGCGTGGAAGTCGCTACGGAAAACGAAGACGACTTCACTAAGAACCTGGTGACCATCCTGGCCGAGGAACGCCTGGCGTTGGCGGTATACCGTCCCGAGGCGTTCATCTACGGTGACTTCGGCCTGGTGCCTTAACGCCATGGGCTACAACACCAAAAGCGGCCGATGGGCCGCGACGCGCGCGCTGACCCTTGCGGCCAGCGCGGCGCGCACAGCAACCGGCAACGGTGCTGTGGTGGAAGTGGGCGACAAGGGCACGGCGCGGGTGCTGCTGGACGTTACGGCGCGCAGCGGCACCACCCCGACCCTCGATGTCGTCATCCAGACCAGCCACGACGGTACGACCTGGCGCACTGCTCACACCTTCACGCAAGTGACGGCAGTAGGGCAACAGCGCGTCAGCGTCCCAATCGACCGCTTCGTGCGCGCGGCCTGGACAGTGGGCGGCACCACGCCCAACTTCACCTTCTCGATCAAGGGCGAAGCTGCTTGACGAGATCGGCGGCCTCGGCTTCGGCCGAGGCTTTCCACTTACCACCAGGAGATCAGCATGTTGATCAAGTTCGTGAAACCCGATCCACGCGCGGGTGATGTGGTGCGCCTGGACAGCCAGCGCGCTCAGCAATTTATTGACGCCGGCACTGCCGAGCGCGTGCAAGAGGGCGGCACAGCGCCTGTGTCGACCCTGCGCGACGATGGCCCCACCGTGCAGGAGTATGTGGAAGCAGGCTATTTGGCTGTGAACTATCCACCGACCGGCTACGCCGCTAAAAGCACGCCGGAGGAAATTGCTGCTGCTGTAGCTGTAACTGCTAGTGCGGACCGGGCTGTCTGGAATCCGCATGCAGAGTCGGCAGCCAATGCAGATAGTGCTGCTCAGAAGGCGATTGCATCCGAGGTGCCCGCACCGGCCGCGGCGCCCGCGACGGTTGCGAAGGCCCCAGCGCCGCGTAAGGCACCGACGGCGAAGAAGTAAGGCGCGAAGGCATGCCCATCAAACCGACACCGGCCGATGCCATCCTGCGCCTGCGGCTTGACGACAGCCTGGACGGTGACATCGGCAACGCCATCGACCAGGCGCACGCGCAGGCCGTCGCATTCCTGGACGGTGCCCTGTATGAAGACGCTGCAGCCCGTGAGGCCGCGGCTGACCTGCGGGGCATCATCTGCACGCCCGACATCATTGCCGCTCAGATCCTGCTGGTGGACGTGCTGGTGGGTAACAACAGCACGCAGGACCGGGAGCGCAAGGAGGCGGGCGCGCTCAACATGTTGCGTATGCGCCGGAACATGGGGGCCTGAGATGAACTCGCAGGACCTCGACACCCGGATCAACATCGACAGCCTGCAGCTTGCCAAGGGCGCATCAGGCGGGATGCAAAAAGCCTGGGTACTGCACACAACCGTGTGGGCCAAACGCACGGACTACTCCGGCACCGAACGCAAGGCCTCTAGCGCTGGCGGCGAAGTCGCAGTGGCGCGGGTGGAGTTCCTGATACGCCTGCGCGACGATCTTCTGGAGACCATGCGCGTGCGCCACAGGGGCAAGGTCTTCGACATCCAGCACGTGAAGCCGCTTGCAAACTCGCGCGGCTGGATGGTGCTTACTTGCGACACGGGGCAGAACGATGGCTAAAACCGAGATCCTCGGCATTGGCGAAATGTCCGCGTCGTTCCGTGAGCTGAAGACCGGAATGGAAACACGCACCAGTCGCGTGATGGTCGCGGCCGCTGGGTCCGTTCTCAAGCGCAGGGCCAAGGGTATTGCTCAAGCGAATGGGTCGGTCAAAACCGGCGTGATGTTGAAGAACATCGCAATCAAGCGTGAGCCACAGGCGCCACCAGGAACTACCCAGTACAACCTGGGCGTACGGCATGGGCGCAATCTGACTGGCAAGGCCAAAAAGTCGGGAAAGCGGCTGGTTGTCATGAAGAGCGGGCGCATCGGCGTCAAGTATGAGAACGACCCCTATTACTGGCGCTGGGTAGAGAAGGGCCACAAGATCGTCGGGCGCGCCCCCGTGGAAGACAGCACGACGACCTATCAGCAGCGCCTTCGCAACGGCAAGGTGGTGACACGCACTCGGGATCGTTCCGGCGCAGGCCTCAGAGCGAGGCGTGCGGCAGCGACGGGCGAGGTGGCGGCGAAGCCTTTCATAGGACCCGCGCTGGAGCAGGGCAAGGAAGAAGCCATTCAAGCCATGGCCGACCGTCTGCAAAAAGAACACGACAAAGCCCGCAAACCATGACCACCGTTCACCAGCTGCTGACAGCAGCTCTCACGCCCGCCCTCAACAACACCTGGGCGGTGGAGCTGCCGCCCAACCCCCAATGGCCCGCCGCCGTGTTCGACGTGGACACCAGGCCCGAAGAATCCTGGTGTGCTAACGGCGGCTACAGCCAGCACGACGTGCACCTGGTGGTGCTGGCCCGCACCGTGGAAGAGCTTGATGTGCTGCTGCCCCTGGAAGGCGGCGGTCCCTTGCGCTCCGCGCTGGAGGCCATGCCGGCCTACCAGTACGAAGACGACGCTGGAGACGCCGACTACGAGGCTG
>Ga0209023_10002226_pt1 | contig 24624 bp, 27 predicted proteins | sample LakOneMetagenome_FD_187468 | JGI IMG/M metagenome (GOLD analysis project Ga0209023, IMG submission 187468) | Freshwater and sediment microbial communities from Lake Erie, Canada (SPAdes) (version 2) | ecosystem: Environmental > Aquatic > Freshwater > Lentic | place: Lake Erie, Canada... | reverse complement strand
CTGGCCGACCTCGGCCTCACGCTACGCTGTTCTAAGTTGGGCTAAGGTCCGTGGGAAATTTGCTTGCTTCCAGCCATTCCACTTCGTCTAACCCCTCGATTTTTTCACGGCGATGCCATGCCCGATTCAGATGCGAAAAAACATGCCCGAGATCGATACGTAGATTTACCTCGTCATAATCGGCATCGCTGTTCATGCTCGCGATCATTGATGTTAGGTGTTCCTGCGCATCTTCAAGTTCGTACATGAGTGCCGACCACGCGACTGGGGCACTTTCCTTACTAATCATGGGAGCCTTTTAACGACATTGAGTGAATCTGAACTTCCGCTATTGGCCGTTAAATGACGGCTCCCGAATCCGCCGACACTGCGAATTTTTTCCATCCACCAGGTGGATCCCATTCGCCTTCGCCGTTGAATTGCTTCTCGTCCGCTGCAAGGAAGACCACGCCGTCAATGCCAAGATTCGGGCGCGTCCACAACAGTTCACCTGTCCTGACAAAGGTAAGCGCTTCAGAGGCAGATGTCACTAGCACAGAAAATCTCGCAGGCAGGTTTTCAAGATCACTATCATCGTACATGTGACCAAAATAGCCGTCGAGTCGGTGACTAAAACTCGCGCCGGTATTCATATTCAGAACAAATATGTATTCACCAAAGCCGATATAGGCGATGTCCTCTACACATCGAGCGTCCTGAAAGCATGAGTAACCAGCTCCGGAGAGAACGGTCACCTGGGTTCGTAGCCCCTCATTATCGACAATGGCGACACTGGCGGCAACATCCGTATCGGAAACCTCACCACAAACGGCAAAGATACGGTCGTATGGCCATTCTTCAGATCTATCTTTGAAACGTATTTCCATAATTTTGTGTTCTAGTTCAGGGTCAGCTCCTGGCCGGTCACTGCCGATTGTACGCGACCGCTAATACGGGGTGCCGACCTCGGCGCTTGCCTAAAGCCGACTCCACCCTATTTTGGGGAACCACTACTCGTGACGCAATCCTTTACCTTTTCAAGCAGCCATACCTTGCTATCTACAGGAACATGCTCCTTAGATACCTCCAATAGAGCGCAGTGGTAACTCAGCACTTTTGCAGGAGGAGTTTGATGAGGTATCTGAAAAAAAGCATTGCACTCAAATGAGTCGCCCTCAGGCGGTTCTACCCGCACTCTCTCATCCTTATCGAACCGATACTCGTCCACAGGAAAAAACGGAGCAACGATAAGGCCACGTCCACTGACTTGGAAAGTGTCTACTACGGAGCAGATAAGAACGTCGGGCATGGTTACGGTCATTAATAGTTGAGGCGTTCAAACGCATAGATCATGGTCGGAATCTCTGGGGCTCAAACGTAAAGACCGCGAGCAGCCCCTCGTATCCGCTCTTCTCAATTTGATGATTTCCGTTCGATTGCGGCTGACATGTATTGAAGAATCTGGACCAAGGCAATTGCGCGCGTAACGTCCAATTTACATTGAGCGCCCCCATCATAGACAAGGGCCATCAGTGGCTCCGAGTCATGAGCAATTACCTCAAGAACTCCCGGTTCAGCCCACAACCTACACGACTTATGAACATCCCCTTCGATGCGTGCAGGCTCAGCTGGCAACTGATCAGAAACTTTCCAAATTGCCTGAGCCTCCTCACAAATGATCGCTGCAATTTCAGACGCATCTTGGGCAGACAAGACACAGTAAGCACTGCCCTCCGGGTCCAATTCAAGCCCCACTTTGGAGGAATCGCTATGAAGAGAGACTTTCCCTCGCACTACAAACCACTGATAACTTTTTGGCATTCATACCTAACTAAGGCAAAGCCTTTTCATACAAATCATGAGTTCGCCGACGTCCGCTTTTGGCCGATTGTACGCGGTCACGACGGCGGCGTCATCGGCACTTGCCGCCCCTAACCGGACCTTCAGCTCATGGCCATCGACATAGCTCCGTGTCATTATGCATGCGCAGGAGCGGCCTGGAAATCCGATACCGCTGCTGGCTCCCAATCTGCCGAAAAAGGCTGCTCCAGCAAGGCGCAAACCAGTGCGCCCAGTTCAACATTCATGTGCTCGCGCGCAGCCAGCCCGCCGCTATCTTCGCGCTGTGCATTGATGACGAATCGCGCAAAGCGGTCCCAGTCAGCGGAAAGATGCGAAACCAGGATGCGTGCCAGTTCGTAGGACAGCAGGTTCCCATCGTCGGTGCGGAAGAACGATTCGCCGGTCCAGAACTGCTGCATTTCAGTCGCGCCCCAGTAGCGCAGGTGTTTTTCATGCAGTTCGTGGGGCGTGTAGATAAGGCGAGGCACACCTGTTAGGCGCTGCTCGATATTCACGGCCAGGCCTTCGTCGAGCCATCGCGGCAAAGTCAGGTGCGACAACGCGCTGTGGGTCATCTCGTGCGCGATCACTGCTTCAATGGCAGACAGTTCAGCGAGCGGGACGACAAAGTGAGGCACACTTGAATTGATGAACATGCCGCTGCTGAAGGAAAATTCGCCGCTGTCCGGATAGTAGGCCGATACGTACTGGTAGTACGCGTCTTCGTCATGCAGTACCAGCAGAACGCTCTTGCCGCCAGCGGGGAATACGGCCAGGTCGCGCAGCACCGCCGTAATGCGCTTGCGCGTGGTGGCGATAAAGGTGTCGGTCGCCCGGAGGACGTTGCTTTCCAGTGGCGACAGAATAAACGCGTGCTTAGTTTCAAAGAGTCGGAACTCCGGCCCGCAGGCGTCACGCATGTGCATCAGCCATGCCCTGGCAACGCAGGCCAAGCCGGATGTGGAGGCTTGCGGGCTGGCGGCGAGCCACTGGTTAAAGGCGTCCGCGTGGATGATGGGGAAGCCGTGCGCTTCCACAAGCTGGCTCTGGACATCGAAGTCGAGGCAGCCGGCAACCCGAACGATCATTGGCGCAGATTCGTCAACTGTACCTTGCAGCGGTTCATGCTTCCTGGCCTTGGGCGCATGCGGCGTCGTTTGGCCGGCGGCCATGAGCAGGCCAATAAAGGGCACCAGCCAGATCATGGCAATCAGCATGTTCTGTTTAAACCTGGCGTCGACGCCACGCCGAACCGAACGGCTGGCGAACAAGTTCAAGATGATGACTACGGTCGCCAGGATGGAGATATAGAGCATTGGGGAAAGTCTCTGGTTGCGCAGGAAAATTGGGCGATTGAATGAAGCGGGTCAATCTCAAACAATTGGCTTGCTCGCACGTAATGCGAGTCGCTGGGGGCGATTCCCGACTAGCGCTCCCAAACAGTTTCTATATCGCCATCGACAAACCCGATGGCCACTGCATTTGCTTCTTTCAGCTTTGCGGCGGTAGCCGAAGACTTGCTTAGAGCGTTCGTCAGAAGTCCCCTCACATCGACCAGGCATGCTTCCCAGCCCCCGTTGGCAAAATCTCGGGGAATAGAAATCGAGCGTGGATTTGCTACCCATGCCGCAGTACAAGCCCAGTCTGAATTGTCCGCGTCAAACTCGTCAGAACCGATCAGCTCGATGCCATATTTTGCTTCGCCAGGACCAAGCTCGAATAGGTTAAAAGAATACGCGACCACGGTCTTTGGCACTTCTGACGCGAGTGCGGAGCCAATCCAATTACTGAATTGTTCAGGAAAACTCATGTTCAATTTCGGTTGTTCTTGTATGAAATAACTGGCCATTTTTGCCTGCGGATTGAATTGGTGATCGCCTGCGTTCACCGGTTCAATCCGCAGCGGCTCGCGCCGATTGCACTGAATTTGATCTCCTCATCAGACTACACCAATCCACAGACCGCCGGCCTGCAAAATCAGCGATCGGTTCATCGTTCGAAAAAATATCCAGCCCCATTACTTCCATCCTCGTGAACGACTTATGGCGTAGCGCGGCGAAATGGTCCTGCCGGATCGCCTGAGCGGGGATACGGAACCCGGACGTTTGTCTACTTGGCGGCCGCGTCGATCAGCTTCACGAGCTCCGCCTTGCCTTCTGCCGGCCAGCCGCTACGCTGGTCGACCACCTTGCCGTTGCTAAGTAAATAGAAGGACGGTATTCCGATTACTTCGATGCCCTGCCATTCCTCGTCATTGAAAGGTACGCGTATTGGCATAGTGGGATTGTCCGCATCCCATTGTGTGATCAATTGCGTCTCAACGGGCACGTTCGGCGCAGTGAGCAGCACGAGATGAACTCCCTTCAAGCGGGCCTGGAGCGCAGGATCGTCGTGAATGGCTTGCAGGGCGTTGGCCGAATTATGGCAGCCGGAACCGACAACCATGACGAGTTCCTTGCCGGGATGAGGCGGCAAGGACAGTCGAGTCAGGGAATTGCGCGCTGCGTCGTATGCGAACACGCTTCGACCCTGAAAGCTTGGGCCCAGTGGATCGACAACTTGCGGGATGGGCATATCCGCGAGATGTGGCCGGACTGCGGCGAAAGCGCGCGCCTGCTCGAAGCGGCGTGCTGCTAGCATCGCGTACAGAACGCTGGCATCAAACGATCGGCGGGTATCGATACCACGTGCGGTTAATTCACGGTACACCCGCAGCAGGTCTTCTAGCGCGGGCGATGCGGGGTTGTTTTTCGCGGCAAGACTTGCGGCGTCGAATAGGGGCAAGAGATCGCCAATGGGCTGTTTGGTCATTGTTGCAGGGTTCAAGCGCGCACCGAACAGTTCCCGGTAACGCCGCAGGACGGCCGGCGCGCCGATCTCGGTCGTCGGCGCCGCGGCCTCGGCGCGATGTTTCATGTCCACATCCGCGAATGTCCGAAGCAGTAGCAAATCTTGCTCCACCTGCACGGATGGCGCTGAAAGCCGCAGTGGCGGGCCCACCAGTTTTGCTTCAAGCACGGGCAGGTGTTCGTCTGCATTGATGAATCGAAGGACCTCGGCAAGTTGCTCATGGTTGAGTTCACGAATCAGGTGCGCAGTGCCGAAGCCGACCAACCCGTTCTCGTTCCAAAGCATTTGCCGGATGGCTTCGCGCTTTCCGTAGGCCGTCAGCGCGTCAAGTGGCGTCGGCTTCTTTGATGCGAGTGCCGTGTTCAGCGCGGCCTGCGTGCGTACAACTGCCGGCGCCTTGGCTGCTGGCTGGGCTCGTGCGTAGGCGCCCAATTGACAGCACAAGCAGATTAGCAGCCCATACAAAAACATTGTTTTTTTCGGCATCGCGTCTTTCAAATATGTAAGTGTTACTGAATGATCGTCAAGCCCACACTCGCAGTTTGGCCGAAGCAACTGGCTGTTACTGATCCCGCAACGACAACTCAACATCATCTAGCCCAAATTTTTTCGCGCAACGCGCGTGGAGCAGCCACGTCTGGCCTATCGCCCCTTGCGCAAATTCATAATCGCCAATCGGTGCGATTCGTTGGAATTAAAGAGCAGCCCTTTTGCGATAAAGGGGACGCCGAGTTTTGATCGAATATCAGGGCTGGCGGGGCGCAAGATCACATAACAATCGCGCGTAGCCTTGTCGATATAAGATGCATGTTCAAGTCGCGCAAACGTCACTTCGGCAGGAACCCAGTCACCCGAAATCACTTCCCGAACGCGAGCACGATACCTCGCCCATCCGTAAAACTCAATACACTGCTGGCCTTCGGGGCAGTCGGACGCGGGACGAAAATCCGTGAAAACATTTTCGAGCACTTCAATCCTGAGCACAACAGCATCGGCGGCTAAATTGCTGCCGGCTGTGGAGGGGGGCTGCACGGGCAGGTCGCCACATCCGGGCATGATCGAACAAAATACGATGAGTGTGAGAAAACGTAGCAAGCGGCATCCTGAATTAGTCGGTGGGTCTGCCTGTGAATGGCTGATTTTGGACGGTCGTCAAAAGTTACCAAATAACTCACTGGCTGCTGCCAGTGAGACCGCGTCCGCCCACAAGCCGGCATGGATGCGGTCACGAGCGAGGGTCGTCCCAATGGCTGTCGTTGTCATTTTCTTGGGTCGTTCAGACATACCACAACCTTATTATGATCGCCGTGCAGGTTGACGATTCCCTTGCTCGTTCGAAGCGAACCTTGGGCGCTCCCTGCGAGGACAAGAGGTAGCTGGCCATTCACACATGAAAGGTGTAATCCTTTCAGGTCTTTAATCGAAGAGGTAACGTCTTTGCTAACCGCGTTCTCATCAGGAGCGACCAGCGCAGGGAGGTAGCTTGGACTAGGATATCCGCAGTACGCGATCCGTGCGTATTTGCCAAAAAATGAGATCTTACCTCGCGGGACTTCAATCGCGCCTTTCAAATTGCCGTCCATGGATAACGGAAGAAGTCCCTCACCACACACAATTTTTAAATTGCCGAGCGTCGTCGATCCACCTGTGAGCGACTGGGCTTGGGCCGGATCGGCTTGGTCAGCTCGAGCGTTTAGCGCAATGAACAGCAACATGCAGAAAACGCGGCTAAGACTTAACATTCCAAATATTTGCTTGCTCATGCCGTTGCCACAAATCGAATTAGTAAGTGTCCGTGAATGGTTGGTTGTCGAACAGGGGTAGGCTGGCTCGTTATGGCCCCCGCCTGCGCGAGGGCGACCTACACGACGACGTTACTCAGCCGCCTCGGCCTTCGGCTTGGCCGGCCGCCGCGGACGTGCTGCCTTCTTGGCTGGTGCAGGCTCGACAACCACTTCAACCGGCGCCGCTTCCGCCTTCTTGGCTGCCGGCTTGCGGGTACCGCGGCTGGTGCGCCGCTTTTCCTGCACCGGCTCGACCTGCTCCACGACCGGCTCCGGCTCCGGCGCCGCCTGTACCTGCTCCTCGTGCTCTTCCGCTACCACAGCCTCAGCCGACTTGCGTCCGCCTCGCCCGCCGCGGCGGCGCGATTCCGTCTTGGAGGGAGCCTGCTCTTCCACCGCCGCTTCCACTGGCGCTTCGTCCAGTACCATGGCCACCGGCTCGCTCACCGCTACCCTGCCCTGCGGCGCGGCGCTGCTGCGATACACATACGCGCCCGACTTCTCGTCGCGCCCGAATTCGAGCATGCCCCGGTTCTGCGCTTCTTCCAGCAGATTGCCGAAGGTACGGAAGCCATAATAGGTTTCGTTAAAGTCCGGACGGCGGCGCTTGAGCGTGTCCTTGAGCAGGGAGGCCCAGATCTTGCCGCTGTCGCCGCGCTCGGAGACCAGCGCGTCGAACATCTCGACCACCAGTTCGATCGCCTGCGCCTTGCGCGCTTCCATTTCTTCCTTGCGGCGGTTGCCTTCGTCCGGCGACTTGCGCGCGGCCGGCTGCTTGCGCTCGTCGCGCTTGGCGGCGGCGCGCTTGACCTCGCGCACCAGGTCATCATAGAAAATGAATTCGTCGCAGTTCGCCACCAGCAGGTCCGAGGTCGACTGCTTGACGCCCACGCCGATCACCTGCTTGGCGTTCTCGCGCAGCTTCGATACCAGCGGCGAAAAGTCCGAGTCGCCGCTGATGATCACGAAGGTATTCACGTGCGACTTGGTGTAGCACAGGTCGAGCGCGTCGACGACGAGGCGGATGTCGGCCGAGTTCTTGCCCGACTGGCGCACGTGCGGAATTTCGATCAGCTCGAAATTCGCTTCATGCATCGTAGCCTTGAAGCCCTTGTAGCGCTCCCAGTCGCAGTAAGCCTTCTTGACGACGATGCTGCCCTTGAGGAGCAGGCGCTCGAGCACCGGCTTGATGTCGAACTTTTCGTAGTTCGCGTCGCGCACGCCGAGTGCGACGTTTTCGAAGTCGCAGAAAACGGCCATGCTGATATTGTCGTTCGATGATGCCATTGTTGGTTTCTCTTGGTTGGTTCAGGCTAAGCGCCGATTATACGCAACAGGTCCGGCGCCGCGGCGTTCACGTAGCCGGAGACGAAGCGGCTTGCCGCCCCGGTGACGGGATCGAAGACATGCCGCTCGACCTTGCCGATGTCGGCACCGTACACGTGGATGCTGACCGACGCGCGGTCGGCAAAGGCATTGGCGACGCGATGAATGTCGCCCACGCGCGGCGACACCAGGTCCACCGCGCCCGGCGCCAGGTGGTGCGAGCACGATGGCTGCAAGGGTGCGCCCGAAAATTCTTCGCACGTCTCGCCGCCGCGCAGCACACCCACCATGCCCCATACGGTATGGTCGTGAATGGGCGTGGCCTGCCCCGGCCCCCACGCAAAACTGAGGACCGAAAACCGTTCGCGGGGATCGCAATAGAGCAGATACTGCTGATAGCGTTCGGCGCTGGTGCGGGCAAACTCCTCGGGCAGCCAGTCGTCATGGGCGACCAGGCCGGCCAGCAGGTCGCGGCCTTCGCTGAAGATGCGCTCCTCCCCCGCTCCGTCATCGAGCAGGCCGGTAAAGGCGGCGATAAAGTCGATCAGTCGCTGGGGATTGTTCATGCAGCCAATATAGCACCTGCGCTGCAAGCGGCGGCATTACAGGTGGCGCGTTTCGGCCGGCGGCGCATCCCAGATATCGTCACGCCCGTTGACCCAGGTGACCGGTGCGGCGGCCAGTTCGGCATCGCTGGCGTCGTCCAGGGTACACAGGTTGATGCCGACGAAGTCGCCGATCTTGAGCGACTTGCCGTAGCCGAAAGCGCGAATGCCGCAGTGGCGGCAGAACGGGTGACTGTCAGTGCACGGGCCGAAACGGTAGTCGGTCAGTGCCTCGCCGCCGGCGAGCAGGCGAAACGCCGACGCTGGCACGCGCGCAGGCCAGTAGCGCGCCTTGGCGCAGATCGAGCAATTGCAGCGGATGGTGCCGCGCGCGAGGTCGATATCGGCCTCGAAGCGCACGGCCTTGCAGTGGCAGCTGCCGTGGTAAGTCTTGAGCATGGGCGATGCACTTTCAGTGAGAACTGCGCTACAGTGTCGGCCCATGAAGCCCGAACACCTCCAACTCCTGCTCACCCGAGAAATGCCGTACGGCAAGTACAAGGGAAGGGTTATCGCGGACCTGCCCGGCCACTATCTGGCCTGGTTTTCGCGCGAAGGCTTTCCGCGCGGCGAACTTGGCGAGCTGCTGGCCATCATGTACGAGCTGGACCACAATGACTTGCGTTCCCTGCTGGACCCGCTGCGCCAGCGCTAGCGGCGGCGCCGATGCGGCTCGGTCATGACGCGCAAGATCGTCTCGAGCGATACGCCGTGCGACAGCAGATACCAGGTCGCCACGTGCGGCCCCAGCGCATCGAGCGACACCAGCCCAACTGCCACCTTGCCCGCCAGCGCACGGCGCGAACGCCGTTCACTACGCGCAATGACAATGCTGCAACGCATGCGTTTCATGCGCTGCGCCCGTTCAACATCAATGCAATCGCCGTCACGACCACCCCTCCCGCTGTTAGCCAAGCAGGAGATGATGCGCGCAAACGGTGCGATTCGATTGAGCTGAAACAGTCAGCCGGCGGGCCCGCCCTGGCTGCCGCGCAGTGCGCCCAGCATCCAGTGATTGGCCTCGACAAGGGCCTCGTTGAAGGCGGCCGGTTCGATGTCGAGCGTGGCCAGACGCGCCGCCAGGTAGTCGAAGTCGCCCAGCTCGACCGCTTCGCACAGGCGCAGCATGTCGCCCAGTTCGCCCTTGTAGTCGAGTACAGCGCTGCTGACCTCGTCGCTCATGGACAGCGGCGCCAGCACCTCGGACATGGGCATGCCGAACAGTACTCCCAGCAGTGAAAACATTCCTGCGATAAAGGCCTGGTCCTGGGCCTGCTTGTCGCGTGCCCTTGCCTTGATCAACAATTCGAGCAAGCGCCCGCGCACGGCAACGCGTGCCAGCAACATGGCCGAGCGGGGATCGCCCGAACGGGCGGCAAACAGCATCAAATTGACCCAGCGCCGCAACTGCTGACGACCAAGAATCAAAATTGCTTGAGAGAAACTAGCAATCTTGCGGCCCACACCCATTCCCAGCGAGTTCACCAGCCGCAGCAAATGGTAGGACAAGGTCGGATCCTGGCGCAGCAGCGCTTCGATTTCGTGCGTGGGGGCGTCCGACGCAATCAGCGCGGCCAGCTGCAACGCCAGCGCGCGCGAGGCGGCTTGGGCGCCGGTAGGCTTGAGGGGGGCCGCCATGAACCAGTCGCCTTCGATCAGGAGCGGACTCTCGGGCTCGGCGTCATGGTCGACCTTTTCATCTTCGCGCAGCAGGGAACCGGGCACCAGCTGCTTCCAGCCTGCCAGTTCGAGCGCGTCGACCAGCACCGGATCGATGCCTTCGCGGTAATAGCAAACGACCTCGTCGCTCAAGGCGCTGAAATCGGTACTGCCTGTCAGTTCGAGCAACTGCTGCGCTTCACCTGGGCCGACATCGATCAGAAGACCTGCCGGTTTGCCAGCATGGTCGGACAGTACGCGAAATACGACCAAGGGCGGTGAACTCGAAGTAGGCGTCATTTTTTCTCGGAAGGGAACCCTGTTACCCTATGTTACTCTGAAAAGATTGATTTTTGCCAAGCAAAACTAGCTGCGCCCCGGCTTTTTATCTTGATCTTGTTTGTTGTGCAAACTTGACGATGGCAAGTGGTGACACAGCCGGGCCAGCAAGTCCGGCTGCTGCATGCGCTCGCGCCACCAGTTCAGGGCTGCGCCGTGTTCGCCACTACGCCAGGCCAGGTAGAAGGTTTCCGGGCGGCGCCGCTCTTCGACCTGCTTTTCCACCAGCAAGCCCGCGGCGATGGCGCGCCGCGCGCACGCCTCCGGCAGGAAACCGAAGCCAAAGCCGGCAATCTGCATGTCCAGCTTGGTTTGCATGGTGGGTACGCTCATGGTGTCCTGCCCGAACAGCAGGCCGACCGTGCGCGGCGCCATGTTGCGGGCCGAATCGGCCACCGCGATGGCGCGGTGATGCTGCAACTCGGCGCGGCCCAGCGGGCCGGAGACGGCCGCCAGGGGATGGTTTGGCGCCACGGCAAACACGAAATCCATCTCCCCGATGCTGCGCGCCACGTAGCCGCCCCCCGCCGGCCCCTCTCCGGCCACGCCGACCAGCAGGTCGACGCGGCGGTCGAGCAAGGCTTCCCAGGGACCGGACAGGGTTTCCTGCACCAGGCGCAGGCGGGTTTGCTGGGCAATGCCATAGAAATCGCTGATCTCGTCCTGGAGGGCAGAGACGGAAAACATGGAATCCATGCCGATGGCCAATTCCGTCTCCCAGCCCGAGGCGACGCGACGCACCCGCTGTTCAAGATCCTGGGCTGCTTTGAGCAGAAAGCGCCCTTCCTTGAGCAGTTCGCGGCCGGCCGCGGTAAGCACCACGCGCGGGCCGTTGCGTTCGAAAACCTGGACCGACAGGTCATCTTCGAGCTTGCCCACCATGTACGAGATGGTCGACGGTACGCGGTGCAGCTCTTGCCCCGCTTTCGAGAACGAACCGCGGCGGTCGATGGCATCGATGATTTGCAGGGCTTCCAGGCTGAGTCTGAGCATTCGATTTATTCGATCATAGAAGTGAAGATTTTCCGTTTTTCAAACGCTGATGGCCCCACTATACTGGACCCATCGCATCGAACTTGATTCGAAATTATTGCACATAACCACCTAGAGGAGCACATCATGCTGGAAATCAGAAAAAGTGAAGAACGCGGCAATGCCAACCACGGATGGCTGCAATCGAAACATACCTTCTCGTTCGGCGAGTACCACGATCCGCGCCATGTCGGTTTCGGCCCGCTGCTGGTGATCAATGAAGACAAGGTCGCGCCAGGCCAGGGATTCGGCACCCACGGCCACCGCGACATGGAAATTATTTCCTACGTGCTCGAAGGCGCGCTCGAACACAAGGACAGCATCGGCACCGGCTCGGTTCTGCACTATGGCGACGTGCAGCGCATGAGCGCGGGCACGGGCGTGCGTCACAGCGAGTTCAACGGCTCGCAAACGGCGCCGGTGCATTTCCTGCAAATCTGGATCCAGCCTGGCGTCAAGGGCATTCCACCCAGCTACGAGGAAAAGCATTTCGCGCCGGACAGCAAGCTGGGCCAGCTGCGCCTGATCGCCTCCAGCGACGGCCGCGACGGCTCGGTGACCATCCACCAGGATGCGGCCATCTACGCCACCATCCTCAACGCTGGCCACCAGCTCGAACACGCACTGGCCGCCGGCCGCACCGGCTATGTCCACGTGGTGCGGGGCCGTGTCACGGTCAATGGCAAGGCGCTCAACGGGGGCGACGCGCTCAAGATCACGGGCGAAGCCGGGGTGCGGCTGGAGCAGGCGGAGGCGGCGGAAGTCCTGGTGTTCGACCTGCCCTACTAGGCTTTTTTAGAGCCCGGTCCCCAACGGGGGGCCGGGTTTTCCGCTACACTTGCGGCTACAGCAATTGTTTGAGTACACAGCCATGCCGTCCGCATCAAAAGAAGAACTGTTGGATTACACCACCTCGTGCCTGCTGCCCACGCCATGGGCCCAGTTCACGCTGCACGCGTTTGTCGAACACACCACCGGCAAGGAACACCTGGCCATGACGCTGGGCGATATCGGCGATGGCGCGCCGGTGCTGGCGCGCGTGCATTCCGAATGCCTGACCGGCGACGTGCTGTTTTCGCAGCGCTGCGACTGCGGCGCCCAGCTCGAAGGCGCACTCAAAAAGATCGCCGATGAAGGTCGCGGCATTCTGCTCTACCTGCGCCAGGAAGGCCGCGGCATCGGCCTGGTCAACAAGATCCGCGCCTACCGCCTGCAGGAAGCGGGCGCCGATACGGTGGAAGCCAATCTCGCCCTCGGTTTTCATGCCGATGCGCGCGACTATGCGCTGTGCCAGCCCATGTTTGCCCAGTTCGGCATCCGCGCGATCAAGCTGATGACCAACAATCCGCGCAAGATCGACGCCATGGAGCATCTCGGCATCGAGGTCAGCGAGCGCGTGCCGCTGCTGGTCAACCGCAATGCCTTCAATACCAGCTACCTGGACACCAAGGAAGCGAAGATGGGGCACATGATGCATCCCCTGGCCGAGGCGGTCGCACAAGACGGCGAGCTGTAATTTCGGCAAATACGGTAAGCTACAGACAAGTATTATCGGCTGATCGTGAAAGACCGCATGAAATTCGCTACGTTTGCCCTGCTCCTGACTTGTTTCGGCGTCGCCGCTGCCACCGCGGCGCAGAGCGTCTCGCCCATCAAACCCCTGCCCGCCGTCGCGGCGCCGCCGCCTGCCGCGGTCCCTGCAGCAGTCCCTGCGACCCCGGCTGCCCCGGCCACCCCGGCCGCCGAAGACGATGCTGCGCTGCCGCCCCCATCGACGGCGGCGCAAAAGCTATATTCGGCCGCCCGCTCGGACCTGCTGCAAATCCGCATGCTGCTCAAGAACGGGCGCAGCCAGTCGTCGGTAGGCTCCGGTTTCATGGTCGGCACCAGCAATCTGGTGCTGACCAACTACCACGTGGTGTCGCAGATGGCGATCGACCCGGACGTCTATGTCGGCGAATTCCTCGACACCGACGGCAAGAGCGGGCCGGTAGAGCTGCTGGCCGTCGATGTCCTGCACGATCTGGCCGTGGTGCGCGTCAAGCGCCAGGGCACGGGCTTTTTCACGATTCCCGAGCGCCTGGCGCGGCTCACCCAGGGCCAATACCTGTACTCGCTGGGCAATCCGCTGGACCTGGGCTTTGCCATTTCCGAGGGGGCGTACAACGGCGTCATCACGCGCAGCTTCTACGATCAGCTGATGTTCACGGGACCGATCAATTCGGGCATGAGCGGGGGGCCCAGCGTGACGGGCGAAGGCGCGGTGGCCGGTGTGAATGTCTCGAAGCGGCGCGATGGTGAACTGGTCAGCTTCCTGGTGCCGATTCGCTATGCCCAGGAACTGCTCAAGAAAGTCGCCGCCCAGACGGCGGCGCCGAAAGACTTCAATCCCCTCATCGGCCAGCAACTGCTGGCACATCAAAAGGCGATGATCGACCGCCTGCTCGACAAGCCGCTCGACATCAAGAGCATGGGACCGTATACGGTGCCGGTGCGTGAATCGGACCAGGTGCGCTGCTGGGGGCGCTCCAACGTCAAGGCGCAGGCCACCTTCACGGCCGACACCATGGCGTGCGCGATGGAGTCAGCCATCTACGTATCGGAATCGCAGCAGACCGGCCACGTGTCGATGACCCACCAATATGTGCGCACGACCAGCCTCGATGCCTTGCGTTTTTCAGCGCTGGCCAGCACGCTGTTCATGGCCGACAATCTGGGTAACAGCAAGGATGGCCACCTGACCGCGCCCACCTGCACCGAATCCTTCGTCAAGACCCGCACGCTGCCGCTGCGCGCGGTCAGCTGCGTGCGCGCCTACCGCAAGTTCGCGGGACTGTACAACTTTACCCTGCTCACCGCCAGCACGGACGACGCCAAGGCCAGCCTGCAAAGCCGGCTCGATGTGGCCGGGGTTTCGTACGACAACGGCATGCGCACCACGCGCGCCTTCCTGCAAGCCCTGGGACGCGGAGGCAAGCAATGACCGGGCCGTGGTTCATCGAGATGTTGGCCCGCAATGGCGACGTGCTGCACCGGCACCAGGTCAACGCGCTGCCGATCCGCCTTGGACGCGGCTACGATAATGACTTCATCATCGACGACGCCTATGCGGCCCCGCGTCACGCGGTCATCGAGGCGCGCGACGATGGCGCGCTCGAACTGCGCGACCTGGGCACCAGGAATGGCGTCATCCACCGCGGTCGGCGCCACCCTGCGCTGGTCATCGACGGCGCTACCGAGTTCCGCATCGGTCACACCACGCTGCGTGTGCGCGGCGCCGATTTTGCCGTCGCGCCCGAACTGCTGGACCGCACGCGCCACGGCTGGGAAGGTCTGGCCCCGGGGATCGCCGGCATCTTGCTGATCGGTCTGTTCGCCCTGTTCACTTTCTGGCTCTACGACACCCAATCGTTCCAGCTGGTGCGCTACCTGCAGGCGCTGGCCTGGGGCGTGGGCGGCGGCCTGGTCTGGGCAGGTGCCTGGGCCTTCGGCAATCGCCTGTTCGGCCGCCATGTGCGGCTGGGCCGGCACCTGTTCGTGTTCGGCAGCGCGCTGGCGGTCATCACCCTGTACAAGATCGTCTCGAGCCTAGCCGGGTATGCCTTCTCGTTCGAATCGCTCACCCGCTACGGTTCCCATGTGGCGATCGCCATTGCGGCGGGTACGCTGTTTTTCCACCTCGATACCGTCAAGCCGCACCGCAGGCGCGGCTTTGCCCTGACCTGCCTGATCCTGGCGCTCCTGGGCTCCGGTCTGGTCCTGATGACCAACGAACAGCGCACCGGCCAGCTGGCCGATACGCCCTACATGTCGACGCTGCTGCCGCCGTCCGTGCGGGTCAGTCCGGATCGCAGCGTCGACGCCTTCATGGATGACCTGAGCGGCTTGAAGAAAAAGCTCGATGTGGAGCGCACCAAGAAATTCAAGGACAGCGACGATGACGAATAGGGCCGCTCAGTAAATCGTTTCGCCCCGCGCCAGCATGGCGGTGAACTGGGCAATGCGGCGCGAGCGCGTGGCTGGCTGCTTGGCGGTCTGGATGCGAAACAGGATCGCATAGCGGTTTTGTCCGCTCAGGGTATCGAAAAAGCGCTGCGCACCCGGCGCCGCCGCCATGGCCGCGCGCAGATCGTCGGGCACCTGCGATTTGCTGGCTGAATCGTAGGCGGCGTCCCAGCGCCCATCCTTGCGCGCGCGGTCGACCTCGGCCAGCCCGCTCGGCTGCATGCGCCCTTCCTCGATGTAACGCAGCGCCTTGTCGCGGTTGACCTTGGACCAGATGCTGCGCGCACGGCGCGGGGTCCAGCGCTGCATGAAGTACTGCTCGTCCGCGCCCTTGCGCATGCCGTCGATCCAGCCGAAGCACAGCGCCACTTCCAGCGCCTCGTCATACGTGACCGTGGTGGCGCCCTTGCCCTTTTTTGCATGCAGGAGAAAGATGCCGTCCGAGCTGGCGTGGTGCGCGGCCAGCCACTGCGCGAACGCGGCCTGCGAATCGAATTGGAGTATGTCGCCTGTCATTGCCATGGTCCGTCCCTTTGACATCGCTGCGAGAATGCGCAATCATCAGCGCTTCGCCCATTCTACCAACGCCCATGCTGCAGAACCGCACCAGAGTTGCCGCCGTCATCGCCTGGTTTCTGTTCTGGGCCATGATGGTCGCCGTCGCCATGGAAGACTATGCGCGCGACGATGGCCAGGCCTACTGGCAGCCGGTGCTGTGGGAAACCTCGTCGATGCTCACCGGGAGCTTTCTGCTGCTGGTCCAGCGCCACTTTACCTGGCGGCGCGACGCGGCCCTGCTGCCCTATCCGGCGCGCTGGTTCATGCTGCAATTTGCCTGGCTGCCGCTGTACTGGATCGCGTTCGTGCCGATCGCGTTCGGGATCCGCCATGGCGTCTATGCACTCATGGGGCAAGTCTACGAGCATGAGCCGTGGGCTGAAACCTTCTTTTACGAGGCACTCAAGCTGAGCGTCTTCATCAGCCTGTTCTACCTGATCCGCTTCGGCGTGCTGTCGTACCACCAGCTGCTGGAAGAAAAAGTGCGGGTCGAACGGGCCAATGCGTTGCTGCGCCAGGCCCAGCTCCAGCGCCTGGCGCAGCAAATGCAGCCGCACTTTCTGTTCAATGCCCTCAACACGATTTCTTCGCTCATGCACAGCGACGTGGACAAGGCCGATGCCACCCTGATTCAGCTGGCCGAGGTGCTGCGTACCACGCTCGACGTGAGCGACCTGCACGTGGCCCCGCTGGCCACCGAACTGCGGCTGGCGCAGGGCTATGCGCGCGTGATGCAGGAACGTTATGCGGACCGGGTAGCGATCGACTGGCAGATTGGCGACGACACCCTGGACTGCACCTTGCCCGTCATGAGCATCCAGCCGCTGCTGGAGAACATTTTCAAGCACACGGTCGAGCAGCGCCGCCAGCTCACCCGGATTGCCGTTCATATCGCGCGCGCCGAGGGCGTGCTGGTGGTCGCGCTGGAAGACGATACCGGCAGCCTGGCGCCGGCAGCGCGCCCCGGCATCGGCCTGGCCAACCTGCGCGAGCGCCTGACGGTACTGTACGGCGAAGGCGCGTCGCTGACGCTGACCCAGCTGGCGCCGGCTGGCGTGCGCGCCGAGATGCGGATACCATGCGCATCCTGATCGTCGACGACGAACGTCCCGCACGCGACAAGCTGCGCCGCCTGCTCGAGCAGGAGGCCGACGTCACGGCCCTGGCCGAAGCGCGCGATGGCGTGGAAGCGCTCGAACAGATCGCCGCCTTCCGCCCGGACGTGGCCTTCCTCGACATCCAGATGCCCGAAGTGAGCGGCATCGAGCTGGCCGCTTCCCTGCCCGCCCCGGCGCCGCTGATCGTGTTTGCGACCGCCTACGACCAGTACGCCATCCGCGCGTTCGACGCCAATGCCATTGACTATCTGCTCAAGCCCTACGACCGCGCCCGACTGCAGCGCGCTCTGGACCGGATACGCCAGCGCCTGCAGGCGCCGCAGCCCATGCCGGCCTTCGACAGCGGGCACGAGGTCAGGCAATTGCTGGTCACCGAACGCGGTGTCACGCGCGTGGTGCGCGTCGATGACGTCCAGTGGATCGAGACGGCCGACAATTACGTCGTGCTGCATACCGATGCCGGCCAGCCGCTGATGCGCCAGACCCTGGCCGGACTGGTCGACAAGCTGGGGCCACGCTTCGTGCGCTGCCACCGCCGCGCCGCCGTGCAGCTGAGCTGGATCGACAGCGTCGTCGCGCTCGACAAGGGCGATTGTGAACTGGTCCTGCGCAGCGGCGCGCGCGTTCCCTGCAGCCGCCAGTACAAGTCTGCCGTGCTGGAAAAACTGTAGGCGCGCCCGGCTCGCCCCATCGCCATCCCGCTTCGCCCCATTTCGCTGGCCCGCGCCCGGGCACGGTTTTACGATGGCGTCATTCTCCACTTCCCGACGAGCCACCGCCATGCAAGCGCCACAAACCAGATTGTTCTTCCTCGACTGGGTCCGCATCCTCGCCTTCCTGCTGCTGATTCTTTACCACGTCGGCATGTATTACGTGACCTGGGACTGGCATGTCAAAAGCCCGTTCGCCAGCGATGCGATCGAACCGTTCATGATGCTGTCTTCACCGTGGCGCCTGTCGCTGCTGTTTTTGATTTCAGGCGTGGCGTCGAGCTTCATGCTGCGGCGCCTGCGCGCTGGCACATTCATGCGCCAGCGCAGCGTGCGCCTGCTGGTTCCGCTGATCTTTGGCATGCTGGTCATTGTTCCGCCCCAGCCCTATTTTGAAGTGATAGAAAAGCTGGCTTACACGGGCAGCTATGGCGACTTCATGCGGCTGTACCTGAGCGCCTACAGCGGCTTTTGCAAGGACGGCCATTGCATCGACCTGCCGACCTGGAACCATCTGTGGTTTGTGGCGTATCTGTGGGTCTACACCCTGCTGCTCGGCAGCGCAATCGCCCTGATGGGTGAGCGCTTCGACCGTCTTGCCAGCCGCGTCGTTGCCTATTTAAATGGCTGGAAGCTGATCGTCCTGCCAGTGCTCGTTTTGGGCGGAGTACGGGTGGCGATGTTCTCGCAATTTCCCAGTACCCATAACCTGACCTGGGACTGGTACAACCATGCAAGCTACCTCAGTGTATTCCTGCTGGGCGCCATGTTTGCCCGAAACAGCAGCATCTGGCACAAGATGGATGCCCTGCGCTGGATGGCGCTGGGTCTGGCCGCTGCCAGCTGGGGCGCACTCATCGTCTACTTCTCGCTGTCCGAGACGCTGACCTTGCGTCCGGACATGGAGCAGTGGCGCATGCTCATGCGCGTGGTCTATATGCTGTGCGCATGGAGCGCCATCATCGCCGTGTGCGGTTTTGCTCATCGTCACCTGAACCGCGACAGCGCCAGCCGCCGCTACCTGACCGAAGCGGTGTTCCCGGTCTACATACTCCACCAGACCCTGATCGTGGCGATCGCGCATTGGATCAAGCCGGCGCACATTGCGCCTGCAACGGAAGGGATGATCCTGGTGGTCTTGACGCTGTGTATCAGCTTTGGCGCCTTCGACCTCATTCGCCGTATCGCCATCCTGCGGCCCTTGTTCGGCCTGCGCTGGCAGAGGCAAGCGATGGCGGTGGAATGCAAACAGCCCGCCACAGCGAGCTGATGGCGGGCCGCATCACCACGTGCGCGAGGCGCAGCGTCGCGGGGAGATCAGGCTAATCAGGCATTCTTGCTCGAACCGACGCTGGAACCGGACTTGCTCCCTGCGGTGGTGCCAGCCGAACCGGTCGAGCTGGCCTGGCCCTGGCTGGCGCTCAGATCGCTCTGGGCGCTGCCCGACTGGGCGCTTTGCATGCTGGCGCCGCTGCGCGTGTCCGAACCATTACCGCGGCGGGCACCGTCTTGCAGGAACGGATCGGTAAACTTGCGCATGTTCTCTTGCTGGGTGCGCATGCTGCGTTCGGTTTCTTCCGACGCGACACGGGCCACTTCGTCAGCCAGCTGGCGGGCGGTGCGGGTGGTTTCCTGCACGTGCTGTTCGGCGACACGGGCCAGGTCGACCTGGGCGTCTGCGGCGACGCGCGAGATGTGCTGCTGATAGGCACGCAGCTTTTCGGTGGCGGGCTGGGCGCGCGAGGCGGCGGCGCTGATGACATCGGTCTGGCGATCCGCGGTCAGCAATTGCTGGCCGGAGATGGTGGTTTCTTCCAGCATGGTTTGGGTGAGCTGGATGTTCAGATCGCACAGCTGCTGGAACGCGCGGAACAGCGACTTGGACATGTCGTTGAAGAAGGAGATTTGCGCGTCCAGGTGGGTGCGCACGGCAGGGGTGACGGCTTGGGAAAATGGATACATGTAATTACCTCAATCGAGTTAACAATTTGAATGGGAAGCGAAGCGGGGTCAGGCCCCGCCGCTGCGGGTGCGGATGGAACAGCCCTGTCGACGTTCCAGGTCGGGCCCGACAGGACGTCTTCAGCACAAGCTACAAGGTAGGTGAGTGAGTCCGACCGCGTTTGATATTGCTCAAATGTGTTCAACCGACAGCAGCAACTGTTCTATCTGGTGCAGCAATTTTTTGCGGCGCACCAAAAACAGGCGGAAAGTCCGCTTGCACCCGCCTTTTCGCCTGGCGCGGAACTTGCATCGCCTGGAGGACCTGAACGCGACGAGGGCCAGACACATGTTGCTCCGAAATGATTTGCTGCAGTACGCATCGCCCCGGGCACGCACGATCCGCATCCTGTGGATCGATGCCGCGCAAAAGATTGCCTATACCTTCGAACTGAATGGCAAGAGCGCGCATCCGCAGATCGCCACCCTCGCCTCCCTGGTCGAGGATGTGCGCCAGCAGCGCGCGCAGCTGCTGCTGATCGATCCCTACCTGGTACAGGCCGATCCCGCCCAGTTGCCCGCCAGCCACCTGCAATTGCAGGCCAAGGCCTGGGACATCGTCAGCACCCTCGTGACGCAGGAACCGGCGATCTACCAGCCCAGTGCGCGCGGCGGCATGGTGATGCGCCATGCCGAGCTGCACGGCGTGTCCTATCCCTCCATCTACCGGTATCTGCGACGCTACTGGGAACGGGGCCAGAACCCGAATGCCCTGCTGCCCGACTACAGCAATTCCGGCGCGCGGGGCAAGACGCGCAGCGCCAATCCCAACGTCAAGCGCGGCCGGCCGCGCAAGGGCGAGGGCCATCCCGGCATGAATGCCTGCGACGATGTGCGCGGGACGTTCCGCGATGCGGTGGCGCGCTACGCCGCGGCGCACACGGCGTTTTCGCGGCGCGGCGCCTACCGCCAGATGATCGAAGATTTTTTCAGCGGCCAGCCGCCGGAAGCGACGCCCACCTTTGGCCAATTCAATTACTGGATAGAAAAGGATGCCTGCCTGATGCCGCGCGCCACTGCGCCGCGCCACTACCAGCGCAGCCGCGAGCATGCACAGGCCGAGCTGCGCGCCTGAGCGGCGCGGTTCAGGGCGCGGGCGGCCCTTTGAGTTCGATGGTATTGCCTTCGGGGTCTTGCAGATAGATGGAAGGCCCCTCGCCTTCGGCCCCGTAGCGCGATGCCGGCAAGTCCGCTGCGACGCCGTAGCGGGCCAGGTGTGCGCGAATCGCCGCTGCGTCGAAGGGGTCGACCCGGAAGCATAGGTGATCCATATTGCGCCCACCGGCGCCGGGCGCGGCGCCGCCTGCGCGACCGAGCTTGCCGTCGACCGGCACCAGGTCGACCAGACAGGCGCCCGCGCGCAGTTGCACCAGGCCGATCTCGTCCTGACGCCGTTCCACCGTACAGCCCAGCGCCTGGCAATAAAACGCCAGCATGGCGTCCAGGTCGACCACGCGCAGCACGACATGGTCGATATGGCGGATGCGGATCATCAGTCGGCGTGCCGTTCCACCCAGGCGGCGAACGAATCGATGATGTTCTGCATGAAGGCCTTGGTGCTCTCGTCGGTCAGGGTATCACCGTCGTACAGCTTGCCCACATTGTTGATGTACGCCTCCGGCTGCTGCATGGCGGGCATGTTGAGGAACACAAGCGACTGGCGCAGGTGATGGTTGGCACCGAACGCCCCCGTGGCGCCGGGCGAGACGCTGATCACCGCGCAGGGCTTGCCATTCCAGGCGCTGTTGCCGTACGGCCGGGAGCCGACGTCGATGGCGTTCTTGAGGACGGCGGGCACCGAGCGGTTGTATTCGGGCGTGCAGAACAGGACCCCGTCGACGGCGCGGATGCGGTCGCGGAACTCGGTGTAGGTCGGTGGCGGGGAGGCGTCGTCGTCCTGGTTGTACATGGCCAGCTGGCCGATGTCGACGATTTCCATTTCCAGCGTGGGCGGCGCCAACAGCATCAGCGTTTTGGCGACGCGGCGATTGAACGACTCCTTGCGCAGGCTGCCGATGATGACAGCAATCTTTCTCGTGGCCATGACATTCCTTTCGGGGGTGCGGTGGTACGGCGGAAGCATCAGCTTGAGATAGTAGCAATTTTTACATGCGCACGGGTGAATCGGCGTGCCGCCATGGGGGACTTAGTAGCCGACCGTGAAGCGCTGGCGCGCGTGCGCCGGCTTTTCCAGTTCGTCGATCATCGCCACCGCATAATCCTCCACCGAAATCGCACTGCTGCCGTCGGCTGCGGTCAGTAGCTGATCGCGGCCCGTGCGGAACACCCCCGTGCGCTGTCCTGGCGCGATCATGGCCGATGGACTGAGCATGGTCCAGTCCAGCACGGCCTCCTTGCGCAGCATCTCCAGCGCCTGGCGTGCGCCCTCGGCAGTGGCCTTGTACTGCGGCGGGAAGCTGGGACTGTCGATCAGCAGCACCCCCGGCGCCACTTCCAGCGAACCGGCACCGCCCACCACCAGCAAGCGCGGCACGCGTGCCTCCTTCGCCGCCGTGATGACATTACCGATGCCAGCCACGTAATAAGCCAGCACATCGCCCTGCGCATGACCGCTGAAGGCCGAGATGACCGCATCCAAGCCCGCCAGCTGCGCCGTGAGACGGCCCACATCCATCACGTCGGCGGCCAGTGCCGTCAGCTTGGGGTGCGCGGCCAGCTGCTCCGGCCGGCCGACCAGCGCCGTGACCTGGTGCCCGCGCGCCAGCGCTTCGCTGCGAATGGCCGAACCGATAAAACCGCTTGCGCCGATGAGTGCGATGTTCATGTGATGCTCCTGTGTGTGGTTGGAATGAGGAGCATCATGACACTGCCTATTGATAAGATAAACGGCAAGAACGATAATTCATTGTTCTCAATTCCATATCAATTGCCATGGCCAGCCTCGATCACATCGACCTCAACAGCCTGACCATCTTCGACTGCGTGGTCGAAGCGGGCAGCTTTACCGGCGCCGCGGACCGGCTTGGCATTGCCAAGGCCAAGGTCAGCGTACAGATCGCCCGGCTCGAGCGCCAGCTGGGCGTGTCCCTGCTCACGCGCACCACGCGCCAGGTCACGCTGACCGACGCGGGCCGCACGCTGAGCGAGCAGTGCCAGCCCCTGCTGCGCGGCTTGTCCGACGCCCTGGCGGAAGCCGGCAACGACCAGGGCGAGCTGTCCGGCATCCTGCGCATCTCGACCACCGCCATGCATGCCACGCAGTCGGTCGGCCCGGCGCTGGTGCAGTTCGCCGCGCTGCATCCGCGCCTGCAGATCGACCTGCGGACGGGCGACAAGGTGGCCGACATGGTCGCGGAAGGCATCGACCTGTCGTTTCGCATGGGCTGGCTGCGCGATTCATCCCAGCGCGCGATCAAGCTGCGCGAGTTCTCGCAGTTCGTGGTCGCTGCGCCAGCCTACATCAAGCAGCACGGGCGGCCCAAACGGCCGGAGCATTTGGCCGGACACAGCTGGCTGTCGCTGTCGCTGCTGCCAACGCCGCTGACGTGGACGTTCAGCCGCCCGGAGCATGACGATGTCACGGTCCACATGCATTCGCGCTTCCAGGTCGATGCACCGGGCGCGCTGCTGTCGCTGATCGAACATGGCGCAGGTGTGGGGGTACTTGAAGAGATGTCGATGAAGGAGGCGCTCGAAGCCGGTCGCGTCGTCAAGCTTCTACCCGCGTGGAGCCTGCAGAAGGGCGGCGTGTATGCGGTGCTGCCGCCCGGCCGCCATGTACCGGCCAAGGTGCGCGCGTTCATCGACTTCTACCGCGTCTATCTGGCGCGGCGCTAGCGGCTAGATCCGGCCACGCCGGAACTCGGCCAGGAATTGTTTGGCTGCCGCCGCCGTCAGCACCACCACCGGGTCGCCGTGGTACACATACAGGAACGGTTCGCCGCCCAGGCGGTCGGTCAGCTTGGCCGATACCAGAAAGCGGGTTCCCGGCGGATGCCGCTCGGCGTCGACCAGATGGCGGCCGCACTGCACCGCCAGCGTGGGCGCGAACGCCTGGCCGGCCATGGGGCGAATGCGCAGCCGGCCGCTGCGTCCATCGATGAACGATTCGACCGCCACATCGCGATAGGCATACAGATCGCGCGCCATGTCAGGCCTTTGCCAGCGCAGCCGGCACGCGCACGACGCGCTCCTCGCGGATCGGCAGATTGATCAGGGCGGCGCCAATGGCCAGCGCAATGTCGGCGTACCACATCCAGGTGTAGTCGCCATAGGCCGCGAACGACAAGCCGCCCAGCCAGGCACCGAGGAAGCCGCCGATCTGGTGCGACAGCAGCGTCAGTCCGAACAGTGTGGACAGGTAGCGCATCCCGAACAGCTTGCCGACCAGGCCCGCGGTCGGCGGCACGGTGGCCAGCCAGGTAAAGCCGAGCGCACCGGCAAACAAATAGAACGTCAGCGCCGTCTTGGGCGAGAGCAGGAAAATCACGACAATCAGCGCCCGGCTGGCATACATGAGCGCCAGCAGGGACTTCATCCGGTAGCGGGTCGACAGCGCGCCCGCCGTCAGACTGCCCGCGATATTGAAAAGTCCGATCAGGGCAAGCGAGGCAGCCGATACGCTGGCTGGCAGATTGCACAGCGCAACTTCATTGGGCAAGTGGGTCACCAGGAAGGCGATGTGAAAGCCGCAGGTGAAGAACCCCGCGTGCAGAAACAGATAGCTGGGATCGCGCAAGGCGATCTTGATCTGGGCGCCAAGCCCGATGCCGGGCGCTTCCACCGGCTTGGGCGGCGCGGCGGGATCGGCCTTGGCCAGGCCGGCGCCGCGGCGCAGCGGCCACGCCAGCGGAAT
>Ga0209023_10002224_pt1 | contig 24631 bp, 18 predicted proteins | sample LakOneMetagenome_FD_187468 | JGI IMG/M metagenome (GOLD analysis project Ga0209023, IMG submission 187468) | Freshwater and sediment microbial communities from Lake Erie, Canada (SPAdes) (version 2) | ecosystem: Environmental > Aquatic > Freshwater > Lentic | place: Lake Erie, Canada... | reverse complement strand
AAACAGCTTCGCGCGCACCTGAGCCTGGCGTTCCTGCAAATCGGCCAGGCGATCGAGGATGACCGGCAGCGATCCCGCCCGTTCGCCCGCCGCGACCATGGCCCGGTAAAGCTGGGGAAAGCTCTTTTCCTCGCGCTGCATCGCATCGGAAAGGCTGCGGCCTTCGAGCACACCGCCATGAACGGTTTCGACAACAATGCGCGCCTTTTCGCTTTCGGTCTGGCGGGCGATCGTGCGGAGCGATTCCTCGAGCGGGCTAACACGGATCAGCGTCGCGAGCTGGCGGGTGAACAGCGTCAGCTGTTTGGCGCTCAGTCGCTTCGGGCCGATCGACAGCAGCGGTGCCCCGGCCACCGGCCGCTCCGTGCCTTCGCCGACGCTGACCACGTAGAGCTTTTTCGCGACCAGCCGCTGTCGGGCCTCTTCGACATTGGCCGCCGGCACCCGGCCGCGCTTCTCGCGACCGGACACGTCGAGCGCGACATAATCAAACTGTGTCATCGCCCGCATCCCGCCGCGTGATCCGCACCGCTTCCTCTGGCGTCGTCTGGCCCGAAATCACCAGCGCCCGTGCTGCTGCGTTGAGGTCTGCCGAGCGGCGGAAGGCATGGCGCGCAATCGCGGCTTCATCGCCGCCATCATGGATCAGCTGGCGGATCGTTTCATCGACGCGGATTGCTTCGAAGACGCCGATCCTGCCCTTGAACCCGGTTCCGTTGCACGACGCACAGCCGACCGGTTCATAGACAGCGGTCTGCTCGCCAAGCTCGAGCATCGCTTGCGCCGAGGCGCTGGCCGTTTCGACCCTGCGGCATTCCGGGCAGAGCCGGCGCACCAGCCGCTGCGCGATCACGGCCCGCAGGGTCGAGGCAAGCAGGAAAGGCTCGATCCGCATGTCGCGCAGGCGCGTGATGGCGCCCGCGGCATCGTTGGTATGGACCGTCGAAAGCACCAGATGCCCGGTCAGCGAGGCTTGCACGGCAATATCCGCCGTCTCGCGGTCGCGGATTTCACCGATCATCACGATATCGGGATCCTGCCTCAGGATCGCGCGGAGGCCCGCCGCGAAGGTCAGCCCGACCTTGGGATTGACCTGGGTTTGCCCGACGCCGTCCACCGCATATTCGACCGGGTCTTCGACCGTCAGGATGTTGCGCGATCCATCGTTCAGCAGCCTGAGCCCGGCATAGAGCGTTGTCGTCTTGCCCGAACCCGTCGGCCCCGTGACCAGCACGATGCCATTGGGTTCGGCCAGCGCCCCGCGGAGCAGCGCGTTGACATCCGCGCTCATGCCGAGCTGGTCGAGACCGATCCCGGCATTGTCCTTGTCGAGGATGCGCAGCACCACGCGCTCGCCCATCCTGCTCGGCAGAGTCGAGACGCGGACATCGAGCGTTTTTCCGCCCAAGGTCATGCCGATCCGGCCATCCTGCGGCACGCGCCGTTCGGCAATATCGAGCCGGGCCATGACCTTGATTCGGCTGACCAGGACCGGCGCGACATGTGGTGGCATGCGGAGCGTCTCGCGCAACACGCCGTCGATCCGCATGCGCACGACCAGCGCCGATTCATAGGGCTCGACATGGATGTCCGACACGCCCTGGCGGACGGCATCGGCAAGGATCCCGTTGATGAGCCGGATCGCGGGCGCATCGTCGGCGCTGTCGAGCAGGTCTTCAGCGGTCGGGATACCGCTTGCGATCAGGTCAAGCTCGCCGCCGCTCCTGAGCGTGTCTGCCGCCGCTGCCGCCGCATCGCCATTCATCGCATAGGTGGAGGACAGAAGCTGGTCGAACGCAGCTTCCGAGACGCGCTCGACACCCATATTGCCGTCCAGATGGCGCTTCACCTCGATCAGGATCGTCGGATCGGCTCCGTCGCGCAGGCTTGCCACCGCCCGTTCGCCCTCGATGCGCAGCACAACGCCGTGTTTCCGGGCAAAGCTGTAGGAAATCGCCGGAAACTTGGGCGACAGCGCCAAGGCGTCGTCACGATGTTCGGCGTTCACTTCTTGTCCTTTTTGTCCTTCGGCCCCGGAAGCTGGATCCGTTCCGAAGATTCACGCATCCGTGGCTCGATGACTTGCGGCACGCCCGGCTTCGACGGGTCTGACGGCCCCGCCGGATCGCTGGTCGGCGGGGTTGCATCCATATAGTCGCGCACGAGCTGGTCGATGCTCGGTTCCTCGTCGGGGCGGAGCAGGCGCTGCTGCGCGCGGACATAATTGTATCGCCGTTCGGCGAGCGCACGGGCCTCAGCTTCGGAGCGCAGGATCGTCGGGCGGATGAAGACCATCAAATTGGTCTTCGACCGCGCCCTGGAGCGCGAGCGGAACAATTGGCCGAGGCCCGGAATATCGCCGAGCAGGGGAATCTTTTCGAGCGTGCGGCGCTCATTGTCGTCGAGCAGCCCGCCGAGCGCGATGATCTGGCCATCGTCGACCGTGACGGTCGTCTGGATTTCGCGCTTGTTGAGGATCAGGTCGGAGAAATTGTTCGAAACCGGTCCGGCAATCGAGCTGACTTCCTGCCGGATGGCGAGCTTGACCGTTCCGCCGTCATTGATCTGCGGCGTCACCTCGAGCTGGATGCCGACATTCTGGCGCTGTACGGTGCGGAAGGCATTGTCGAAATTCTTCGATAGCGCTTCGCCGGTCGTGATCGGGATTTCCTGCCCGACCAGCAGCTTCGCCTCCTGATTGTCGAGCGTGACGATCGACGGCGTCGAAAGGATATTCGATTTGGTGTCCGACTGGACGGCGTTGATGATCGTCCCGAACAGGCCGTTATTGCCGATCCCGGTCGCAAAGCCGGCAAAGCCGCCACCGGCGCCGAGGATCGAATTGACCGCGGCCTGCGCGAGCTGATCGCTGATGCCATTGTTGCTGGTCGTGGTGGTGGTGTTGCCGTTGACCGTAGTTGTCGTCGTGTTGAGCTGACGCGCGCCAATCGCGCCTGCAATGGTCAGGATATTTGGCGCGGCGTTCGAATAGTTGGTCGCTGCGAACGGGATATTGCTGCCGGGTTTGCCGCCGAGCAGGAACTGGACACCCAGCTTCCTTGCGGCATCGTCCGAAATTTCGACGATGATCGCTTCGACCAGCACCTGATCGCGCCGCGTGTCGAGCTGGCGGATAACCTGGCTCAGCATCCGCTGGACGTCCGATGGCGCTGAAATGATGACCGCGTTCAGCCCTTCGTAACGCGCGATAATCGGGGTCGGCCGGCCATTGCCCGAGCCGCCGGTTGTAACCGCCGCAGGAAGCGCAGCCGCCTGTCCGTTGCTGCCCGAACCATTGGTGGGCGGAGCGGAAATCGCCCCCGGCTGGCCGACAAGCTGCTGCAACACGGGCATCAGCTTGTCCGCATCGGCATGCTGGAGCCAATAGACCTGAATTTCGACGCCACTCGCGGCGCGGCGGTCAAGGTCGCGGGCGATCGCACCGAAGCGCTGCACCATTTCGGCGTCGCCCCTGAGCGCGATCGAGTTCGAACTGTCTATCGGCACGACCGCAACGGCCGTCCGTGCGCCGTCTCCGGTCTGGCCGCCAGTTGCGAGCTGCTGGAGCGAGTTCGCAATCTCACGCGCGCCGGCATTTTTCAGCGCGATCACATCGGTTGCAGCACCTTCGCTGTCGATCTTGCCGAGCAGCCCACGGATCCGGCGGATGTTGTCGGCATAGTCGGCAACAACAAGGCTGTTGCCCGAGCGGTTGGCCGTTACCGAGCCTTCGCGGCTGACCAGCGGCCGCAGCGTTTCGACCGCCGATGTCGCCTCGATTGCGCGAAGGCGGAAGACTTCCGTCACGAACTGGTTGCGGGTTGCACCCGAATCACCGATCTTGCCGGGCTGGGCCGCCGCCGTATCCGAAGGCTGGACGCGATAGCCGCCCCCATCCATCGGGACGGCGACAAAACCATTGGCGCGGAGCGTCGCCAGAAAGACCTCGAAATATTCGGACTTGGAGAGCGCCCGGTCGGTCACCACCGACACCTTGCCCTGCACCCGGCTATCGATCACGAAATTGCGCCCGGTGACGCGCGCAACATCCTGAATGAAGGCACGTATATCCGCGTCCCGAAGGTTCAGCACCTGTTGCGCGGGGAGCGGAACAGCCAGGACCAGCAACAGGGGAATGAGCTTCCACTTCATTTCTTGGGCGTCCCCGAGGTCAGGCTGATGGTGCGCCCGGCACGTTCGACCTGAAGCGAGACCGAGCCACCTTTCGAAAGCTGGCTCGTAACCATTTCGATAGAGTTAACCGGCTGCCCGTTGACGGACGTCACCACGTCCCCCGGCAAGAGGCCCGCCTGCAGCATCATGTCCCCCGGCCCACCAGGGCTGATCGTGATGCCGCCGACTTTCCCGCCGGTTCCCGCAGCCTTTAGTGCGTCGGGCAGGGCCGAGGGCGCAGCGGTACTGGTCTTGGCGACCGGAGCCGCGATCGACTGGTCAAGGAAAAGTTGCTCGGCCACTCCGTTGCGATCGATCGTCACGCTATCGAAAGCGACCTGCTTCAGCGTCACGCCGGGCATGACTTCATCCCCCACGCCGAAGCTCGATTGCACACCATCGGGCGTTTCGATGATCGCGGAGCCGCCGCCGATCGCTTCATCGACGCGCACCCCAAACAGTTTGAGCGCAAGCGAGGTCACGACCATCGATCCGGGCTGGGCACTCATGCGGAAGAAGGGATCGAAACCGGCCGCGGGCTCGACACCAGCCTGCACCGAGCGCACCTCTCCCAGCGGCCCTGCAGGCGTGACCGCAGCCCAGACCAGCCGGGCAAGCTGCACAGCGATCAGGATCAGCAAGGCCACCTCGAGAGCACGGTACGCCGTACGAGGGGCAATGGAGCGTTTGAGCTCAAACATGACGCGCGACTAATAACCTCCCACAGGCCTGACAAGCGGCCTTATGCCCGACAATTCAGTCGGCGCTAACCATTTTTATTAACCATGTTTTCACTTTCGCCCCAGGCGTCGCGGCGGTTTGCGGAATCCCTTCCCGCGCGGGCGACGAAGCGGCAAATGATTCACACCTTCGGGCAATTCGAATCGCAGCGCGCCCGAGATCGGATTGGCTTCGGCAAGGCGCAGCTGGAGCTTCTGGCCAAGCGTGTAACGATCGCCGGAACTCTCGCCTTCCAGCGCATGTTCGGCTTCGACGAAGCGGAAATATTCGGCCCCCAGGGTCGAGATGGGCACAAGGCCATCGCCGCCCAAGCCTTCAACGGTTGCAAAGAATCCGAAGTTGGTCACGCCGGTAATCCGCGTATCAAGAATCTGACCCACACGTTCCGACAGATAGGCCGCGACATAGCGGTCTATCGTTTCGCGTTCGGCTTCCATCGCCCTCCGTTCGGCCTTGCTGATCGATTCGCCGAGCACGGTCATGCGCGCGGTTTCATCGCCGCTCAGCCCGCCCTCACCAAGGCCATAGGCATCGACCAGCGACCGGTGGACAAGCAGGTCCGCATAGCGCCGGATCGGTGAGGTGAAATGGGCGTAGGAGCCGAGCGCGAGGCCGAAATGCCCCTGATTGACCGGCGCATAATAAGCCTGGGTCTGCGAGCGCAGGATCTGCTCCATCACCTGCGGCTTGAAATCGGCATCGCCCACGCGCGCGATCAGATGGTTGAAGACCTTGGGCGTGATCACCTGGCCAAGCGCGAAGGCGATGTCGAATGTCTCGAGATAGTCTTTGAGCGCGACGAGCTTTTCGCGCGCAGGAGGCTCGTGGACGCGGTACATACAGGGCGCCCTTTTCGCCTCGAGCGCCTTGGCGGCAGCGACGTTCGCTGCGATCATGAAATCCTCGATCAGCCGGTGCGCGTCGAGCCGCTCGCGCACGGCAATCTCTGTGATTCGCCCCGCCTCATCCAATTGGACGCGGCGCTCGGGCAAGTCGAGGTCGAGCGGTTCACGCTGATCGCGCGCCTTGGCGAGCAGCGCCCAGCAGGCCCAGAGCGGCTTGAGGGCCGTATCGAGAAGCGGATGCTCACCGCCATCAATCGCCGCCTGTGCATCCTCATAAGCGATATTCGCCGCCACCCGGATCACGGCGCGGGAGAAGCGAAAACCGGTTACCTTGCCCCTGGCGTTGATCGCGAGATGGCAGACAAGCGCCGCGCGGTCGTGCCCTTCCTTCAATGAACACATGTCGGCAGACAGGTTTTCGGGCAGCATCGGAACGACGCGATCGGGAAAATAAACACTGTTCCCGCGCTTTCGCGCTTCCTTGTCGATCAGCGAACCGTGGCGGACATAGTAGGATACATCGGCAATCGCGACGATCGCATCGAACCCACCGCCTTCTGCGGGCGCTGCCCAGACGGCATCGTCATGATCGCGCGCATCGGCCGGGTCGATCGCGACAATGGGCAAGTGGCGGAGATCCTCTCGCTTTCCCAGCGGCAAGCCCGCAACCTTTTCCGCCTCGGCGAGAAGGTCGACCGAAAAGACATTCGGGATTTCGAACTTGTGGATCGCGATCAGGCTGAACGCGCGGGGCGCAAAGGGATCGCCCAACACTTCCTGCACGCGCGCCGTAATCCGTGGCGGGCGTCCCGATTTTTCGGCCAGGACAAGGTCGCCCACCTGCGCTCCTCCCAGATCGGAGATGAGCGTGTCCTTGCGGTCGCGCTTGTCGACCGGCTTGAGCCAAAGCCGGCCGCCTTCTTCGGCGATCACCCCCAGCATCAGTTCTTCGCTGCGCGCGAGCTTCTTCATCGGGTGCGCGACATGGCCGTTTCCGCGCTCCTCGACCCGCGCAAGGATACGGTCGCCGACCCCCAATGCACTGCGCCGCCCGCGCTCGATAACGCGCAGCCGGGGCATCGGAATGCCTTCCGCCTCCCAACGTTCGGGAACGGCAATCACCTGCCCGTCGTCGACATCGGCAATCCTCAAGACCGTGACCTTGGGCAAGCCGCCCATCTTGTGGAAGGCGCGTCCGGGGGCGGAATCGATCAGCCCTTCATCCGCCATGTCCTTGAGCAGTGCCTTCAAGGCGATCTTGTCCGCGCCGTGCAGCCCGAAGGCGCGCGCAATCTCGCGCTTGCCGGCGGGGCCGGGAGCCATCGTGATGAAGTCGAGGATCTGCTTGCGCGAAGGCAGTCCGGCGGGGCGCGGTTTGGGCATGGAGGAAGCGTTAGGGGCTTGGCGCAGCAACGCCAACCGCTAAAGCGTGAAAGCGATGACATACGACCTCCTCATCATCGGCGGCGGGATCAATGGCTGCGCCGTTGCGCGCGAGGCGGCGCTCAATGGCTGGTCGGTGCTGCTGGTCGAGAAGGACGATCTGGCCAGCCACACCTCTTCTGCCTCGACCAAGCTGATTCACGGCGGCCTGCGCTATCTGGAAACCTATGAGTTCAAGCTGGTTCATGAGGCGCTTCAGGAGCGCAAGCGGCTGCTGAAGGCCACGCCGAACCTGATCCACCCCATCGCGATCGTCTTGCCGCAGGACAATGCCGTGCGGCCCTGGTGGATGGTGCGCGCAGGGCTCTATCTCTACGATGCGCTTGCCGGCTTGGGGAACCTGCCAAGGTCGCGCATGCTCCGCCGTCGCGATCAGGCGCTCAGCGTTCCATTGAAGGGAAAGGCGCGCGGGTTCGTCTATTGGGATTGCACGGTCGACGATGCGCGGCTCACAATCCTCAACGCAGTCGACGCCGCGTCTGCTGGTGCGCAAATCCGGACACGGACGGCCTTCATCTCCGCAACGCGCGACCATCGTACCTGGACAGCGAAGCTTTCCGACGGAAGCGAGGTGCAAGCCGGGGCCGTGGTCAACGCTGCCGGGCCCTGGCTGGTCGATGTAGAAGGGCGGCTAGGCCAGTGGAAGCGCAACACGCTGAAGCTGGTCAAGGGAAGCCATATTGTCCTCCCGCGCCTGTTCGACGGGAACCATGCCTATATGCTGCAACAGCCCGATCGGCGGATTGTCTTTGCGATTCCCTGGATCGGCGGGACGACAATGGTCGGCACCACTGAAGTCGAAGTCCCCAGCCCCGAAAATCCCGAAATCAGCGCTGACGAAACCGATTATCTCCTCCACGCCGCAAATGCGGCCTTTGTCCGCCAGAGCCGGCACGAGGATATTAGCTATAGCTGGGCAGGCGTTCGGCCGTTGTTCGACGATGGCAAGGGCGATTTGCGGACGACCACGCGCGACTATGTGCTTGAAGTCGATCAGGACGGGGCCCCGTTGCTCAATGTGCTTGGCGGCAAGATTACGACAGCGCGCTACCTTGCCGAAGATGCGATGCGGCGGCTGGGCAAGGCGATGGCGCGTACCGTCGGCGAAGTCACGCGCGAGCGGTCGTTTCCGGGCGGGCAGCTTCCGCTCGAATTCGATGCTTTCATCGAACGGAGTATCGCCGTCTGGCCATTTCTGGGAACCGAGCGAACGGTCCGCATGGCGCGAGCCTATGGTACTGCGCTGGGGATCATGCTGGCACAGATCGACGATGAGGAGGCGATGGGCCGGGATTTCGGCCACGGCCTCACTCAGGTCGAAGTCGATTGGCTGATAGAGCGCGAATGGGCGAAGACGGCGGAGGATATCCTGTGGCGGCGGACGAAGCTGGGGCTGTCGTTCGACGGAAGCCAGGCAGCCGAACTTGCGCACTATGTGGATGAACGGATCGCGGCGGCGCCTTGAACAGTTTCATCGCGAAACTTTTCCTTGGGGTCGGCAAGCCATATCTCTGATTGCCCTTCGCTGCCGCACCGATAGGATGCGGCATCAGGCGGCCATGCCGGTCGCATTTCAATCGACACGCCTGTCCCCTGGCGAAACAATCGGAGTTCACGCATGACGGATCAAGCCGCCTACACCCCCCCGAAAATCTGGACCTGGAACAAGGAAAGTGGCGGCCGCTTCGCCAATATCAACCGGCCGGTTGCAGGGGCCACGCACGACAAGGAGCTTTCCGTCGGCAAGCATCCGTTCCAGCTGTATTCGCTGGCCACGCCGAACGGCGTGAAGGTTACCGTCATGTTCGAGGAGCTGCTCGAACTGGGGCACAAGGACGCGGAATATGATGCTTGGCTGATCAACATCAGCGACGGGCAGCAGTTCGGCAGCGGCTTTGTTGCGATCAATCCCAATTCGAAGATCCCCGCACTGCTGGATCGCAGCGGCCCGACGCCGATCCGCATCTTCGAATCGGGTGCCATTCTTCTCCATCTGGCCGAAAAATTCGGCGCCTTCCTGCCGACCGAAGCCGCAGCCCGCGCCGAAGCCTTGTCCTGGCTGTTCTGGCAGATGGGGAGCGCACCCTATCTGGGCGGGGGCTTTGGCCATTTCTATGCCTATGCCCCGGAAAAAATCGAATATGCGATCGACAGGTTTGCAATGGAAGTGAAGCGGCAGCTCGACGTCCTCGACCGGCGGCTCGGCGAAAGCGAATATCTGGGCGGCAGCGAATACACGATTGCCGATATCGCGACCTGGCCCTGGTATGGCGCGCTTGCCAAGGGGCTGGTCTATGAGGCCGGCGAATTCCTCCAGGTGCAGGATTACAAGAACGTCCAGCGCTGGACCGACCAGATCGCGAAGCGCCCGGCAGTGCAGCGTGGCCGGATGGTCAATCGCGCCTTTGGCGACCCTGCGAGCCAATTGCTCGAACGTCACGACGCCAGCGATTTCCAGACGAAGACACAGGACAAGCTTCAACCCACGGCCTGATTTGACTTCGGTCAATGACAATCCGGTGTTAGCACGCTCCAAACGCAACATTTGGCTGGAGGTGTGGCATGGCAAAGGATTCTGGTTTGGCAAAGGGCGGAGCGGCGCACATCTGGGATTTGCCGACCCGTCTTTTCCATTGGCTGTTCGCGGCGCTGATCATCTTTGCCTATTTTTCGGCCGAAGGGGACAGCGCCTTCAACGAATGGCACATGATCGCCGGTTATGGCGTTACCATCCTGCTCGCCTTTCGCATTGCCTGGGGTTTCGTTGGCGGGGAATATGCGCGCTTTGCCAGTTTCCTGAAACTCGATCATCTGGCCGCGCATATCGGCCAGATGTTTCGGCTGCGTGTCGATCCCACGGCGGGGCACAATCCACTGGGCGGGCTTGCCGTACTGCTGATGCTGCTTCTCGCTGGCGCCACTGTCCTGACCGGGATCGTGCTGAAGGGCGAAGAGCCCCATGAGGATTTCGGCAAGGTGATGATCATCCTCGCCGGCCTTCATGTGATCGCCGTCTTCGTCATGTCGCTTCTCTCCCGCGAGAATCTGCCCCGTGCGATGGTCACGGGGAAAAAGGCGGTTTCGGCGACGCATCCCTGGAAGGATGGACGCGGGGCATCCGCGCGGGGTTGGATCCTGGCCCTTGCTGTCACAGCCGCATCGGCGGCGGCAATACTGGCCAACGACCCTCAAGCGTTCACGCCGCGCCCCACCGAAAGCCGGGAGGCGGGCGAACATCAGGGCCAGGCGGAACAGGGCGGCGAAGTCGAGGCGGACGAAGACTGAAACGCTTCGCCAAGGGGCGCGTCTGGAAAGCGCGACCCTGCGCACTGACTCAAATGTCGCTTCTGTCTGCAAACACAGGCATTATCGTTCCGGATGACGGGCACCCCGACAAAGGAATTGATGCTGACCGGCCTGACCCAGGCCGAGGCCGAGGCGCGTCTGGAAGCGGAAGGGCCGAACGAACTGCCCCGCGCATCGCGCCGGACGGCTCTTCGCATCGTTGGTGAGGTTCTGCGTGAACCGATGCTCGCGCTGCTTCTGGTCGGGGCCCTGCTCTACTTCCTGCTGGGCGACCTGACCGAAGCGATCGTCCTGGCGAGCTTTGCGTGCTTTTCGATCGTGATCACCGTCGTGCAGGAGGCGCGGACCGAACGCGTGCTCGAAACGCTCCGCGACCTGGCGAGCCCCCGCGCGCTCGTCCTCCGCGATGGCGAGCGCATCCGCATTGCCGGGCGGGAGGTGGTACGAGGCGACACCCTGATCATCGAAGAAGGCGATCGCATTCCGGCGGACGCCCGGATTCTTTCGAACAATGGCTTGCTGGTCGACGAATCGTTGCTGACGGGCGAATCCTTTCCCGTCACAAAAGATGAGGAGCGAGAAACCGCCGTCTATTCGGGAACGCTCGCCGTGCGAGGCGGGGCAATCTGCGAAGTGACGGGAACAGGTGCCGCATCGCGGCTGGGCCAGATCGGTACGGTGCTTGGATCGATCGAGACCGAGCCGCCCCGGCTGCAGGTCGAAACGCGGCGCATGGTCCGCCTCTTTGCTCTGGTCGGTCTTTCGGTCAGCGTCCTGGCCGTCATCCTTCAAGGCACCATGCGTGGCAACTGGCTGGAAGCGGCGCTGGCAGGGATTGCGCTTGGCATGTCCATGTTGCCCGAGGAATTGCCGGTTGTCCTGACCGTCTTCATGGCCATGGGGGCGTGGCGCATTTCCAGGCTCAATGTTCTGACACGGCGCGCGGCCACAATCGAGACGCTGGGTTCCGCGACCGTACTGTGCACCGACAAGACCGGCACGCTGACCGAGAACCGGATGACGATTGCCGAACTGCGGCTTGCCGACGGCCAATGTTTCAGGCGGCCCGACAGCGGGACGACGATCCTGCCCGACGCCTTCCTCCCGCTTGCCGAGCTCGGGATCATGGCGAGTGCCGTCGATCCGTTCGACCCGATGGAGAAGGCCTTCCACCTGCTGGGGGCGGAGCAGGGAGGCGGGCGCGTCTCGCAACTCCGTAGCGACGGCCACCGGATCCATCGGCTCTACCCGCTGGAAAAGCCGATCCTAGCGATGTCGCATGCCTGGGGCGCCCCGGACCTGGCCGGCGGGCTGACTGTTGCGGCAAAGGGCGCGCCCGAAACCATTGCGGACCTTTGCGGTGCATCGGAGGCGCAACGCGCCGCCATCCGCAAGATGGTCGAGGAAATGGCCGCCAGCGGGTTGCGCGTGCTGGGCGTGGGCGTGGCAAAGTGGGGAGACGGCCCGCTTCCCGACACCCAGTGCGAATTCGATTATGGCTTTGTCGGGCTCGTCGGCCTCACCGATCCCTTGCGGGCTTCGGTGCCGGCAGCGATCCGCGACTGCCGGACGGCGGGCATTCGCGTCGTCATGATAACGGGCGACCATCCGGAAACGGCGCGCACCACTGCGCTGCGGGCGGGAATCGCGGGCGGGGAAGTGCTGACGGGTTCCGATCTTGCCATGCTTGACGATGAAGCGCTGGCACAGCGGATCGCCCGATGCAGCGTCTTTGCACGCATCATGCCCGAACAGAAGCTGAGGATCGTCGAAGCGTTGAAACGGGCGGGCGAAATCGTCGCGATGACGGGCGACGGCGTGAACGATGCTCCATCGCTCAAGGCTGCGCATATCGGTATCGCCATGGGAGGGCGCGGCACGGACGTTGCGCGCGAAGCATCATCCATGGTGCTGCTTGATGACGATTTCGGCTCGATCGTCGCCAGCATCCGGATGGGGCGGCGGATCTATGACAATCTGCGCAAGGCGATCGGTTTCATCATTGCGGTCCATGTGCCAATTGCCGGGCTGGCGCTGATCCCGCTGCTGCTTGGCTATCCGCTGTTGCTTGGCCCCGTGCACATTGCTTTTCTGGAAATGGTCATAGACCCGGTCTGCTCATTGGTGTTCGAGGCGGAGTCCGAAGAAGCGAACGTGATGCGCAGACCGCCGCGATCTCCCGACAAGCGCTTGTTTTCGCGCCGGACGATGCTCTGGTCGCTGTTCCAGGGCACATTGGCACTGCTGCTTGTCGGCGGTCTGGTCATCGTGGGGCATGGACTTGGGGAAAGCCCCGATCACATTCGCGCTTCATCCTTCGTTGCGCTGGTTCTGGCGATCATGGTGCTGATCCTTGTCAACCGGTCGTTCGGTGCCTCCCCCCTCAAGGCCGTCGCCCGACCGAACCCGGCACTGCTGCTTGTGTCCGTGGTGGTGCTGACCCTGCTTGTGCTCAGCCAGTTCTGGCCGGCGATGACGCGGATATTCGAATTTGCGCCGCTCCACGGCCGGGACTGGCTGATCGCAAGCGCGATGGCGCTTTGCCTTTTCGGGTTGCTCGAGGCGATGAAACTCCGGCCCGTCAAAGCCGGATCACAATCCCCCGGTCCGGTGCAGCCGAGCCCTTGAGCGTTTTGACGAACGCCGCTTCGGCTTCGGCCAGCCCGTGGCGTTCATCGATCGTCATGAACCCGTCGGTACTGACAAGAAAATCGCGCCAGGCTCCGTTATAGGATGCGGCAAAGCCTTCCTGCCCCATTTCCTTGACGGCGGCGTTCATATGATCGGGCGCGAAGAACAGGATCGGCGTCGGCCCCGGCAATGGCGATCCCCCGGCCTGCCCGCGTGCATCGACATGAGTTGCGCCGACGAGGCAGCTATATTTGAGGCCTTCGCCCAAGGCTTCGTGGATCGCCCGCAGCACAGCCGAATTGCCCGCGAAATCGACCGAGACCGCGTTTCGCCCCGCCAGCTGTCCGATTTCGTCATAGGTCAGGACTTCATCATAGAGCCCGCTCTGCGTCACGAAGCCGACATTGCCCGCCGAGGTGAGGCCAATCCGCCTGATCTGCGGTGCCTTGGCGCGCGCCACATGCGCCAGCGCCAGCGCCGTTTTCGAAGAGGCACTTGTCATCACCAGCGTGTCGGCGCCGAACCATTTCCCTTTCGCAAACATCGCCTCGATGAGGAAACTCGTCCCGAACAGTGGCTGGAAGATCATCCGCTGCGCCTCGCGCGCCGGATCATGCGCCGGATCGCCCGCAAGCCGGCGATACTGGTTGTAGATCGGGCTCATCGGCTGGCGGTGGGCAGCCATGTCGCTGAACGATCCCTTCGAAACATTGCCGGGCTCGACCCGCAAATGGCTGGCCATCGGCAGATAGCCATAGACGCGTTCGCCGACCGCGATGTCCGGATGCTCCGACGCCTCGACCACGGCATGGCCCCACATCGGAACGATCCCCCAGCCTTCGGGCGCGGGGAAGAAATTCCAATAACCGAAAGCATCGCCGATCACAGCGTAGGTAACATTGTTCGCCGTCACCGCGAAGTTTTCGACCCTGAGAAGCGCCTCTCCCGGCGACAACGCGGGAACCGGTTCGGTGCGGCGTTGGGTGGTGGTCAGTTCGCTCCGCTTCACGAGTACCGATTCTGCCATCGTCGCTCTCCCTCTTTTCAATTAATTCGGTAGTAATTTGCAACTCGATCAAGCGCAAGCGTCAGCACAAGCCGCCCGGCCCGCGTGGGCCAGCCCAGGGCCTGTTCGGCGACGGGCACGCTTTCCCCCGCACAGACGACGCGCCAGAGTATGTCCCCCAGCCCCGGCCCGGCCGACGCGATCGCCTTGTGAAAGCGATCGCGCGCGTCGATCTGGGCGAGCGTGGAAGCGCCGGGCTGGTGCCCACCGCGCCGCGTCTTGCCGGGCGGCGATGCATCCCAGCGCATCACGGTCCTTTGCGGAAGGGCCCCGCGCTCATAGTCACGGCGCAGCGCTTCTCCGGCGGCCAACTGTCGCTCGCTCACCAAGCCGCGCGCGCGGAGCCAGCCGAGCGGCGATTCGGCCAGATTGACGCGAACGCTGCGCACCTTGCGCGACGTCGCGCTTTCTCCATCCTGAGCCAACGCCCGTTCCGCGATCAACTGCTTCATGCGATCCTCCTTGTACGACTCGATCCAGTTTTTGACTTGCCATGCGGGATCAACTGTAGGAAAGCGAAAAACCGTATCGGTTATCCTATTTCGAGGCCCCACGATGATTACTGCCATTCGCGAAGTGCGGCGTGCCAAGGGTTTGACGCTTGCCGACGTTGCCGAGCGTTGCGATCCGCCGACAACCGCACAGACGATCGGGCGGCTCGAAACGGGAACACGGACGGTCTCGGTCGGCTGGCTCAACCGGATCGCCAAGGCGCTCGACGTCGAGGCAGGCGATCTTGTCAAACTGCCGCACCGCGCCGACCTGCCGGTTGCGGCGATCCTCGGGTCGGACGGAGCCAGCGCACCACGGCACCCGATCGTCGTCGCGCCGCCATCGCCAACCGAGGGCGCGATATCGATCCTGGTCGATTCAAGCATTGGCGAATATCGCGCAGGTGACGAAATTTGGTGCGACCGCTACCCGCCCGAGCGTTTCGCCCAGGCGCTGAACCGCGACGTCCTTCTTCCCCGCCCGGCCGGCCGCTTCATCTTCGGCCGCCTGATCGGACGCGAAGGCAACCGCCTGCAAATCCTTCCGCTGGGTTCCGGCGCAAAGCAGCAGATCATAGAGGATCCCGCCTGGATGGGCGTGGCCATCAAGCTTGTGCGGGGGTTATAGGCTGCGGGAACTGGTGGGCGCTGACGGGCTCGAACCGCCGACCCTCTCGGTGTAAACGAGATGCTCTACCAACTGAGCTAAGCGCCCCTGATCGGGAATGGGCGCCTTTGCCCGATCAGCGCCGCCGGGGCAAGTCCTTCAGACGATCAGACCCTTTTGGCCCTGCGCCGCGGCAAGAAAGCCCGACATGGCCCGCGCCGCAGCGTCGGTCAGGCTGATATAGACGCGGCGGCCGTCGCTCGGGTCCGCCCGCCTGTGAAACAGGCCAATATCGGTCATGTTCCTGATCCAGCGCAGCGCCGTGGTCGACGGTACGGCCGCCGCGATGCACAGGCTGGTGACGGCCACTTCCTCATCCTCAAGCCGCGCCGCCATCAGATCGAGCAGCATGTCCCAGGCTGGATCGGCAAAGAGCGCCGGATCGAAGAAGCGGCCCCGCAACCTCCTGCACCGCAGGATCGCCCGGACTTCCCCGGCCGTTGGCAGTTCCACCTGCTCCGCAGCGAAGCCGAGCTGGATATCTTCGACCTGCATTGCCGGCCGGACTTGCGACGGCTGATCGTTGGACAGGCGCGCGAGCGTCCGGGCAATCCTGTTGACCTCTTCGGCCAGCCGCCGGAGCCGCGCATTGTCCGCGTCCGCTGAAACATCGGCGACACCCAGCGGCGCCTGTCCACCAAGCGCAACCGCAAGCGCCGACACCCGATCGATGATATCGGGCTCGCACAACAGCGTGATCGGCCCGGCCTGCAACCGGGCCGCCACACAATCGAGCAGAGCGAAGGGTGCCGAGACAATCACCGGGCGATTGTCCCTCGTCGCAATATAGCTGAGCAGGTCAAGCAGGCGATCGGCGAGCCCACCATGATCGGCGCTCAGTTCGACAATCACCGTATCGATTGCCGCCTGGCGGCTGAGCCGGTCGATCGCTTCCTCGATGCCGAGCTGCGCCGCCACCCTGCCTCCCATGACGTGGATTGCCTCGGAAGCAGCGCGGCCTCCGGCCATGCTATCGGCAAAAATCAGTGCACTCGGACCCGAATCATACGCCCCCGCGCGCCCAACATCTTCCGTCATACACCACCCTTAAACGCTCAATACCCTGACGGTTCTGTTGTTCGCTCATCCCACGGAGCGGAAAAATGGCACTCTGTGATCAGTTCGTCTCCGGGGGTTATCGCCATATTGGCTCGAAATTCCAGTGCGCCGCTGCCACCATTTTCGGGGTTGCGCTCGGTCGTCGCCAACTTTGCTGCAGTCGCCACGAATCCGGAAGGCAAATTCACTCCAATTCGGATGCGATTGTCCTGCCGCCGTTAAGACATTGGAACGGATTTCCCCCCAGTGTCACATCACAGCGCGGACGGTGTGGTCCCGCCCCGGGCTGTTGAACCTCCGGCGTTACTTCCCCAATACGTCAGCGCCGGAGGTTCAATAACCCCGGCGCCGAACCGAGGCACGTCAGTGCTGCAGCGCCTTGACGATATCCTCGACCATTTTCTTCGCGTCAGCGAGGAGCATCATCGTCTGGTCCATGTAGAAGACGTCATTGTCGACACCGGCATAGCCGACGCCACCCATCGAGCGCTTGATGAACATGATCGTCTTGGCCTTTTCGACATCGAACACCGGCATGCCGTAGATGGGTGACGTCTTGTCGGTCTTGGCCGCCGGATTCACCACGTCATTCGCGCCGATGATGAAAGCGACATCGGTCTGCGCGAACTCGCCGTTTATGTCCTCAAGCTCGAACACTTCGTCATAAGGCACGTTCGCCTCGGCAAGGAGCACATTCATGTGCCCGGGCATGCGGCCCGCAACCGGATGGATCGCATATTTGACGCGGACGCCTTCCTTCTTGAGCAAGTCCCCCATTTCGCGGAGCACATGCTGTGCCTGCGCGACGGCCATGCCGTATCCCGGAATGATGATAACTTGCTCGGCTTCCTTCATCAGGAACGCCGCGTCTTCGGCCGAGCCCCGCTTCCAGGGCCGGTCGGTCTTGGCCGCATCGCCGCCGCTTGATGCAACGGCGCCGAACCCGCCCGCGATCACCGAAATGAAGCTGCGGTTCATTGCCTTGCACATGATGTAGGAGAGGATCGCACCCGAAGACCCGACCAGCGCCCCGGTGATGATCATCGCCGTATTCTGGAGCGTGAAGCCCATTGCCGCCGCCGCCCAGCCCGAATAGCTGTTGAGCATCGAGACCACGACCGGCATGTCCGCACCGCCGATCGGGATGATCAAGAGGAAGCCGATCAGGAACGAAAGTCCCGTGATCGTGAAGAACACCCATTGCGCGTCATCGGTCACGAAATAGCCGATCAGCCCGAGGATGCCGATCAGCGTCCCCAGATTGATGAAATGCCGCGCGGGCAGCATGATCGGCGCGCCCGACATGTTCCCGTTGAGCTTCAGGAAGGCAATCACCGAGCCGGAGAATGTGATCGCGCCGATGGCGACGCCGAGCCCCATCTCGATCCGACTGACATCGTGGATATGGCCCGTGGCATCAAGGATGCCGAACGCGTCGGGGTTGAGAAAGGCGGCCGCCGCCACCAGCACCGCCGCCATGCCGACCAGCGAATGGAAGGCCGCGACAAGCTGAGGCATTGCCGTCATCGCGATACGCCGGGCAGTGACCCAGCCGATCCCGCCGCCGAGCGCGATTGCGCCAAGGATTTCGATCGGGCTGGCAATCTCGCGAATGAACAGCGTCGTGCCGACCGCGAGCGCCATCCCCGCCATGCCGAACCGGTTGCCGCGCTGCGAAGTGGAGGGCGAGGACAGCCCCCTCAGCGCAAGGATGAAGCAGACGCCCGCGACCAGGTAGGCGAGCATGACCCAGGCGGGTGGAGCAGCATGTTCCATGCGCCTAGCGATCCTTCTTCTTGTACATGGCGAGCATCCGCGCCGTCACCGCGAACCCGCCAAAGATATTGACGCTCGCCAGCGCGACCGCGACCAGCCCCAGCCATTTGGAGGTAGGCGACCCCGCCGCCGCCGCCGCGATCAACGCGCCGACAATGATCACCGACGAAATCGCGTTCGTCACCGCCATCAGCGGCGTGTGCAGCGCAGGCGTGACCGACCAGACGACGTAATAGCCCACGAAGCAGGCCAGCACGAAGATGGAGAGGATCGAGATGAAGTCCATGAGTGCTCCCGTCAGCCCAGCAGGCGTTCGTTTACGATCTTGCCGCCCTTGGTCAGGCGGATCGCGGCGGTGATTTCGTCGTCATCCGGCAACACCGGGCGTCCGGCCTCCTTGTCCCAGAAGGCCGAGAGGAAATTGAACAGGTTCCGTGCGAACAGCGCAGATGTGTCGGCTGCAAGGTGCGTCGGCGTGTTGGCATAACCCATGATCTTCACGCCGTGCTTCACGACGATCTCATCAGGCTTGCTGCCTTCGACATTGCCGCCCTGCGACACCGCAAGGTCGAAGATCACGCTGCCGGGCTTCATGGCCTTGATCTGCGCGTCGGTGATCAGCCGCGGCGCCGGGCGCCCGGGGATCAGTGCGGTGGTGATGACGATGTCCTGCTTGGCGATGTGCGAGGAGACCAGTTCGGCCTGCGCCGCCTTGTATTCGTCGGACATTTCGGTCGCGTAGCCACCCGCGCCTTCGCCTTCGATGCCCGCAACGTTTTCGACGAAGATCGCCTTGGCACCCAACGATTCGATCTGTTCCTTTGTCGCCGAACGCACATCGGTTGCCGAGACCTGCGCGCCGAGCCGTCGGGCTGTCGCAATCGCCTGCAAGCCCGCAACGCCCACGCCCATGATGAACACCCGCGCCGCGCTGATCGTGCCGGCCGCCGTCATCATCATCGGAAAGGCCCGGCCATAGGCGCCGGCCGCGTCGATCACCGCCTTGTAGCCGGCAAGGTTCGACTGGCTCGAAAGGATGTCCATCGATTGCGCGCGCGTGATGCGCGGCATGAATTCCATCGCCAGCGCCTCGACCCCGGCCTTGGCATAGGCATCGATCCGCGCCCGCTGCCCGAAGGGATCAAGCCCGGCAACGATCCAGGCGCCGTCCTTCACGCCCTTGAGCGACTTGGGATCGGGGCCCTGCACGCCGATGACAATGTCGGCGTCCTTGGCGGTGGCTGCTAGGGTCCCGATCACCGCACCCGCCGCCTCATACTCCGCATCGGAGATCGATGCCTCTGCGCCTGCGCCCTTTTCGACAAACAGGCTCGCACCGAGGCCGATGAATTTCTTCACAGTCTCGGGCGTAGCCGCAACACGATTCTCGCCGTTCGCGGCTTCCTTCAGAACAGCGATTTTGACCACTTTAGCTGCCGATCAACAGAATGACGATCGCCCCAACAATAAACACGCCAACCGCTGCCCAGCGGAAAAGGTTCATCACGTTGAGATAGGTTTCCTGATGTGCCTTCATGTCGCCATTGCCAGCCATGTCTTTCCCCTTGATTCTGAATTTGCGGGGCCAAGCCTTAACCAGCGCGAGCGCCATTCTCAACCGGCGAATTGATCGGCGGGCCGTCGCGCGGCGTGATCCACGTCACAACGCTGCATTAAGTTCATATTTACCATGCCCCGTTATGGGACAGTCATATGCAATTCTGGATACCATCCACATGACGCCCGCGGGAAATCGCATCCTGATGCTGGTCGATGACGAGCCAGCCCAGCAGCGGCTTATCACCGCCCTCGCTGCGCGCGCCGGTTGGCGCACAATGGTCGCGAGCGATTCCGAATCGGCCATTGCCATGCTTGGCACGCGCGATGGCATGCAGCTTGACGCCATTCTAATCGATCAGGCCATTCCCGGCGGGGACACGACAGCGCTCATCTCCCAAATCCGCGAGCTTCGGTCGCAGCTTCCCGTGCTGATGCTGACCGCACTCAGTTCGGTGGAAGTGGCGGTCGAGGCAATGCGCGCCGGCGCAACGGACTTCCTTGCCAAGCCGATCGCGCCGGACCGGCTGCTTGCCGCGCTCGAAGGCGCGGTCAGCGCCAAGTGTCTTGCAGGCGAACTCCGCCCGCTCACCGAGAAAATCTCGACCCCGCTCGGCTTTGGCGACATTGTGGGCTCGAACCCGGAATTCAGGGCCGCGCTCGCCGTCGCCGCCAAGGCGGCCCGTGCACGCATTCCCGTCCTTATCGAAGGCGAAAGCGGCGTCGGCAAGGAAGTCGTGGCGGACGCGATCCATGCCGCGTCGCCAAGGGAAAAGAAACCGTTCATCGCAATCAACTGCGGCGCGATTCCAGCGAACCTGATCGAATCGGAATTGTTTGGGCATGAGAAGGGCGCGTTCACCGGCGCGTTTACCCGCCATATCGGGAAGTTCCAGGATGCCGACGGCGGCACGTTGTTTCTCGATGAAATCGGCGAAATGCCGCTCGAAGCACAGGTCAAGCTGTTGCGCGTGATCCAGACCGGCGAAGTCCATCCCATCGGCGCCCGCGGCTTCCGCGAAGTCGATGTCCGGATTATTGCTGCCACCAACAAGACCTTGCTCGACGAAGTCGAGGCCGGGCGCTTCCGCGAGGATCTCTATTACCGCCTGGCCGTCGTCCAGGTCGTCATCCCACCCTTGCGCGACCGCCGGAGCGACATTCCGGCTCTGGCGCGCCATCTCCTGACCCGGATCGCCCGCCAGCCGGGATTGCGCAGCCTTGGCATCACCGATGACGCTCTGGCAGTGCTGGCAAGCTATGACTGGCCGGGCAATGTGCGCCAGTTGCAGAATGCGCTGTTCCGTGCGGCAGTGCTGTGTGAGGGCGATGCGCTCACCTCGCACGACTTCCCGGAAATCTCGAGCAAGTCAAACTCGATGCTCGTCTCATCGGCGGCGAGCGAAGCTGGCATCACACTCTATGATACCGAAGGCCATCTCCGCCCACTCGAATCGATCGAGGCCGATGTCATCCGCCTCGCCATCGGCCATTATCGCGGTCGCATGACCGAAGTCGCCCGGCGTTTGGGCATCGGGCGTTCGACGCTCTATCGCAAGCTTGCGGAACTGGGCATCAGCGACGCTGCCTGACGCCCTGACGGGCACATGTCCTCCCATTGCCAACGCTGCTAAATCGGCATAGCCGACCCTTTGGTTCGAATGCCGAACCGGGAAGAGGGAGTGCGGGGGCAATGGAGGCAATCGCGTCGGTTGAGGCGATGTTGCAGGAAGCCACCGGAGCGCTTTCCCGCGCGTGTTCCGCGAATGGCAGGCTCGACGCCGCACGCCTCGATCGGCACCAGATCTGCTGCTACGAGCTGGCCTTTGCGGCGTCGGAACTCTTTGCCGCGCGTGAAATCCTGCGCAGCACGGCTGGCGCCGTTTCCGATCTTGCCAATGCCTTTCTTGCGCAGGCGCTGCCGAGCGCGCTGCAGCGGCTCGAGACGATCGCGATCGCACTCGATTGCGGCCTTCGTCCCGAAAGTATCCGGGGCTCGGCAGCCTATGTTCGCCTGCACCAACAGGGTGGCGGTGCGGCGCTGGCGGAGATCGGAGAGGCGATCATCGCCGGCCGGATCGATTTCACGCGGATCGAGACCAACCTGCATGTCGACCTGATGCGCGAGACCTTCTTCCGCTTCGGCCAGGACCAGGTTGCCCCGCTCGCCGAGGACATTCATCGTCACGACCGCGACATTCCGGATTCGCTGCTTTCGCAATTGCGCGGGATGGGCGTTTTCGGCCTGTCGGTCCCGGCCCGTTATGGCGGCAGCGCGCCCGACGACGCGGAGGACACGCTGGCCATGATCGCCGTAACCGAAGCTTTGTCCGAAGCCTCGCTGGGCGTGGCAGGCAGTCTCATCACCCGCCCCGAGATCCTGACGCGCGCCATTCTGGCCGGTGGCACCGAAGTCCAGAAGCAGCATTGGCTGCCGCGGATCGCCGCAGGCGAGCCGCTTGTCGCCATTGCCATAACCGAACCCGATTTCGGCTCGGACGTTGCCAGCCTGAGCCTGAAGGCCAGCAGGGCCGAGGGCGGGTGGATCCTCAACGGCGCGAAGACCTGGTGCACTTTTGCGGGCAAGGCGGGCGTGCTGATGGTCGTCGCGCGGACCGGCGAGCTCGAGGGGCACAAGGGCCTCAGCATCCTGCTGGTGGAGAAGCCCTGCTTTGAAGGACATGGCTTCGACTATTGCCAGCCTTCGGGGGGGCGTTTGCGCGGCAGTGCGATTCCCACGATCGGCTATCGCGGGATGCACAGCTTCGATCTTTCCTTCGAGGATGTCTTCGTGCCCGATGCCAATGTGCTGGGCGAGGCTAGGGGGCTGGGCAATGGATTTTACTACACCATGTCGGGCATGACCGGCGGCCGCATCCAGACGGCGGGGCGGGCTTGCGGACTGATGGCTGCTGCCATCAAGGCGGCGCTTCGCCATGCGCAAGACCGCAAGGTATTCGCCAAGCCACTGGGCGCATACCAGCTGACCCAGGCCAAAATCGCAACAATGGCGGCGCGCTATGTCGCCTGCCGCCAGATGGCCTATGGCGTCGGCTCAATGCTCGACAGGGGCGAAGGGCAGATGGAGGCCAGCCTCGTCAAGCTCTACGCCTGCCGCTCGGCCGAGATGGTGACGCGCGAAGCACTCCAGATTCATGGTGGGATGGGCTATGCTGAGGAAACGGCCGTCAGCCGCTATTTCCTCGATGCGCGCGTCCTGTCGATCTTCGAGGGGGCCGAGGAAACGCTGGCGCTAAAGGTCGTCGCACGCGAATTGCTCCAGCGCGCGCTCGACGGGAACTAGACCGGAACCGCAATCTGCTTGCCGGCAAAGACCGACTGCCAGTTCTCGATTTCGGCGACGACGATATCGTCGATCGCATGGGCAAGGTTGGCTACCTGCGCATAGCGGATGTGGCCGTCCGCCACTTTTTTGAGGTTCTCGATCCGCGTTTCGACCGCCTCGAGCTTTTCCGCCGTGACTTCCGAGATCGCGGCGAAACGCTCGAAATCGCCGAAATAGCGAATGCCAGCAAAGGCCCCGCCAAGCGCCGGCAGCGCCACGCCGAGGAAAGTGAATGACTTCGACACGTTGTGTGCGACCGGTTCCGGGATGAGGCCAAGCGCGCCGCCTGCAACCAGAACCAGATAGATCGCAACCGCCGCCACGGCGAGGCTGAACAGCATTTCCGACATCCGGTCGAGATTGTGGTGCACCGTCGTCAACCGCCTGGCCTTCTCGCAATGATAGGCCCGCTGGACGCGGGCGTGATGGCCCAAAAGCTCGTCGAGTGCCGTCCGTAAATAGGCCTGGGTCACGACGAGGCGCGGAAGCGCCAGCTCCCTGAACGCAAGGCGCGCATAATATTCTGGCCATTGCGTATCCGAGCCCCGCGGCCAGCGGCCGGGCGAGCGCGCAACACCTAGCAGCAGCATGATCGGCGCGTGGCGGAAATATTCGGCGACGCGCCGCGTTTCAAACCAGCGGCCATGCCAGCGCCGCTTCCGGCCGATCGTGGTGATCAGGAGGATCGTGACCAGCAGCGAGAATTCGAACAGGGCAAAGGGCCATTTCGAATCCGGACTTGCAAAGGGAAGATAGGAAACGCCACCGATGATCGCGAAGGCCGAAAGGAGGAAATTTGTCACCATCCCGCCGCGATAGGCATCGGACAAATAGGTCGAAAGCCCATCGGCCCAGGCGAAGCGCTGGAGAATCTGGGTTTCGATCTTTCCGATAAACGCCCGATCGCTGCCCGGAAGGCTACGGGCACTCGCCAGCAATGGCGCACCCGAACCGGCCGCGATCGCTTCGGGCCGCTCATAGACCTGGACAAGGCTCGCGGTTGTGCGGCGCAGTCCTCCGCCGCCGAACAGCGCCTCGATCCGCCGATAGGCATGAAACCGGCAATGGCTGCGCGCGTGCCATTGCTCGGTATGGAAGCGGATGGCCCGTTCGCTCTGATCGGCGGAAGGCGGGTTGATGATCGTTTCGATCAGGTCTGCAATTTCGTCTGTCGACTGGTCAGGTCCTTCGGCATGAAGCGATTCCGGCGTCCGGAGCAGCGTCCAGCGATCGGGCGCGCGCGCGTCGATCCAGATCACCGGCGCGCCATGCTCGAGCGCGGCAGCGATCGTGTGCCGCGTGCCGCCAACCGCGCCGGGCGTGAGGCCATCCCAGACGGCGATCAGGACGTCCGACTGCTCGATCATGATCCGCCCCGCCGCCGCCGCGCGTTCGGAACCGATCGTTGCAAAGGCGGCCGCTGTCACTGGATCATCCGGCGAACGAAGCGCCTCGACAAACAGGTGCGTGATCGCCTCGTCCTGTTCGGCGAGTTCGAAGCACAATGCCCGCGCGGCGAGATTGCGGATA
>Ga0209023_10002223_pt1 | contig 24643 bp, 23 predicted proteins | sample LakOneMetagenome_FD_187468 | JGI IMG/M metagenome (GOLD analysis project Ga0209023, IMG submission 187468) | Freshwater and sediment microbial communities from Lake Erie, Canada (SPAdes) (version 2) | ecosystem: Environmental > Aquatic > Freshwater > Lentic | place: Lake Erie, Canada... | reverse complement strand
GCGCTGCCGGTAACAAACGACCGCTTAGGGAGATCATGATCAACGCCCCGGATCAGATCTTCGTGAAACGGCACACCGGGCCCAGCGGGTACCACGACGCATAGAACACTACTACGACGATCGTCGAACCGCCGCCATCCGTGCCCGACGCCTTGGCTGGCTCGGCGCAGCCGATCGACGGGCCAGCCGCCTACGGTCCGACTACAGCGTTGTACGCCGCAGCCGGGTCCCCAACCTCAGCCGCAAGCAGCGCGAACTGCGCAAGCTCCGCCTCGGTCAGGTGCGGCGCCGGCAGGTCGAGCACGAGATCACGAACGTTCCCCCAGACAACCCACTCGGACGCCCGGGCCCCAGGCCAGAGTTCAACCCGCGTGGCAGGCACCCCGGCAAGTTCGAGGGCGGCTGCCGTGATGTCGAGCAAGCTCGGATCTACGAACAGCGACACCCGTCCCAGGAAGGGTGTGGCAATGAGTGCCTTGACCAGGCGGACAGGCGCTGCCGCGGGCAAAGCCGCCAATCCCAAACCTCGAAACTCTTCCAGGTGTGCGTCTTCCATCGGGTCCAGACCCCGATCAACGCAGACAAGACCCAGTTCAATGTCGAACTCGTGGCGGAACGGGTCGGAATGCGGCGAAGAAGAGTAGTGGGCATCAAACCCGAGATGGTCGAACACGGGTGTGAGCAGACTCGTCTCGTCTGTCTCGAAGAACAAACCGCCTTCGGGGTACACGGCCTCGAAGTTCGCCCGGAGCTTCCCGAGTGCTTCCGTCGCTTGTTCCGCCCACTCTTGAAACCATTCTTCGTATGACGGGCGCCCGTTCAACATGCCGCTCCTCTTACCGGTCATGTTGCGCGTCAGCGAGCCTTCTTGTACACCGACGCGGAGCCACGTCCCCGGCCACCGGCCTCGACGACCTTGACCTTCTTCGCATCGACGAGTTCTTTGAGGCGCTTGGCCGTCGTCTGCCCGCTCGCGCCGGATGCGTCGGTCGCCTCGACTTTGGTGAAGTTCCCGTCGGGCAACTGGGCGAGCAACATCTCCGCGGTCAGATTCACACGGGCCTTGCGTTTCTGTGTGCGCTTCGCCGGTGACTTCTTCGCCGCCGGTTTGCTCGAACCTGCCTTCTTGGTTGCGGCCCGACCGGACGAGCTCACGCTTCGTGAAAGCAGGCCGGCTTTACGGAGCACGTCGTCGCTCACGCCCATGCTTTGCCACGCCTGCACGGGCGTTCCCTCGGCGGCTGCGTAAACCGAAGCGTGCGTCACGAACGCTGCTTCCAGCTCCGCGGCTTTCGTGTCGTAGCTGAGCCGGGCCAACTGGTCGAGCACGTCCTTCGACCGACCGTCCGGCTTCCCAGCCGGCTTCTGGATGAACGTGAGGTAGTCGCGGACTGCTTGCTCCGCCGCTTTGCTTGCCATGAAAGCCCCCGGTGAGGTGAGACGCTGGTCGGACCGGCAGCTACTGGCCGGTTAGAGCAGCCGACGGCTGCCAACGGGACGAACACTACATAGCAACGACGACGGCGACATGCTGAACACGGCGCGAGTCGGCTTGTCCGTAAGCGACATTCGCCGAACCGAACTCGACGACCGCCGAACCGGATGCGAGGACCCCGCCGCTCCCGTCAGCGAGAGTGACCGTTAGTGTCGCGCCATCACAGCCAGCGCCGAGACCTGAGAAGGCGACGCTCGTCGTGTTGAAGCGGGCCTGTACGGCCGAGTACGTGTTCGTGTAGGAGACGCTCACGCCAGCGGTTGTGCAGCTGGCGATCACAACGCCATCTGCTCCAAGCTGCGAACCGGCAACACCACCGAGACTCGCCGCCTGTGCAGCGACAGCGCCAGGCACTAGCACTCCTGCCACGAGCAAGACGAGCAGGACTGACTGGCGTGCCCTCTTCATGACGACCCTCCGGGTTCGGCCGGTTACCGTTCTTGCGGTCCAACCGTGTCTCTGGCGGGCGGCCAGGGCCCGTAGGTACACATAGAAGAGAGCCCCCGACCAGGGGGCTCTCTGCGCTTGCACGGGCGGGCTGTTGGTTTTGGTTCTAGTTGCCTCCCTTCACAGGTTCGTGCGGTTGCGACGGGTTCGCTACCGGAGCGCACTCACGAGGAGCGAACTGACCCACACCGGGCATTCGACACCGATGTCGCGTTGACCCTCCGGAGAGTGCGGGTCCCACACGACGATGTTCGAGGCCATGTACTCGCAGACGCTGCGAGCCCCGAAGACACCGGCCACGCCGTTCGATGCCGGCTCGTGCCCGTCCACCTGCAAGGGGACAACGAGGCAGACTGCATCGACATCCCAGGGAACCCCGTCGAGTTCGGGTACCCATTCGGCGACGTGGTGATCGGATACGAACGTGAGCGTTGGACACCGGTACTCGTCGAGTGACACCACCTTGTCTCGCCCCTTCCCGTCTGACGACGGACAGAGCACCGAGAAGGGCGCGTCGGTCAGGCGTCCAGACAGACGTTCGACGTACTTGTCGGCGGCCTGGTACTCGCCGCGAGGCCACGCCATCGTCAGGATCGATGCGTGCTCGAAGGTGCTGCCGGGTTTGCCGAGCTGAGCTGACAACGCAATGTCGTTCGCCAAGCGAACTGCACTGCACGCGGTGTCGCAGTCGATGAGACGCGACGGCGTCTGATGCATACGCATGGTCATGGCACGAAGCCTTTCTGTTGGTTGATGTGACCGCTTCAACCGTGCGCGCCCCACCAACGAACCCAAGTAGATCTTTGGACCGGCAGCAGTTCGGCGTTCGTGCGACCCGGCATCCTCATGCGGCGGCCTCACTCCCATGGCCGCCCGGTTCAACCGCTGAGCCTTCTCACAGCATCGAAGAGAACACCGCTTGGGTTGGCCTCCACTGCGCCAACGCTGGCGAGTGAGATAACACCGGCTCTCCTCCAAGGAGACCGAAACATGACCACCACCACCTACACCATCGTCGCTGAGCTGGCACCCCAGCTTCAGCAAACCGTGACGTTCTTTCAAACAGACGGACACTGGGCCTACATCGCCTTAACAGGCGTTGTCGTCATCCTCTACAAGATGCTCGGCGAGTACAGCTTCCTGCTCACGATCGCACTACTAATCGGTGCGATCTGGGTTGGAGCGAACGCGTTCGGCGTCACGTTCGACAACAACCTTCAGCACGGCATCAGCCACGTCCTCAACCAAAAGTGACTTCGGGCTACGGGCACGCCTCGACCGAATCCGCACCGTGAACGTTGACAACTCCGGTCATGCGTTGTCTGGGCCGGGCAGGTGCCAAAGGTGGGGCGCCTGTCCGGCCCCCTTCGTGTACCCACACGAATGCGTGCAGCGCGTCACTCGAAACGGACGGTCACGGAGAACAACCGACCACCTACCGACCGGAGATACCCCATGACCTACACCACCTCACTCAACAGACACCTCGCCCATGTGACCGCCGGCGCCCTATCAGCAGTTGCGCTTCTTTGCGCTACCACGGCCGTGGCCAACGCCGACCCGGTGTTTCACCTGGACGTGGCGTACAGCAACGGCAGCCACGGCGACCAGCTCACCATCGGCCAGACGCTCACCGTCACCGCCCAGATGACAGGCGACGGAACCGCGTGGTCGCAGGGCTGCTACATCGCCGACCTCTTCTTGCTGCAAGGGTCCGGCTGGCGTGTCGCCGGCAGCGGCACCAGCACAAACGGCAGTACGCAGATCGAACACGTCGACGGTCACGGTGTCGTAGATATCCCCGCAGACTCCACCACGGGCGGTTGGCCGCCGAGCGTGTGGCACACCAACCACAACGGGGCTGCGAACGGCACGATCACCGACCAGCTGATGCCAGGCAACACGGGCGACCTCACGTACGTCCCGGGCGACTACACGCTGGCCGCCTCATGCCTGCCCGAAAACGCAGGCCCCTTCTTGAACAACCAGACATACGCCGCTGTCGGCCCGGTCGTTCATTTCGCCACATTCGAGGGTGCTACCGATGTGGGTGCTCTCAACTCCGACGGCAACGCCACACCGGGGAGCACGGTCACGTTGAACACGCACGCCTCTGGCCCGTCGGTACTCGGCACCTGCGACAACCCGACACTCGAAGTTGTCGGCGGCGGCAACTGGCGCAATACCCTCGAGCCACGCATCTACGACCCCAGCTGGCGAGGCGATTTCCCTAACGCAAACGTTCGGGACGGCCGGGCGTTCTACGAAGGTGGTGTGGGTGCTGGCGCCGGGACCACGTTCCCGCAGAGCAGCACCAACCGGTTCGTACCGAGCAAGAACACGCCGGTCCCCTACGGGAGTGTCCCCCCGTACGAGCAACCGGCCAACGGCGGGCTCACCACCACACCCTGGTACGCCACGACACGCTACGCACCCACACCAACCGGATGGCTTGGCTACCCGCACGCCGTCAGCTCCTCGACCGCCCAGGTGTCTTTGAGCGTGCCCGGCGACGGAAGCTGGGGCGAAGGCCCCTTCACTGTCGTTGGCAGCTGCGGTATCGGGACGGCCGACAACGAATCCGCTGGCGACGTCACCACCGTGTCGGCTCCGTTCTACATCCGGGCGGTCACCCCTCCGCCACCACCAACGACGACTCCCCCGGCCACGACGCCTGTTCCCCCGGCGACGACTCCCCCGTTGAGTGTTCCTCCGACGAGCGCACCGCCGGCGATGACACCACCGGCAACCCCGCCCACCACTTGGGTGTCCCCGCCTCGCATCCCGTACACGGGGTGACAGGTTGTGGCCAACGGGTTCAGAGTCCAGCGGGACACGGACCGGTACGCAGCCAAGGTGGCGGCGCTCATCGCCAAAGCCGACAGCACCGAGTACCCGGCGGAAGCCGAGGCGTTGATGGCGAAGGCGCACGAGTTGATGGCCCGCTACGGCATCAACGACTCCCCTGTCGCACCAGGCGTCCCGGCTGACAGCGGCCGGGACGCCGCCCCGCCACCGCCGCCACAACCCGGAGCGGGGCTTGTCTTCACCGCTCATCAAGCGCAGGCGCCTTGGAAGGTGGTCGTCGTCGCGGGCGTCGTATGCGGGCTTGCGTTCGGCGTCCTCTTCGGCAGCGGCGTCATCCAGAACTATCTGGGCGGGCACATGCCGGCGTGGGCGTTCCAACGCTGGGAAGGCGACAACGACATTGTTACCCTCAGGGTCGTTGTAGAAGCCACCGTGGGCGCTCTGTTGGGGTTGCTCTGCGCATGTGCTTGGCGGCGCCGCTGCAAGCGCCCTACGACGCTCGCATCCGCCACCGCCGGCAGCCTGACCCTCATCGTCTTGCTTGCCTTGTTCGGCGTCGTGCTGTTGGCGGCCGGCGCCGTCTGCTTCGTTTCGTTCGTCGTCTTCTCATCGGCGACCCGCAGCCGGCCGGCGACATGACGCTGCTCCTACGAGTTGGCCAGGAGTCTCGCCGCTTCGAACAGTTCGACTGTTGAACCTTCCCAGCCCCGACGGCCTGGTCCGGCCAGCTCACAGACGAGGTGCTGGACATCTGGCGGGAGGGCTGATGTCAGACGGTCCCATTGGTCGGCGAACAAGTCTCGTGGTCGCACCGGGCCGACGACCTCGAGCGTTAGCGCCGGCGGGCACTTCGGGTTGAAAGCGGCCTGGATGCGGACCCATACGACTTCGTGGCGGGCGAGACTTGCGACGAGATCTGGCGGGCACGCTGGGTTGCCGGCGACCAGCCCGGGGTTCACGGCATGCAACATGCCTCGAAGCGTCTCCGGTGGCGTCCCCGGGTGCACAGCTACGGCTGCTCGCACGTCACCGCTGGCGTCCATACCAAGCCCTTCGAGAACGTCCGTCGGGCAGTTGTCTTGCATCGCCACCCATTCCCGGGTTCGCCACTCGCCGTGCCGGGCGAGCGTTCGAAGGTCCTCCACTGCGGTTCCTTTCCACGGTGACGTGTGGTTCAGGACATGGCTGCCGCTTAGAGCTCGGCTGGCAGACGCACCCCTTGTGTCGGTCGACAGCGCCGCCGGCGGCGCGTCGTTACCGAATCGGTCCGACTGCCCGTCGCACCCGGATCCGCAGGTTGTTCCGTGCCCGGAGATTCCGGGGCGGAAAGGTACAAGTGGAGGGCTACAACAACGGACCGGGAACCATCCTGGCGGAGAGAGCGCTCGAGAGGGTTCCGTTCAACAAGAGCGTGCATGCGAGCTCGGCAAGCGATGACTGGCCTACACCGGCAGCGTTCTACAAGCGTCTCGACCGGGAGTTCGGCTTCACGCTCGACGTGTGCGCTTCGGCCCGCAACACGAAGGCGACAACCTGGTTTGGACTCGATCACCCCGACCCGTCCCGGCAGGACGGGCTGCAAGCCGATTGGGTCGGCAGTGTGTGGTGCAATCCGCCGTACGGTCGAGGCCAACGAGGCTGTACCCCGTGGGTCGTCAAGGCCATCGCATCACTTGAGGCCACCAGCAATGAAGCCGGTCCTCGATGCGAGCAGGTCGTGTTCCTCGTGCCCGCACGGACGGACACCAAGTGGTGGCACACGCTCGTCGCTAGTGGCTACGTCGAAGAGGTCCGGTTCGTCCGTGGGCGCCTGGTCTTCGGCTACGACCCGAACGGCGACGCAGCACCGTTTCCGTCAGCGGTCGTCGTCATGAAGCCGAAGGTCAAGCGGGCACCAGTCATGACGTTCATCGAGGCGAAGTGCTCTACCTCGTCGGCTGAAGCGAAGACGGTGTCACTTCGACCGTCGAACATCTGATCCTTGAGTGCCGGGGCAACGAAGCCACCGGAAGGTGCCGTCAGCAAAGCAGAAGCCCTGGCCTCGGCCAGGGCTTCTTGCGCTTCGTGTTGGTGCTGCTGCTGTCAGTAGATGCCAGCGATGAGTTCGAACGCATCGTGCAGCAGCCAGGCGTCAGCGGCACACAGTCTCGATGCCCACTCTTCCAGGCCATCACGTAGCTGATCGAAATGCTGCGAGTCCTTCCGCAGGGTCTCGCTAGACGGTACCGTTTCCATGCGCGAGCAAAGGCGCTCTAGACCGCGCTAAACCAACGTGAACCCAGCGATCACGGCAGCGATCACAACACCGAAGAACACCAAGAGCCGATGCTTTGGCACAGCAACTGCAAGGCCAAGCCCAACCGCTATCGCACTCGCAAGCAGATACAACCCTAAACGCTTTGGATGATCCTCTAGCCACGACCAGTGCGTGGCCCATGGGACGAGCGCAACCAAAAGCAGCAGCACCGACGTGAGTGCTGTTCCCCCGAGGTAGCGAATGAGGGCTCGGGTGCGCTCAAGTTCTGCGTCTGTCTTCGTTCGGCCGCTCTCAACCTCAGCGAGGCGGCCGTCGAACTCAGCGCGCAGCTCTGCGAGCGCAGTGGTGGATTCAGCCTCTGCCGTAGCACGGGCCGCATCGGCGGCGCGCTTGGCTTCACCAGCGGCTGCGGCTTCTGCGGAAGCCGTCCGCTCCTGCTCAGCAATCAGTGCCGCTGCCTTATCGAGTTCGAGCTGTTCAAGCCTCGCCTTCTCTGCTTGATGAGCCTGCCGCAGCGTCTGGTTCTCACTTACAAGAGCCGCGTTGTCCTCCATCACAGCGCTCTCGATGAGTTGTCCGAACTCCGCCGACTCCTCGTCCATGCCGCGCAGCCGGTCGAGCAGCACCTCCTTCGAGAGGATTCGCACAGCTGTCGCCGTGGGCAGATCCGAGTAGGCCGAAAGAAACGACAGAACTTGAGACGCAGTCTCCCCGTAGTCCGAGTAGGCGGTTCGGAACTCAGGGATGGCGAATGACTCCACAAACCGCTGGTCGAAGTCTTCCGAAGGTCGACCGAACGGTCGGAGGACCTGCAGCAACTGGTTGGGCAACACCACCATGGCAGGACGTCCGCGTTCGGCCTCAGAACGGTCGAACCAGTTGAAGGTGTAGTCATTCGTGAGAAGAAGCGCTCCGCTCTCGAGTGCGTTCTCAGGATCGGGGGTCCTCTTGGCATCGACCGACAGCCACAAAGCCATGTCGTGGTCGAGAGCTTCGTACCGGATCTTTCGATCGGGTCTCCGCTGGCTCACGAAGGCGTTGTAGTCCGCGATGAGGAGCGCCTTTTCCTCCGTACTATACGGTTCGCCCATCGGCTCTCGGAACAAGTTCACTCCCTTGTCCTGCAGCAGTTCTTGGATGTGCTCGTACCTGGACAGGAAGACCGCGAGCTCCAGCGGAGACTGCGAGTTCAGTTCGTGGTATCGCTTCTCGACACCGGTCAGTTGGTAGGGCATCCGCAGAGCCGCCAAGCTCAGTTCCGGCGTCCATCGCCGGCCCCTGAGGCGGTCTCCGATGGCCGACACAGTTCGCTGAGCCTCTTTGAGGGTGACCTCATGGACGTACAGTTTGTACGGGAACCCACTCTCCTGAATGAATCGTACGAGTTCCTTCGACACCTCCCCTAGCGGGTTGTCGTGGAGGTCCAAGAGGCCAAAGAGGACGTTGGTATCGAGGAAGAGTTTGAGCTCCGGAAGCGTGGGCCGCACGTAGGAACTTGCGGCTTCGTCGACTGATAGCGCGAAGAACGTGAACGTGGCATCTACATACTGCGCGAGATAGGCGGTCCGGTCTCTTGATGAGGTGTTGAAGAAGAGACGGATGGACGTCGCCATGTCTGCGACTGGACCACATTCCTCGACCTTCAGCACCTCATCCAACAACGACGCCATGGGCAGACTGGCGCCAGAATCAGCTCCGCTGTGCGCCGTCAGTAGTCCAGCTGCGCGGATCCCATGTGCTCTGAATGCCACGGCCATGAACTTCCTTAGGCACCGCCAGGCTTGGTCTCTGTCCGGTAGGGCTATGCCTTCGGACTCAACCAGGGCAAGCCACTCGAGGCGTACCCCTTCCTCAAGCTTCTCGGCAGATGCCTGGCGGGTACTGATCTCGTCCTCGACGTCACCGGCGACGGCCAACTTGCCGTCCCCGGTACGTGCCAGTCGATTGGACCCTGCGAGGCGAGCAACAGCGGTCTCGACCTGACTGGATGCCACCGTCAGCCCGAAGCAGATCGTGAGCAACTCGCCAACTGCGGCCGGATCTGAGGGGTGCTCGCCCGTCATCGTGCAGGCAGTGAGAATGAGGTTGTCCAGGACGGCAGGAGGCTTGCCAGTCCTGGACAGGGCGAGAACCTGACTCAAGTGGTTGAAGGCACGGTCGTAGTCGAGACTCACAAGTTGGATCTCGGGCGAGGAGCCCGCGGCCGAACGTGCCCGCGCTGCCTGCCTTCTCTGACCTTGACTCTTTCGGCTCACCTGGCCCGCCCTTCGATCTCGATCGCAGTGAACCGTAGCGGAGCCCGGCCACGGCAGACCGAGAACGCTGACGGCCTGCGGCTGCTGCCTTGGCGAAGCGGCGGCCAAGCCCATTCGTGACCGGATGTGGGGCGCTGCCACCGAGGTCCGGGCGCTGTCGACCGGTCCCCAGGCTCACTGATTGACCGACTTCGGAAGACACCGTTGCACAACTTCCGCTTCACAGAAGGGGCACTCAGGTTCTGGCGGGGTGATGTACTTCTGCCGCCTCATCATCAGCTGCAGCCGGAGGTGCTGCCACAGCTCGGGCAGGCGAAGCAGCTCCCGGCCCGTTGCATGGCCACCCCGCATTGCAGGCACAGAGGCCCGTCGGATTGGGCCACGGTGGTCGGCCGGACGGTCGGCGAGGGATGCTCGACGGCGTGAGGTTCGGCAGGTGTCCGCTCGGCGGTCGTCAGAATGTTTAGAGCCGCCCGTTCCTCCGCTGAGAGGTACATGACGGCCAGCTTCCGGAACAGGTAGTCGACCAGGCTGTTGGCGATGCGGATGTCAGGATCGTTTGTCATGCCAGCCGGCTCGAACTTCATGCCCTGGTAAGTCTCCACGAAGGTGGCCAACGGCACCCCGTACTGCAAGGCGTGGCTGATCGCCATGGCGAAGGAATCCATGATTCCGGAAAGGGTCGAGCCCTGCTTGGCTGTCTTGATGAACACCTCGCCAAGGCGGCCGTCCGGGTACTCACCGGCGGTCAGGAACCCTTTGCAGCCGCCGACTTCGAACCCGACGGTTCGTGACGAGCGCTCGTGTGGCAAACGATGGCGGGTGGGCACCTCGACGATCTTCTCGACGACCTGTACGACGCTCTCGGTCTTCTTCGAGGTGGTGAGCGGCTGGCCGACCTTCGAACCGTCACGGTAGATGGCCACCGATTTCACGCCGAGCCGCCACGCGTCGATGTGTAGCTGCTCGACGTCTTCGATGGTCGCATCCGCTGGCATGTTCACCGTCTTCGAAATGGCGCCCGACAGGAACGGTTGCACGGCCGCCATCATGCGGACGTGACCCGAGTAGTGGATGGCGTTGTCCCCCATCGAACAAGCGAACACGTTGGTGTGTCCAGGGCTGACGTGCGGGGCGCCGACGATGGTCTTGTGCTCGTCGATGTAGTCGGCGATCTCGGCAACCTCGACGTCGGTGTAACCGAGGGTGCGTAGCGCCCGGGGTACCGTCCGGTTCACGATCGTCATCGTCCCCCCACCGACGAGAGTCTTCGTCTTGACGAGACCGAGGTCCGGTTCGATGCCGGTCGTGTCGCAGTCCATGAGGAGCCCGATCGTGCCGGCCGGCGCCAGCACCGACGCCTGCGAGTTCCGCACCCCCGACGTTTCCGCTTCGGCGCACGTCTGGTCCCAGGCGAGACGGGCGGCTTCAAGCACGCCTACAGGGGCCAGGTCGGCGTCTATGCCGGCGAGTGCGTCACGGTGCTGTCCGAGGACCCGGAGCACGTGTTCGGCGTTGTCTTTGTACCCGTCGAACGGGCCGAGCTGTTCAGCCATCTGCACTGAGCGGCGATACGCCGCGCCGGTGAGCAGAGCGGTGATCGACGCCGCCCATGCCCGTCCCTCATCGGAGTCGTAGGCGACACCGAGGGCCATGAGTAGCGCACCCAGGTTGGCGTAGCCGATACCTAGCTGGCGGAACGCTCGCGCGTTCGCCCCGATGCGTTCGGTCGGGTAGTCGGCGTTGCCGACCAGGATGTCTTGGGCGGTGAAGATCATGTCGACCGCGTGACAGAATCCGGCAGCGTCGAACACGCCGTCGTCGTCGAGGAACTTCATCAAGTTGAAGCTCGCCAGGTTGCACGCCGAGTTGTCGAGGTGCATGTGTTCGCTGCACGGGTTGGACCCATTGATGCGCCCAGTGTTGGCCGCCGTGTTCCAACGGTTGATGGTCGTGTCGAACTGCATGCCCGGGTCGGCACACTCCCAGGCGGCCTCGGCCAGCTGACGCATCAGGTCACGGGCCCGTACCGTCTTGACGACCGCGCCTGTCGTGACCGCCCGCAGATGCCAGTCGATGTCATCGACGACGGCTTGCATGAACTCGTCGGTGACCCGCACCGAGTTGTTGGCGTTCTGGTACTGGATCGAGTGGGCGTCGATGCCGTCGATCCCCATGTCAAAGCCGGCATCGGCAAGCACCCGGGCTTTGCGTTCCTCGAGCATCTTGCACGCAACGAACTGTTCGATGTCCGGGTGGTCGATGTTGAGGATGACCATCTTGGCGGCCCGACGTGTCTTGCCGCCCGACTTGATGGTCCCCGCGGAGGCGTCCGCGGGACGCATGTACGTGACCGGACCTGACGCAGTACCGCCGCCACTCATCGGTTCGGCGCTGGACCGAATGGCCGACAGGTTGATGCCGGCCCCGGACCCGCCTTTGAAGATGGATGCTTCTTCGGCGTACCAGTTGAGGATGCTCGGCAGGGTGTCGTCGACCGCAAGGATGAAGCACGCCGAGGCTTGCTGGGGGACGTCGGGGACCCCGATGTTGAACCAGACGGGGCTGTTGAACGCTGCCGCCTGGGTGATGATCAAGTACTGGAGCTCGGCCCGGAACGTGTCGGCTTCGTCCTGGTCGGCGAAGTGCCCGTCGGCGAGCCCCCAGCCGGTGATCGTGTCCGCCACCCGGTCGGCGACCTGTCGTAGCGAATGCTCCCTGTCGGGCGAGTCGAGCGGGCCTCGGAAGTACTTCTGGGCGAGGATGTTCGTGGCGTTCGCAGAGAACTCGGCTGGCACTTCGACGTCGAGCTGTTCGAAGGCGACGGTCCCGTCCCGGTAGTTGGAGATCCGGGGGTCGCGACGCTCCCATTCGACTTGCTCGTACGGGTGGGTTCCGGGCGTGGTGAACCGGCGGGAGAGGCGGCGCGATGCGGTCATGACAGTGCTCCTGAGGTGAGGTGGGCTTGAGACCGTCCTCACCCGTCGCGCCATTGCCCGGTACCCCGAGGTGCACACCTGAGCGGCAATGTCTGGGACTGCGCTGCACCTGCGCGCTTCTTGAGCACGGACCCTGCCAGGCGTGCGACAATCACCAGCCGTGAGCGGCGCGACCGCCAGTTCGAAGCACTCACGCAGACGAGTTCGACAGCGGGAGCGGGCGTGGGAGAAGGCAAGACACCAGGCGACAGCGCACGCCGTAGCCGCCGTGGCTTTCGCTACCAGGACGTGCACGCCCTCGACCGCTGCCTCGACACCATCGACGGCATCTGGGACGAAGTCGCAGTCGAAGGCGAAGAGGACGTGACCTGCCACCGCACCGGGCCGACCGGGTGCGAACAACACGAGCAGGTCAAGACCGTCGAGGACCCGAAGCAGCTGTGGTCCGTGTCGAAGGTCTGCCAGGGCGAGAAGGGCGAAATCGACCGGAGCATCCTCGGCAAGCTCTTTCTCGGCAAGAGCCTCCACACTTCCGTCGTGTTCGTCCTCATCCTCAACGAAGGAGTAGGCAACGACCTTCGTGTCCTCACCAAGACGGAAGCCGACCGTGACCCCAAGGATCTCAAGACCTGCCGGACCGCCCTGTGCACGAAGCTGAAGGGGCTGTCGCTGCCGGACGGGGTCACACTCGAATGGTGTGTCGAACGACTGTCGATCGAAGTCCGACCCCGCGAGATCGAAGAACTCGAAGCTCTCGTCATCCAGCGGCTGGCCAGCGTCATCAAGACCGCCTGCTTGGAACGGCCACTCAACGAGGAGCTCGAAACCGTGTTCAGCCTCGTCATGGAGAAGGTCGGGGCCGAAGCCCGCAGCAAGAACCCCCAGACCTACAACGCAGCCGCCGTAAGCGCACTCGTGAAAGGTGAGTTCACCAAGATCGACAAACCCGTCGAGGCGATGTCGGCGGACGGCGACACGTCGCGGCTCCGCAAGAAGGTCACCCCGCTTCACTTCGAAGAAGAAGCAATCAAGAAGGTGGTGGGGATGCACCTCGAACACCGACGCGCCTTCCGACGAGCGGACCCCGCCCGGCAACACGCCGTCCAAGCGATGGTCGACGACGTGTTCAGCGTGTGCAGTGTCGTAGCTGCTCAGCGGAACGGAGGGCAGATCGCACCGGGTACTGACACGTACGTTGCCACGGTCAACGCTGTCAGGGAGTTGCACGCGTCGGGTGGCTACACCGAGGACGGGTTCTCGCTCGCTGACCTTCAGCGGGCCATGTGGGACGTGACCTCGCGGTGCCAACACCGGTTTTCGTCATGAACTACCCGGTCGGTAGCACTGAGGTCCCGCCGCTGTACCAGCCCTACGACCCCGACGGAATCACCGCGTTTCATGCGGCACGACTTCTGTTGCTGATCGAAGTCTGTGGCGGCGAAGGGCGCTCGCCTTCGGTAGACGGGAGCACGAAACTGGCGAAGCTCGACTTCTTCTTGCGCTACCCGGCCTTCCTCGAACGTGCCCAGCAGGAACTGCGCCGTCGAGGCGACAGCGCAACTTCAGTGTCATTCGAAGCCGGCGACGAGGTCGAAGCCCCGATGATCCGTTACCGGTTCGGCCCGTGGGACCCCCGCTACCGGGACTACGTCTCATTCCTCGAAGCGCGGGGGTTGCTGAAAGTCACCAAGGGCTCCCACGGTGCCCGCAAACTCACCTTGACTGCTGGTGGCCGGAAGATCGCCAAGGGGCTCCTCGCAGACGCCTCGTACGGCCCGCTCAAAGCCCGCGCCGAAGCGATGGTCGGGAACCTGGCAACTTGGCAAGGGAGCGCGTTGAAGAATTTCATCTACGAGCTGTTGGTTGATGAGGTCGGAAATCGGGCGATGGGCGAGCAGATCCGATGATCCGACTCGTGCGCCTCTCGCTGGTTGATTTCAACGGTGAGGTCGAACACCACGATCTGGACTCGGCGGCCACCGAGATCATCGGGGGCCGTAACAGCGGCAAGACAACGCTCCTTCGGACCATCGACTACCTGTTCGGTGACACTGACAGCGCCGCGAAAGCGTTGGGTGCCGAGGTTGCCGACCGATACTCAGCGCTCAGCTTGGACCTGATGCTGGCGGGGACATCGCACCAGATTGAACGCCGGCCGAACGATTACGGCTACGCCGGCAAGGTGTTCATCGACGGCGAAGAGATGCGAGCCGACCAGTTCAGCGACTGGATCCTGACCGAACTTGGTTGGCCCATCATCAAGATTCCGAAGGCGCAGAACCCGAAGTACGCGAGCACGACCGTCTCGCTCAGCTTCCGGACCTTGCTGCGCCACATCTACCGCCGGGAGGACTCATGGTCCGACTTCGCGTACAAGGAGAACGAACTACACCGACGCGCTGTGCTCCGCTACTTCCTGGGGATCCTCGACGTGGAAGCCGACCTCGGCGAGTTCGAGGCCGCACAAGCCGATCGAGAAGTGTTGGAGCTGACCGCACGCGTCGAAGAAGCAAGTGAGTCAGCCAGCTTCGCACTCCAATCTGTTGCTCGTCGCCTTGGCCTCGACGTCACGACCTGGGACGAGGCTGACAATGCCATGGTGGTGCTACGAGAAGGCGTCGAGTCGATCCAAGAGGAACGGCTGCGCACAACCGCTGAGATCGGGGCGCTCGACGGGTACAACAACGAGCTGACGTTGGCGTACGAGGCCCTGTCGAATGAGATTGCTGCGACCGCTGAGGCTGTTGCTGACATCCAGGCGACCCGGCGAACCTACGAGGAATCTGCCGGGATTGTTCGAGGGGAAGTGACCCGCCTCGGTCGGGCGAACACGGCGATCGACGTGTTCGCTGACGTTCCGGTCAAGGCGTGCCCCGCATGCGGACAGGACGTGACCCACAAGACGGCCGAGCCCGGCTGCTGCTTCCTATGCGAACTGCCTGTCACCGAAGACAACCGGAAACGGCGGGTCGAGCTCGAAATCCGAGCGCTCAGCGACGAGGAAGCGGAACTCGTCGAACAGATCGAACGAACCGACACGGAACTCGCCGCCGTCACCGAACGTATGCGCCGCGCCCAGTCGCAACGAGACACGGTCGCTGCCGAGATCACCGAGCAGCGCTCCGCACTTCTCGCACCGTACGTGGTCCGGCTCGAACAGTTGAGCGCCGAACAAGCCAAACACGAACAGGCGATTGCCACGCTGACCGGCCTCCGAGTCGTACTCGACAACGTCGACGCGCTGAGGAAGAAGGTCGAAACTGCCCGCGCCCGCCTCACGAAGATCGAGCAGGCGAACATCGAGCGGGAAGAGAACGCCGAACTGGTCGCTGCACGCTGCGACCGGTTCGCAAACTGGATGAACGAGTTCCTCGCCGGGCTCGAAGTTGAGCCGTGGCGGTTTGGGCCGGTCGTCCTCCGACCCGAAGACATGGAGTTCGTTGTCAAGGGAAGGCCGTGGCGAGAACACCTGGGCGGGGAAACCAAAGTGTCGTTCTTTCTCGCCTACCACTACGCCCTGTTGAAGCTCTCGACCTTGGACGCACCCGACGTCCGCGCCCCAGGCCTCGCCATCCTGGACAACCCGATCCAGCAAGGGGTACCGGACGCGGCTGTAACCGAAGGGCTACAAGCGCTCGAGGACTGCGCCGCGGCAACCGGTGGCAGCGTCGTCTCGGCATTCGCACGGTCGCTCGGGACGAGCCTCGAAGGCAAGAAGGTCGACCGCATGACACACGTGTACGGCTCGGATGAGGAACAGCCAGAGCAGACCGGCGACCAGGAACCTGGGACGCTCTTCACCGAGGACTAACTCACCCGCAAACGCCGTCTGCGCCCGGACGTGCCTCCCTGAGCGGGGTACACGGATGCTGACGATGGCGGACGCACAGCAAGAAGCCCCGGTCCAAGACCGGGGCTTCTTCTACTCGTTGTCTTGTAAAGGATGGCGTGTCAGCAGCCGGCGGCCTGAGCCTCGAGCAAGGTAGCGCCCGCCTCGATTGCCTCCCACAACCGGTCAGCTTCGTCAGCGCCGTACATCCACGCCGACAAGTCGAAACGCATGCCCCGCAGGCGGTCTGCGTACAGCCGACACCGAGCGGTCTCGTCCAGGTCCAGCTCCAGTGTGTTGCCCATGCTTGCCTTTCCGTGCCCGGTCTTTCCGGGTCACGGGTCACCGTGATGTCGACCGCGACGCCGACACACCCCCGGTTTTGGTAACGGTGTCATCGCCGCTCAAGAACCACACTGGTGACGTTCAGGTCACGGTCACCGACACGCCGGACGTGAGCAACGACGCAAGTTGCACATCAACGTCGTCGGGCACCCGGATGCAACCGTGCGAGATGTTCGCCCCGATGCTCGACGGGTCGTTCGTACCGTGCAGTGCAATCTGCCCGTCACCACCGCCGAACTCGGTGAGCACATCCGAATGACCGCTGAGCCCGAAGGCGTAGCGGCCGTACGGCCCGGTGTTGCTGCCGACATCGACAAGGTCGGTGACATAGAACGAACCGGTTGGTGTCGGTGTAGCCGCAGCCCCCAGTCCGACCGGGGCGTCCAGCACGGCCGCGCCGGCCTTCCGGACGGTCAGATGATGCGATGCCGTATCGACCTGAACAGCAACGTCGGTACTACCGACCGCCACATCCTCAGCAGCGACCCAACCGATCGCACCGTTGGGGCGCACCGGCAACCGGACCTGCAACCAGCCGGGCTGTTCGCCGAGGACCGCCACCACAGTCGGGGAACCCAACGTGTCCGACGCAGGCAGCACAAACAGTGGAGCCGACGCCGAACCAGGCTCAGCGAACACCGGGATCTGATGCCCGACCGATTGCCCGTACCGGTAGGCCGGCGTGGGGCTTGCTGTTGTCAGCGGTGTCGTTGAGGTCGTCGGTTCGAGCGACGTCGGAGTTGCACTGCTCGGGGTCGGCAGTGGCGTCGCCGATGGCGCGGCGTTGTGGCAACCGAAGGCGGTCAAAACGGCCACCGACGCTGTGGCGAAGCAGAAGAGTTTCGATCGGGTGTTCACGGAACCAACCGTGACGGCTCGACCGTGGGATGCAAGCAGGCCCGAGCTGTTGTCGCCCAGCTCGGGCCTGCCCAGGTTTCTCATGTCTTTGGGTACTGTCCGGTGCTCGAACGCCACCGCCACCATCCCGGGGGCTTAGGCAACGCTCGGGCGCTCCTCCAACAACACGTATTCGGCCCAGGCGACGGCAACACCACTCTCGAGTCCAAAGAGGGTTGCCGAGGCTACGGGTGACGACTCCTCCAGGGAAGTTCCATCGGCACTGGTGGTGTGGCGAAAGACTTCCCACAGGGCATCACCCCAAATCTTGGGCATCCCGTGGGTCTGACGCTCGTCCATATCGAACGAGGCGCCGAAGTCTGCCAGACGATCCACATCGAGACTGCCGACCGACGGCTCCCATTGCAGCAGCACTATGCCCAGGCGGTAGCCCAACGCAAGGGTCGGCCCGGCGACACCCCTCGACTCCGGGCCGCAGATTGTCTCGATCGGCTCGACGAGCCTGTGGAGCGCCTCGAGGACGCACGGGTTGATGCCGTCGTACCATGACGACTCTGTGAGGCCCACGATGAGGCGGGTGGTCACGAGGTATCGAGCTACCCACCATTCACGGCACCCGTCTTCGCAACCGCAGGGGCACTCGTCATAGTCCCCGAGGTTGACGTACCCGCTCACATTGATGGGCGTTCCGGTGTTACTCATTTTGCCTTTCTGCAACCCCGGTCGTTCCGGGTTGCAGGTAATGCTGATGTCACGCTGACGGCTGGGCACACGGGGGGTTTCGGTCATTGGGCGATGATGCGATCGCAGTCCCCGCTCAGCTCCTCCGGTCGGTAGTACCGACCACCGACGCCACGAACGGGACGGTCGAACGTCGAACCGGCTGCGCTCGCCGAGCTCCCGTCGGGCGTGGAGGGCGTGCACAGACTGGCTCCGGTCTGAACACAAGACCGGAGCCAGAAAGGAACACGTGTTGCTTCCACACCGAGGGCCCAACTTCTTCCTCGCACACGATGATGGCGATGGTGCCGAAGGTCGGCTGTTGCGCCCGTTACCTTCGCTTGCATCTCAGGAACAGCGGGTGAAGGCGGCTCGTGCCTCGTCGGGTTGTTCGAATACTCGGACGTTCTCGGTGCATCCTTGTGGTGTGACCCTGACCGTGCGTACTTCGTACGCCTTCATGTTCGTGTCGCTATCGAGCCGTACGGTGAGTTCCGACAGGACGGCACTAGCCATGACGTCAGGCGAGGAGCTTGAAGAGGAGGCGAGTTCGACGGCGCTGGTCGCGTTGTCACCGATTCTCTCGGAGCCGGTCACCACAGCCTCCGCTTGACGGCGACGCCGCTCACGATCGGCGTCCCGGTAGAACTGGCGCTGTCGGTGACGTTCGCCCGCCAGGTCCGTCTCCGCGAACGCCGCCTGCCGGCAGAGACCAAGCACCGCGTCGCTGCGCGGTAGTACCCAGCGCCGGTCATGACCGTCCGCCACGCACCGGTAGACGAGGACACCTTCGAGCTGCCAGACGAGCATGTCGCTCGTCAGCCGAAACTCGACGCTTGCATCCAACGGATCGAAGTCGGGAAGCAGCGGGTGCTCCGGGGTCCCTTCCTTTTGGAAGCGAGCCACAAGGAGCGTGCGTGCTCGGTAGCGGGTGCGGGCATCGCCAAGAGTCCGTCCGCAGACCGCATGAAAGAGTTCGGCGGCGATAGCGTCGCCGCCCGTCGGTTCGCCCGGACGTATCGGGTCACTGCAGACGACACACACGCTCAGCGGGCGCTGCCTGGTCGATTTCACGGTGACACCTCCTCAACTTTTCGAATGCAACCGTTCGATGAATCGACGCCCCACTAGTTCGGCGCCGACAACGAAGACGACGAGCGCAACAACCACGGGCATCCAGGTGCCGAGCGTCGGCCAAGAGGTACCCACAACTACTGCGCACCACACGAAGGGCAAGCCCACCCTTGGCGCCTCGAAGATGAGAGCGGCGGCAGCGGCGGCAGCGGACAGGACGAGGGCGACTACGAGGACGATGAGGCTCGCACGGTCTACGAACTCGCCGGACACGAACACCCCGACCGACAGAACGGCGGCGACCGCAGCCAAGACCACCGTCATCCGGTCAGCCTTCTCGTGCGTGTGCAGCTTCTTGTGACCGGACAGGCACCATTTCCAGAGGGTTGCTCCTGCCTTCCAACTGTGTAGCTTCGTCGGCTTGGTACTCATGCATGAGACCGTGCCGAACGGCTCCGGCGACGCCCGCAACTAGGTACGACGACCGCTTGTCGCGGTGCGGCAATCCGCCTACCTACCCGCACCGGCACCTCGGTATCTGACCTCGGTATACGGAATACCGCGGTATACCGACGTCCAGTTGAGGGGGTAGGCAGCCTCGGTATTTCACCTCGGTATCCGGGGGCCTTTAGGCCCCGGTATCGGGGTGTACCGAGGTTGTCCCCTCAACCTCGGTATTTCCGACCTCGACGCCCACCGAGGTCGGAGTTCACATGACTGGTTGCAGAACCCACCCGAGCCAGCACTGTGACACCGAGACATCGACGAGCATCCGGTTGGCGGTTGGTTCCCCCGCCCGGATGCTCGTTGTCTTTGGCACACCTCCTTGCATTGCGCCAAAACGCCGGGACAGTCGTGCTGGCCCCGGAGACACCAGGGCACAGGGGAACCACCATGAAAGAAGACATCATCGGGCTGGTCAGCGCCTCACCGACCTTCCCAGACGCCGAGATACCCGAGACGTTGGGAGCGCCATCCACCGTCCGTCATTCGCTTAACCAGTTGGAGGCCGACGGTGTGCTCCTCTGGATTCGACGCCCTCGTGGCCGACGACCCATCGGCGTCGAACGAACAGGCACCTACCTGGTCCGGGCGACCAGTCGGTTCCCGGGGGTGACCCCATGACCGGCACGGACACCGCACCCACCCGAGATCGGGCTGCACGGGCAACGGCGGAGCGGCCCAACACATCCGATACGTACGCCGACCGGCTCGAAGGCGAACAGCAACGCCGGCTCGACCAGGCCCGGGCCCGTCTTCGGCCCTCCTCGATAGCCGAGATTCGGTCCCGCAAACGCCAACGGCGCTGGCTGGTCAAGAACCTCATCGCCGAAGACGCGTACGGCGTCCTCGGTGCCGTGGCGAAAGCAGGCAAGACGTGGATGGCGTTGGATTTGGCGCACGCCGTCACGACCGGTGAGAAGTGGCTGGGCCGCTTCGAAGTGAACTTCACTGGGCCCGCCTTGTACTTCCTGGGTGAAGGCGGCGAACAGCCGACGCTGCGACGCCTCGACAGCATCTCCCGCTCGTACGGCACCCAAGACGAGTTCGACCATGCCGGCTTGCACCTCGTCGAACGGGTACCGCATCTACTCAACGAAACCGACATGCTCGTCGTCCGCGAGTACATCGCCGAAGTCGAACCTGTTCTGGTCGTCGTCGACCCGGCGTACCTGGCCGCTCGCGGTGCCGCCGGCAGCCAACTCATCGAGATCGGTTCAGCGCTCGAAGAAATGCAGATGGCCTGCCAGGACGCAGGCACGGCCCTCATGGTCGTCCATCATTGGAACAAGACCGGGAAAGGTAGCGGTCACGAACGCTTCTCCGGTTCGGGGTTCTCCGAGTGGGGGCGTTTCCTGATCTCGGTCGACACGGAGCTGGTCGGCGCCGACGAGCTGGGGCACACCCGCACAAAGCTGAAGTGTGAGGCGACTCTTGGCGAAGGACCGTCGCTGGACTGGCAGGTGGTCCGAACCCTCTGGGCCGACGACGACAACGATCTGAACTCGGACCTCCACTACGAACTCGAAGAGTGTGAGCCGGGGTCGGGGGCACCGCTGCCGCAAGGCGAAGAGTCGCCGCTGCACGCTTACCCTCGTTCGCTGCGCGCCATCGGCGCACTCGGCGGCTGGCGTCGGGCAGCCGAAGTACAGGAGTGGGACGCCAACAACCTTCTGAAGCGGACGGATGGTTCGACCGCGGGTCCGGTCACAAAGGACCGCATGCAGAAGGCGATGGCGGAACTGGCGAAGCGGGGCGACCTGCAATGCACACGGCACGAGCAAGGCAAGGCTCGCTTGTACGCATTGAAAGCCGAGAAGGCCAACCCGCCTGACGGGTTCGCACTCGATGACATCTTCTGACCGCCACCCGTCACTGTCCAACTCGTTCACCTTCCTGCATCAGGCCGCCGCCTCGGCACCGTGAACCCGGTGCCACACAGGCACCCGCAGGAGGACCGGACCATGGCGAAAGTAGACGAGGTGGTGACCGAACTCGCCGAATGGCTAGTGGGTTCCATCGAGCAAGGCACTGACGGGACATGGAAGGCACCGTGGCATGACCTTGCCGGTTGGGCTGACCTCATGTCACCCACCAACGCACTCACTGAGAAGGACTATCGAGGAATCAACACACTGATCTTGGCGACCACCGCCCACGACCACGGATGGTCTTCGGGGACCTGGGCAACTTACAAGCAGTGGCAGGAGCTCGGAGCGCAAGTCAACAAAGGCGAACACGGAACCAGCTGCGTGAAATGGGTGTCACGCAAACAGGCAGACGAAGCAGCGACCGCTGTCAAGGACACCATGTTCCCGGTGGCGTTCACCCTCTTCAACGCCGACCAAGTTGACGGCTACGAACCCGTCGCCTTACCGGAACGGGAATGGACACCGGTCGAGGAAGCCGAACGCTTCTTCGCTCAGATCGGCGCGGACGTTCGACACCAGAACGGCAATGTCGCCTGCTACCGGCCCGCCCTCGACTACATCGTCATGCCGCTACCCGAGCAGTTCGCTGACATGGAGCGGTACTACGGGGTCCTCGCTCACGAACACACCCATTGGACGGGACACAAGGACAGGAACGCTCGGGACTTCTCAGGGCGCTTCGGTGACGACGCCTACGCCCTCGAAGAGCTGGTAGCTGAGCTCGGGTCGGCAACCGTTCTCGCCCGTCTCGGTCTGAGTGCGGTACCGCAGCCTGACCACGCCCGATACATCGAACACTGGGTTCGGGTACTGCAAACCACCCCGAAAGCTCTCATGACCGTGTGCGCGAAAGCATCCGATGCCGTCGAATATCTCGAGGTGGCTGCCCAGCCTGCCCTCGACGCGGCCGTAGTCCTATCCGAAGGACGTGTCATTGAACCAGACCACGCTTCGTCCCGCTCGGCGACGGAGATGGCGTTGTGACCGCAGCACAGACCTCGGATACATCCGACACCGTGCTCGACGTCCTCCCAGCGGGCGAGGACGCTGGTCGGGCTCTGACAGCGAAGGGCTGATGGCAGTTGCACGACTGCGGAGCACAGTCTGGTCTCAGGCCTGAGCCCGAGGTCCCGGTAGCCCAAGCGAACAGTGGCGCCCCCTACTCCTGGAGGGGGCGCCACTCCGGTTGACGGATTCGTGCCAAACCGGACCGGCTCGCGCACGGTCCGACGGATGAAGGCCACCTACAACTGGGAGTCGGCCCGTGCCCGTTGAACTCACCCGCCGTGAAGTCGTCACCATCGCCACTGACTGCTACTGCACCGACTGCGGCCGGGAGTTCGAGCTCGAGGACATCCCCGCCGGGTTCGGTGGCGGCGACTTCGAAGAGGGCGCGTGCCCGTACTGCTACGCCGAACAGAATCTGTCGCCAGGGCCGCGAAACGGTGTCGAAGCCGTCGCAGGTGTCGACGGCTACGGGCTGAGCCTGCTCCACGAACTCGACCCGTTCGAACACGAGGTTGCGGTCGAGCTGGCGTGCGAGGGCCTCACCCAGTTGTTGTTCGGTGAAGACGACGAGAACGCCGGATGGGTGGTACTCGACGAGCTCGCCAGCCAGTCGGGGCGCTACACGTGGCTCGGAGGATGCAACCGCGCAGACGACATCTTGGCGGCGGTCACACGTCGTGACGGGTGGAACAACTTCGCCGCCTACCCGCTCCCGGACGGAGGCTTTCACATCGCCGCGGCCGGCTGGACGTCGGTCGTGATTCCGCTCAACGCCGAAGCGTTCGAGCGAGCTCGGATGATCGACTCGGCGGCCAAGGACGCCGCGTGCAAGCCGCAACTCTCCGAGCGGGTTGCCTTCGACCTCGAGCGGGCACTCCTCCAGGCAGGACACGGACACGACGACTTCCTGGAATGCGAGCCGTACCTATGGGTTTGGGAGGCGGCACTCGAAGTCGCCGTAGCGCCAACAGTTGAACTGACCGAGCTGGCCGGCTCCGACAACGAAGACATCCGATGGGCGGTCGCCTGCCGAGAAGACTGCCCGGCCGAAGCGCTCGCCATAGTCGGTGGCTTCGCCTTCGACCCGGAGCCCACCCACATGGCTGTTGCAGCCCACCCGTCGACCCCACCCGCCACCCTCCAGGCGTACTTCCTCCCAGGAGCCACCGGTCTCAGCGTGCGGCAGGCGGCGATGCTCAACCCTGCTTGTCCGCCCACCCTGATCGAGACGCGGGTGCGAGACGAGTACGACGACTACCGCTTCGTCGCCGCCAAGAACCCGTCATGCCCGCCGGCAGCTTTGCGGATGCTCGCAAACGACGACGACCCCGAAGTCCGGTCGGACGTCGCCCGCCATCCCTCGTGCCCCCGGGACGTCCTCATGACTCTGCCGACGGGCGTCCTGGCCGAAGCTGGTCGCATCGACGAACTGCTCGACACACCCGGACAACGCCACATCGCTGCAAGCCTCGTCGCCGACTGTGCGCTCACGACCGTCGAACTTCTCGAAACGGCACGACTGCTCGACGACACCGACCAGATCGAACGCACCCCATCACTGCATCTTGACCGTGCGCCCGTTCGGCGGCGCAAACCACAGATGGGGATGACGCTCGGGCTCTGACAGCGAAGAGCTGGTGGCCTTGGCACGGCTGCCTCGCACAGTCTGGTTTCAGACCTGAGCCCGAGGTCCCGGCAGCCCAAACGAACAGTGGCGCCCCCTACTCCTGGAGGGGGCGCCGCTTGGTTGACGGATTCGTGCGCCCGCTCACAGGGACTGTTGCCTCCGGTGAAGGCGCCCGGACGGTACATCGCATGACTACCACCTACATACCCCACCCCAATCTCACCAGCCGCAAGAAGGCGTTCACGATGGTCGAGCTGATCATCGTGATAGTTGTGCTCGCGGTTCTGTCCACAATCGCAGTCGCCGGCTACCGATACGTAGTGGACCGTGCCAAAGACGCCAAAGCAGAGCAAACCGTTTCCGACGCCGTCCGGGAGGCGTACCAGTTGGCGGCCTTTCGCTCCGACGGCACCTTCACCGACGACGACATGACGACAGCGACCAGCGACCTTGGGCCACAAGTCTTGGCTCCCGGTGTACTTGCTGATAGTGCCTCCAATGGTTGGAGTCTCGCCAAGGCCGGCCCGGCCAGTTGTGGCGGGCCGTCAA
>Ga0209023_10002222_pt1 | contig 24653 bp, 22 predicted proteins | sample LakOneMetagenome_FD_187468 | JGI IMG/M metagenome (GOLD analysis project Ga0209023, IMG submission 187468) | Freshwater and sediment microbial communities from Lake Erie, Canada (SPAdes) (version 2) | ecosystem: Environmental > Aquatic > Freshwater > Lentic | place: Lake Erie, Canada... | reverse complement strand
ACAGCCGCAGATACTTTAAATCTAAAGCAAACCGTCAGCAAGCGGAATCGATGGCGGCCTTGCGCGCGAGCGCGTCCTGGCGTTCGACCGCGCCCAGGGCATGCGCGACGGCGGCCTGGATGGCGTCCGGGTCGCCGGCGCTGCGCAGGCGCGCCGCGGCGTCGGCCAGGCCCAGGGTGGCGCAGCCTTCGGCCAGGCGCGCCGCGCCCGGCCCGCCCTTGGCCTGCGCCTCTTCGAGCTGGCGCCGCAGGCCGGCGAGATACACCAGCAGGCGCTCGAGCGTGATCCCCAGGCGCCGCGCCACCGCCTGCGGGTCGGCGCCGGCGCCGCCGGCCGGCGGCAGCAGCTTGTCCAGCTGGGCGCGCACCTCGTCGATGCGGAAAGGCTTGGCGATGTAGCCGCTGGCGCCCAGGCGCCCGGCCTGTTCCAGGGTCTCGGCGTCCGAGGCGGCCGAGACCAGCACGAAGGGAATGTTCGCCGTGGCGGTATCGGCGCGCAGCCGCGCCAGCAGGCCCAGGCCGTCGAGATGGGGCATGCGCAGGTCGCAGAACACGATGCCCGCACGCAGGCCTCCGGCCAGCAGGCGCCAGGCGTGCTCGCCGTCTTCGGCTTCCAGGATCTCCGCCCGCGCGCATGCGTCGACCTGATGCATCAGCATCATGCGCGAGACCACGTCGTCGTCGACCACCAGGATCTTCATGCCGCCACCACCTTGTTGACCATGGCGGGATTATAGTGGGCCGCCGGCGAGCCTGCCGCGCTCAAGCGTGCTGGAACTCTGCCAGGCGCAGCCCCAGGCGCACGCTGCCGGCCACCAGGGCCGCGATGTCGCCGGCGTCGGCGGCCGCCTCCAGCTCGGCGCACAGCGCTTCCAGCGCCGCCTCGTCCAGGTGGGCGGCGCTGCCGCGCAGGCCGTGCAGCACCCTGCCCGCTTCGACCATGTCGCCGGCCGCGAGCGCCGCATCGAGTTCGGCGCGGCGCCGCGGCAGGTCGGCGGCGAAGGCCGTGCGCAGGCGGGTGCGCAGGTCGTCGGCGCGGCGGCCCGGATTGGCGGCCGGCGCCTCGGGTTCCGGCGCCACCCCGAACATCGCATCCAGGGCCGCCATCGGCGAATCCGGGGCCGGCGCCATCGGCGGCATCGGCGGCAAACCCACGCCGCGCGCCAGCTGGCGCTCGATCGCACGCGAGACCTGGGCGTACAGCGCGCACTCGTCGATCGGCTTGGTGAGGAAGGCGTCCATGCCGCAGGCAAGGTAGCGTGCGCGGTCTTCCTCGCTGGCGTTGGCCGTCAGGGCCACGATCATCACCTGGGCGTCCAGCACCCGCGCATCCGGCGTGCCGCCGGCGCGGATGATGCGGGTGGCGGTGGCGCCGTCCATCTCGGGCATGCGGCCGTCCATCAGCACCAGGTCGTAGCGGGTGCGGGCGCAAGCCGCCACCGCCTGGTGGCCGTTGTCGGCGATGTCGACCGCGTGGCCCATCTCCTCGATCATGGTGCGGGCAATGATCTGGTTGGTCGGGAAGTCCTCGGCGCACAGGACGCGCAGGCGGTGCGTGTGCGGCGCGCGCGGCGCGGTTTCCACCTGCGGCGGCGCGACGCCGTCCGCCAGCGGCAGCAGCACGCTGAAGGCGCTGCCCTTGCCCACCGCGCTGTTCACGCCGATCGAGCCGCCCATCAGCGTCACCAGCTGGCGGCAGATGGCCAGGCCCAGGCCGGTGCCGCCATAGCGGCGCGTGGTGCCGGCGTCGGCCTGCTCGAACTTCTGGAACAGGCGCGGCAGCGCCTCCGGCGCGATGCCGATGCCGGTGTCGCGCACCGTGAAGCGCACCATGTTCCAGCCCTCGCCGCGCACCTGGTCGTCCGCGCGCCGCTCGACCTCCACGCTGACGCTGCCCGAGGTCGTGAACTTGAAGGCATTGCCGACCAGGTTCACCAGCACCTGGCGCAGGCGGGTCGGGTCGCCCTCCACGAAGCGCGGCACGCCGGGGCCGAGCTTCACCTCGAAGCCGACGCTCTTGCCCGCCGCCTGTTCCTCGAACAGGCTGGCCACGCCCCCAATCGCGCCGTGCAGGTCGAAGTCGATGTTCTCGATGCTGAGCTTGCCCGCCTCGATCTTGGAAAAATCGAGCAGGTCGTTGATGATCGTGAGCAGGGCCTGGGCATTGGCTTGCCCGAGTCCGATCTGTTCGCGGGTACTGTCCTTGAGCGCCGCGTCGCGCAGCGCGAATCCGAGCATGCCGATCACGCCGGCCAGCGGCGTGCGCATCTCGTGGCTCATATTGGCCAGGAACTCCGACTTCTGGCGGGTGGCGTCCTCGGCGCGCTGCTTGGCCTGGCGCAGGAACTCCTCGTTCTCCTGCAGCGCGCGGTAGGCACGCGCCAGTTCGTTGGACTGCTGGCGCACCCTGCCCTCCTGGTCGCGCAGCTCCTCGGTCTGGCGTTCCAGCACGCGGTTCTGGCGCTCGACCTCCTCGGTGCGGGCGCTGACCTGCTGGGCCAGGTGCTCCTTCTGGCGCCGCAGGCCGGACAGGCGCAGGCGCACCCCGCCGTAGGCCAGGGCCAGCACCAGCGCCAGCATGGCGGCGCGGAACCAGGGCGTGCCCCAGGGCGGCGGCTCGATCGTGATCGCCAGCGCCGCCACCTGCTCGCTCCAGACCCCATCCTTGTTGGCCGCGCGCACCCGGAACACATAGGTGCCCGGATCGAGGTTGGTATAGGTGGCGAAGCGCTTGCCCGCGTCGGCCTGCACCCAGTGCTCGTCGAAACCGTCGAGACGATAGGCGAAGCGGTTGCGCTCCGGCGCGGCGAAGTGCAGCGCCGAGAACTCGAGCGAGAACACCGAGGCTTGGGGCGGCAGCGTGACCGACTCGGCATGCTCGATCGGGCCCTTGAGCAGGCCGGGCAGCGCCTGCTCGACCGGCTGGTTGAAGATCGCCAGGCCCGTGATGACGGGACGCGGCGCCACGCGGTTGTCGCGGATCGCGCGCGGATCGAAGGCCGTGATGCCGTTGAAGCCGCCGAAGTACAGGGTGCCGTCCGGCGCCTTCAGGGCCGAGCCGTCGAAGAAGGCGCCTTCGGTGATGCCGTCGGCCGCCGTATAGCTGCGCCAGCGCCCGCTCTCCGGGTCGAAGCTGGACAGGCCGCTGGTGGTGCTGACCCACAGGCGGCCGTCGGCGTCTTCCAGGATCGCGGCCACCGCGTCGTCGACCAGGCCGTGCTGGGTGGTGTAGCGCACGAAACTGACCGAGCCGTCGCGCGCGGTCACCATGCGGTTCAGGCCCACGGCCGTGCCGACCCAGACATCGCCGCGGCTGTCCTCGAACAGGTGGTGCACCTCGTCGTGGCTCAGGCTGGCCGCGTCGAAAGGGTCGTGGCGGAAATGGCGGAAGCGTCCGCTGTCGCGGTCCATCAGGTCCAGGCCGTCGAAGGTGCCGATCCACATGCGGCCGCGCCGGTCCTGCAGGATCGGGCGCACGATGTCGTCTGCCAGGCTGGCCGACTTGGCGGGATCGTGGCGGTAGCTCTCGATCCGGCGCGAATCCGGCTCGAGCCGGTGCAGGCCGCCGCGGGTGGCGATCCAGATGTAGCCGTCGTTCCCGGCCAGCATGCCGCGCACATTGTTGGCGTCGGCGTCGCCGGGCAGGCACAGGCGCGAGAAGCGGCGCGTGGCCGTGTCGAACGCCGTGACCCCGGTGCGGCTGCCGATCCACACCCGCCCCGCGCGGTCACGCGCCAGCGCCGCCGCCGGGACGTCGATGATGCTGTTCGGGTTGTCCGGTTCATGGCGGTAGACCGTGGTCTTGCCGGTCGCCGGGTCGACGTGGTTCAGCGCCGTGCTGGTGCCGACCCAGATCCTGCCGCTGTCGCCGTCGGCCAGCAGCGAGCGCGCCTTGTTGTCGGCCAGGGTATCGGGCGCCTCGTCGCGCCGCACGATGCGCGCGAAGCCGCCGCTGCCAAGGTCCACGCGCGAGACGCCCGCATACCAGGTGCCCACCCAGAAGGTGCCGAGGCGGTCGCGGTACAGGGCCGACACCTGGTTGTCGCCCAGGCTGTGGCGGTCGGTGACGGCGTGGCGGTGGCTGTCGAAGGTGTCCTCGCGGCCGCGCCAGCGCAGCAGGCCGTCGTCGTGGGTGCCGACCCAGATCTCGCCGGCGTCGTCGCGGTACAGGGCCGTGATCCACCACGGGCCGATGCCGTCCTTCGGGCCGAAGCGGCGCACGGCGCCCGCCTCCGGGCCGCGCAGCACATGCCGTTCCAGGCCGCCCAGGCGCCCCACCCACAGGCGCTGCTCGGCGTCGACCATCAGGGCGTGCACGGGATTCTGGCGCGGGCCCAGCTTCGAAGCGTGGTGCTCGATGCGTTCGCGTTTCGGGCCCAGGCTGTCCAGTCCCCCGCCGGTGCCGATCCACAGGCGCCCCGCCGCGTCCATCGCGAGCGCATTGACGTTGTCGTCGCTCAGCGAGCGTTCGTCGCCGCGCGCATGGTGCCAGGTGGTGAAGCGCCGCAGCACCGTATCGAAGTGCTGCAGGCCGTCGTTGGTGCCGATCCACAGTCCGTCCTCGCCGTCGCCGACGATGGCGTTGATGTGGCGGTTGCCGTTGCCGCGCCGCGCCGTCTCCTCCGGCGTGAACTGGGTGAAGGACTGGGTGACCGGGTCGAACAGGTTGAGGCCCCCGTCGGTGCCCAGCCACAGGCGGCCGTGGCGGTCGAGGTGCAGCACCCGCACCCAGTTGTTCGACAGCGCGCGCGGCTTGCCCGGCACCGCCCGGTAGTTGATGACGCGGTAGCCGTCGAAGCGCGACAGGCCGCTCTGGGTGCCGAACCACATGAAGCCGTCGCGGTCCTGGACCACGGCCAGCACCGATTCCTGGGCCATGCCCTCGGCCACCGACAGGTGCTCGAAGCGCAGGGTCGGGCGCGGCGACGCGGCCATTGCCGCGGCGCCCAGGACCAGCAGCGTCAGGAGCAACAGCGCGCCGGCGAAAGATCGAGTCAGCGCCGTCATGCGGGAAAGAAGGCGAGCACGTCGTCGCGCCGGGCCAGGGTGTCGCGCTCGCCGAGGCGGATCAGCTCGCGCGTGTAACTGCCTTCGAACAGCAGGTAGGACGCCAGCGCCGAGCCGCGCGACTCCAGCGCACCGATCCCGCCGAGCAGGGTGCGCACCGGCGCCGGCAGGCTATGGACGTGGCGCGCGGCGATGTCGTCCAGGCGCTCGGAGGGCGCGATCACCAGCAGTTCCACTCGCTTGAGCGGCAGCGAATCGCGTACCTCCGGCGCGACGCGCTCGAGGGTCTGGTTGATGCGCTGCAGGCGTTCGATGTCGGCCGCCAGGCTGTCCAGGAAGATCGAGGACAGCGCATGGCCGCCGATCTGCGCCAGGCTCGGATAGCCGCCTGCGGGCAGCGGGTCGAGCGCGGGCTCGGACATGCGCCCCGCCCCCACCACCAGCACCCGGCTCGCGCCCAGGTGGATGGCCGGCGCGATCGGCGCCAACTGGCGCATCGAGCCGTCGCCGCAGTATTCGCGGCGGCCGGCAAGATACAGCGGCACGGCCGGGAAGATGAAGGGAATCGCACTCGAGGCCAGCAGGTGCTCGACGCTGATCTGGGTCGCCAGCGCCAGGCGCTGGTGCCGCATCCAGGGCGCGATCTCGCGCGCGGCCTGGTAGAAGGTGATGTGCTGGCCGCTGCTGTAGGACGACGCGGTGATCGCCAGCGCATGCAGCACGCCGTCGGCCAGGGCGGCGTCCAGGCGCGGCAGGTCCAGTGCGTGATGCAGCAGGCCTGCCAGCGGGGTGTTGTCCAGCAGCGACTGCGGCGGCGAGGCATGCCACTTGCGCAACAGCCAGCCGAAGGACAGCAGCGACAGCCAGCGCGCGCCGGAACGCAGCACGGCCAGCGAATCGGCGCGGTAGACCTGGTGGGCGGCCACGCCTTCCCACACACCCAGCAGGCCGCGCACGGCGCTGCCGAAGTCGTCGGCGCGGCAGGCCAGCGCGGTCGCGTTCAGGGCGCCAGCCGAGGTGCCGCAAATGATGTGGAAGGGAGAGCGCAGGGCCGGACGGCCAGCGTCCGCCAGGATGCGGGCGATGGCATGCATCACGCCAGCCTGATAGGCGGCGCGCGCTCCACCGCCTGTGAGGACCAGGCCTGTTTTTTCGATGCTGTCCACCTGCCAAGGGTAGCAAAAAACGGGTATCCCTTGGGAAATTAATGCCGAACACAGGGTGAACAGTTGGATTTCGCCGACGTTGCCCACCCCGACAAATCGCATACACCCACCCCGGGGTCAGGTCTGACATTTAGACACGAGCTGAGCTTTAGCCCAAGGCTAGTGCAGAGGCCGTGTCCGAATGTCAGACCTGACCCCGAAGTTGCGAAGTTGCGCTTTGGCCGGCAATGGCCTATATTTCTTATCCAGCATATTTTTCTATTTCTGAAAATATGACGGATGCGATTGCCAACCGGAGACGCCCATGACCGACCTTGCCCGACTCGTGCCGCACGCCTGCCTCGCCTTCGCCCTCGCCGCAACGCTGGGTGGGCTCACGTCTCCGGCCGCAGCGCAGGGGCCGTCCCCCGACGCGGCACGGACCCGGCCCGCCTCCTGGACGGTGAAGGACGTCATGATCTCCATGCGCGACGGCGTGAAGCTGCACACGAAAATCTTCGTGCCCGCGAAACCGAAGGCGGCGCTGCCCATCCTCTTCCTGCGCACGCCCTACGGCATCGACGATGCGGCCCAGGCGATCGAGAGCCGCTACAAGGAACTGTTCGAGGACGGCTACATCTTCGCCTTCCAGGACATCCGCGGCAAATTCGGCTCGCAAGGCGACTTCGTGATGCTGCGCCCTGCGCGCAGGGCGGGCGACGCCAGCAGCCTCGACGAAGGCACCGACGCCTGGGACAGCATCGCGTGGATGCTGAAGAACGTCCCCTCGAACAACGGCCGGGTCGGCATGCTGGGCAACTCCTACCTGGGCTGGACCTCGGTGATGGCCGCGCTCGAACCCCATCCCGCCCTGAAGGCGATCGCGCCGATGGCCTCGCCCGCCGACATGTGGCTGGGCGACGATTTTTATCACAACGGCGCCTTCCGCCTGAGCTACGGCTTCGAGTACGCCTACATGATGGAGGCCGGCAAAGGAAACGCGCAGTTCGCCTTCGACCGCTACGACACCTACACCTGGTACCTCGGACTCGGTTCGCTCGCCAACGTCAACCGCGACATCTTCAGGAACAGCATCACGACCTGGAACGATTTCGCGGCCCACCCCGACTACGACGCCTTCTGGAAGCGGCGCGCCTTCGCTTTCGACACGCAGGAATTGAAGGTGCCGACCCTGAACGTGGCGGGATGGTGGGACCAGGAGGATTTCTATGGCCCGATGACCATCTACGAAACGCTGGAGAAACGCGACAAGCGCGGCCTGAACCACCTGGTGGTGGGCCCGTGGAAGCACGGCGGCGCGCGGGTCGGGCCGGGCGACGCGCTCGGCGCCATCCAGTTCGACAGCGCGACGGCGAAGTACTACCGCGAGCGGATCGAGGTCCCGTGGTTCGCCTACCACCTGAAGGACCAGGGCTGCCTCGACCTGCCCGAGGCGCTGACCTTCGAGGCCGGCAGCAACCAGTGGCGGCGCTGGGATGCCTGGCCGCCCAGGACCGGCGTCGAACAGCGCAAGCTGTATTTCGGCGCAGACCGCTCGCTGTCGTTCATGGCGCCGAAGGGCGATGGTGAAAGCTTCGACAGCTATGTGTCCGACCCGGCCCATCCAGTGCCCTACCGCCATCGCCCGATCCAGGCCACCTACTTCCCCGGCGGCTCGGCCTGGTCGACCTGGCTGGTCGAGGACCAGCGCTTCGTCGATGGCCGGCCCGACGTGCTCAGTTGGGAAAGCGCGCCGCTGGAAGCCGACCTCACCATCGCCGGCAAGGTCACCGCGCAGCTATTCGCCTCGACCACCGGCAGCGACGCCGACTGGGTCGTCAAGCTGATCGACGTCTATCCGGAGCACCTGCCCGGCAACTGGCCGATGTCGGGCTTCCAGCTGATGGTTTCCAGCGAAGTCTTCCGGGGACGCTACCGCCAGGGCTTCGAGCGGCCCGCGGCCATCCAGGCCGGCGCCGTGCTGCCCTATGCCATCGGCCTGCACACGCAGAACTACACCTTCCGCAAGGGCCACCGCCTGATGGTGCAGGTGCAGAGCAGCTGGTTCCCGCTCATCGACCGCAATCCGCAGACCTTCGTGCCCAACATCTTCGCGGCGAAGGACAGCGACTTTCGGCCGGCGACGCAGCGCATCTACCGGTCGGCGGCCCATCCTTCGCATGTGACGATCCCGGTGGCGACGCCCGCAGCGCGGTGAGCGGCTAGGCGCAGGCCGCCGCCCGGTAGAGCGCATCGTTCGCGCAGGGACCGCGGTGCGCATGCATTCCCGGCGCTGCGCGCACCATCGTCGACTGCTCCTCGAGCAGCAGCGTGAGCACTGCAGGCATGTCCAGGCCATTGATCGCCGCCTGGAAGCGGCGCACCAGTTCGCGGCCCAGCCTTTCCTCGTGCGCTGCCGCTTCCCTGTGCTCGCGCAGCCGGCGGCGCGCCCGCGCGAGGTGCTGGCGCGCGTTCGCCGGCCTGGTCCCGAGCACGGCGGCGATGTCCGCGTGGGCGCAGCCGAACACCTCGTGCAGCACCAGCGCCAGGCGTTCGGAGGGCGACAGGCGGGCCAGCAGGCGCGCGAGGGCTTGCGCGACCCCGGCCTCCCGCAGCAGGCCCTCCTCCGGGAGCGCCGGCGCTGCCTCGGGCAGGAGTTCGCGGGCGAGCTGCGCCGCCACCGCCTCGCGCGCGCGCCTGCGCAGCAGGTCGATCGAGCGGCGCTGCACGACGGTCGTCAGCCAGGCCGCAGGCGTGACCAATGCCTTGTGCCCGGCCTGCCGCCAGGTCAGGAAGCAGTCCTGAACGACGTCCTCGGCCTCCGCCTCGCTGCCGACGATGCGGCGGCTGATGGCGGTCAAGCGCGGGCGCAGCTGCTCGAACAGCAGGCCGTCCGAATCCAGGGTAGATGGCATCGTGCGTCTCCTCATGCGGTGGTGGTGCCACTTGACGCTCGGCGGCGGCCGAATGTGACAGCTCCGGATTAAATTTTTTGTCGCGTCACATTCGGCCGGCGGCATGCGTCAAGCAGGCAAGGAATCGCTTCCGTGATTCCACTCTAGCGCGAAAGGACGGACATGACAGCACAATCTTCCCTGGGCCTGGTGCCCACCGTGATCGAACAGACGGGGCGCGGCGAGCGCGCCTTCGACATCTACTCGCGCCTGCTGAAGGAGCGGGTGATCTTCCTGGTCGGCGAAGTGACGGAACAGTCGGCCAACCTGATCGTCGCCCAGCTGCTCTTCCTCGAATCCGAGAATCCCGAGAAGGACGTCGCCCTCTACATCAATTCGCCCGGCGGCTCGGTCTATGCCGGCATGGCGGTCTACGACACCATGCAGTTCATCAAGCCGGACGTGTCGACCCTGTGTACGGGCTTCGCGGCCAGCATGGGCTCCTTCCTGCTGGCGGCGGGCGCGATCGGCAAGCGCTATGCCCTGCCGAATGCCCGCATCATGATCCACCAGCCCCACGGCGGATCGCAGGGCGTGGCAAGCGACATCGAAATCCAGGCGCGCGAGGTCTTGTACCAGAGGCACCGGCTGAACACGATCCTGGCCGAACGCACCGGGCAGACGCTGGCGCAAATCGAGAAGGATTCGGACCGTGACAACTACATGTCGGCCGCCCAGGCGGCGGAATACGGGCTGATCGACCGGGTGCTGGCCGAGCGCCTGGAGGGCTGAACGTCGGGCAACTTCTTGCAACATCCTTGCATTTTTGGAAAGTGCGGGCAAGGCGGCCCTGTCGGTTCGGCCGCCGCTCCGGTATCATGCGGGGATGAATCAGATTCCCTACCAACCGTTTGTCATTGGCGTCGCCGGCGGAAGCGGCAGTGGCAAGTCAACGGTGACCCAGCAGGTGCTGGCTTCCTTCGGCGCCGAGATGGTCTCGGTCGTGATGCAGGACGATTACTACCGCGACCAGTCCGACCTCACCCCGGAAGTGCGCCGCAAGCAGAACTACGACCATCCGGAGGCCTTCGACTGGCCGCTGCTGGTCGAGCACGTCCAGGCCTTGCGCAATGGCGAAACGATCGCGATGCCGGTCTACGATTTCACGATCGACAACCGCTCCGACCAGACCATTACCGTCAAGCCGGCCCCGGTCATCGTCATCGAAGGCCTGTTCGCCCTGTACGACGCCGACCTGCGCAAGATGATGTCGCTGAAGATTTTCGTCGACACCGCGCCGGACGTGCGCTTCATCCGCCGCATGCAGCGGGATATCGCCGAGCGGGGACGCTCGACGGAGAGCATCGTCAACCAGTACCTGGAAACGGTGCGCCCGATGCACAAGCAGTTCATCGAGCCGACCAAGCGCCATGCCGACGTCATCCTGCCGCACGGTGCGAACGGGCCGGCGGTCGACGTCATCACCACCAAGGTGGCGAGCGTCATCGGCCAGCTCGAGCGGCCCTGAGCCGGCCAGTTCCCGACAGGGGGCTTCAGTCCCCCTTTGCAATCCCTTCACGCCGCGGATCCGCCCCGCCATACCACAGCGGCACGCCATGCACCTCGATGCGCTGGATCCCGTGCAGCCCCGAGGTCTGCTCGCCCAGCCTCACCTTGTGCCCGCGCGAGCTCAAGGCCTCGATGGTGGTGGATGGGAAGCGCCCCGCCTCCAGCTCGGTCGGGCCGTTGCGGCTGCCGAAGTTCGGCAGCGAGATCGCTTCCTGCACGTTCAGGCCCCAGTCGAGTGTCCCGACCAGCACCTTGGCCACGTAGTTGATGATCGTCGGACCGCCCGGCGAGCCGACGGCCAGCACCAGTTTTCCCGTCTTGCGGTCGAACACGATGGTCGGCGACATCGCGCTGCGCGGCCGCTTGTTCGCCTGGACGCGGTTGGCGACCGGGCCGTCGGCGTCGCGCGAGGAGAAGGAGAAATCGGTGAGCTGGTTGTTCAGGATGAAGCCGTCGACCATCTGGCGCGAGCCGAAGGCGTCCTCGATGGTGGTGGTCATGGCCAGGCCCATGCCGTAGCCGTCGACCACCGACATGTGCGAGGTCGATGGCGTCTCGATGGCATTGTCCGTGCCCCAGGCGACGTCCATGCCGGGCGGCTTGCCGGCCGGCGCTTCGCCCATCGAACGCTGCCCCACCAGCCTGGCGCGCTGGGCCAGGTAGCCCTTGTCGATCAGGCTCGGCAGGCCGCGGCCCGGCAGCGGGACGAAGTCGGTATCGGCCGCGTAGCGGTTGCGGTCGGCGTAGGCCAGGCGCCCCACCTCGCTGAACACGTGCAGCGCCTCCGGGCCCGGCACGCCGGCTGTTGGCGCCAGCGCGCGCATGTCGAAGGTCTCGAACATGCCCAGCATCTGCGCCACCGCGATGCCACCCGAGGACGGCGGCGGCATGCCGCACACCGTATAGGCGCGGTAGTCGCTGCACACCGGCGTGCGCACCTTGGGACGGTAGTTCGCGATGTCGCCGGCGCTGAGCAGGCCCGGATTGGTCGGATGGCCCTGCACCTTGGCCGCGATGTCGCGCGCGATGTGGCCTTGGTAAAAGGCGTCGGCGCCGCCCTCGGCGATCTCGCGCAGGGTTTTCGCCAGGGCCGGGTTCCTGAGGATGTGGCCGACCGGCCAGGGCTTGCCGCCGTTGCCGTAGAAATAGGCGGCGGCTTCCTTGTCCTTGCGCAGGTGGACGTCGCCGCTGAGCAGCGCGTGCAGGCGCGGGCTGACTGCGAAGCCCTCTTCCGACAGCTTGATCGCGGGCGCAAACAGCGCCTTCCACGGCAACTTGCCGTGCTCCTTGTGCGCCAGCTCGAGCATGCGCAGCACGCCCGGCGCGCCGGTCGAGCGGCCGCCGACGATACCCTCGGTGCGCGACAGCGGCGTGCCGTCGGGACGCTCGAACAGGTGCTCGTCGGCCTTCGAGGGCGCGGTCTCGCGGCCATCGAAGGCTTGCGTGTGCTTGCCGTCGTAGTGCACGAGGAAGGCGCCGCCGCCGATGCCGGAGGATTGCGGCTCGACCAGGGTCAGCACCATCTGGGTGGCGATGGCGGCGTCGATCGCGCTGCCGCCCTGCTTCAGGATCCGGTAGCCGGCCTCGACCGCCAGCGGGTTGGCCGCGGCCACCATGTAGTTCCTGGCGGGCCAGCCGGCCTTCTCGGTATAGCCGGTGGCGGCTTCGGGGGCGGCCTGGCGCGTGTCCTGGGCCAGCAGCGGCGGCGTGGCGGCAAAGGCCAGCGCGAGGGCCAGCGCAGCTTGACGCATGGTCATGTTCTTCAAATCGTTTCTCCAAAAGCAAAGGGCGCGCGGTGTGCGCCGCGCGCCCGACATCTGTCAATCCTACAACAATTGAGAGATGGCTTCAGGATCGTTCCATGAAACCTTATTTCGGCTGCATGCGGATCGCGCCATCGAGGCGGATGGTTTCGCCGTTCAGCATGACGTTCTCGATGATGGCCTTGGCCAGGTGCGCGTACTCCTTCGGCATGCCGAGGCGCGGCGGGAACGGCACCATCTTGCCGAGCGAGTCACGCACTTCCTGGGGCATGCCCATCAGCATCGGGGTCTCGAAGATGCCCGGGGCGATGGTCATCACGCGGATGCCGCTGCGCGCCAGGTCGCGCGCCATCGGCAGGGTCATGCCGGCCACGGCCGCTTTCGAGGAACCGTAGGCGGCCTGGCCGATCTGGCCGTCGAAGGCCGCGACCGAGGCGGTGTTGATGATGATGCCGCGTTCGCCGTATTCGGTGCCTTCGAGCTTGCCCATGGCGTCGGCCGCCAGGCGGCACATATTGAAGGTCCCGACCAGGTTGATGTTCACGGCGCGCTGGAAGGCGTCCAGCGGGTGCGGGCCGTCCTTGCCGACGGTTTTCACCGCTGGCGCGACGCCGGCGCAGTTGACCAGGCCGCGCAAGGTGCCCAGTTTGGTGGCCGCCTCGACGACCGCCAGGCCGTCGGCCTCTTGCGTGACGTCGCACTTGACGAACTGGCCACCCAGTTCCGCCGCCAGGGCGGCGCCCGCTTCGACCTGCACGTCGGCGATGACGACCTTGCCGCCCGCCTCGGTGATCATGCGCGCCGTGGCTGCTCCAAGGCCCGACGCACCACCGGTCACGATGAACACATTGTTCTGAATTTGCATGGTTTTCCCTTATAAAAGTTCTTTGTCCCGCTTCACGTTTACGTAAACGTCAAACAGCGGCATTGTAGCGAACTTTTGGCAAGAAAAGCCATCGCGCGCCTTCGCCCGGCTCAAAGACACTGGATCGTGGTGCCGTTGCTCGTGCAGGGACGGCCGCTGCTGCTGACACCAGGACCACCACCGGGCGGAATGTTATAGGTGGCCCCGTTGGCGCCAGTGCAGGCCCCGCCCACGCAGCCGACCACCTGGGTCGATTGCGGGCCCACCGGGGCCGGCGCCACTCCGGACTCGACCTGCGCCGAAGGTGTAGGCTGCGGCGCGGCGATGCGCGGCGTGCTCTCGATGCGCTGCTCGACCGCGCGCCGGTTTGCCTGCGGCGGCCGCTTGGCCGGCTGCTGGCGCTCCTGGCGCGCCGGACGGGCGTTTTCCTGCTGCTGGGGCTTCGCGCTTTGCGGCGCCGGACGGGCCGAGGGGTCGGACTCGATCGGCTTGCTGGCAGGCGGCTGGCCTGCGCGCTCTTCCTGCGCCTGCGGATTCGCTTCGCCGTTGGCCTGCTTGCCGGACGTGGCCGGCGGGGCCTGCGGGTTCAGCACCGGGCCGTAGCTGGCGCTGTCGTCGACCGGCTTGCTGGCCGGCGGTGGCGGCGATACCTGGTTCTGGGCCAGTGCGCTCGCCGCCCCGGCGACGAGCAGCATGGCAATCATGGAGTGGATGGGACGCATGGTGCACCTCGATCGATTCGGATGGTGGATAGGCCATTATCTGCCCGCATGCGCCGCTCCGGCGCACAGGAAACAAATGCTCACATGATTGTTGGACGGTAACGGGCGGCGCGCCCCCGACCGTGCATGCGAAGATCGGACCATCCATATTCACAGGAGCGTCAATGAGCCAATTGCAGATCGTGGAAGGCGACCACGTGCGGGGAAACCCCGGCGCCGACATCACCATCATCGAGTACGGCGACTTCCAGTGCCCCTACTGTGCGCGGGCCTACCCAACCCTCGCCGAGCTGCAGCGCCGCCATGGGGACCGGATCGCCTTGGTGTACCGGCACTTGCCACTTGGCATGCATCCGTTTGCGGAAGGCGCGGCCGAGGCGGCGGAGGCGGCCGGGTCCCAGGGCAAGTTCTGGGAGATGCACGACAAGCTGTTCGAGTACCAGGCGCAGATGTCACCGGGGCAGTTGCCGCTGGTGGCCCAGGAACTGGGCCTGGATGGCGCCCGCTTCGACGAGGAGCTGGCCACCCGCAAGCACCGCGAGCGGATCCGGGCGCAGGCGGAGGAAGGCCAGGCGGCGGGGGCGAGCGGGACGCCGAGTTTTTTCATCAATGGCGAGCGCTATCAGGGGGATTCGGATCGGGAATCCTTGACTGCGGCCATCGAGAAATACCTATGACCTCATGGTCTTGCAGGGTGGGCGGTCCTCCGCCCACGCGTCCAAATCCCCTGTGAATCGACGTATCGTCCATTCATGCGCTGGTTGAACGCGTGGGCGGGAGACCCGCCCACCCTACGTCCCATGCATGCGTTAACGAGAAACGGCCCCGCAGGGCCGTTTCGCTTGCGCCAGGTCTCGTTTATTCCGACAGCGCCGCGAACGCGTTGTCACGCACCTGCTCGACCGGGCCGACGCCCGAGATCTTGCGGTACTTCGGCGCGCCCGGCAGGCCCGATTGCGCCCATTTGTTGTAGTAGCCGAGCAGCACTTCGGTCTGGTTGTGGTAGACCGACAGGCGCTTCAGGACGGTTTCTTCCTTGTCGTCGTCGCGCTGCACCAGCGGCTCGCCGGTCACGTCGTCGACGTCGGCGACCTTCGGCGGGTTGAACTTGGTGTGGTAGACGCGGCCCGAGGCCGGGTGGGTGCGGCGGCCCGACATGCGCTCGACGATCAGGTCGTCCGGCACGTCGATTTCCAGCACGTAGTCGATGCTCACGCCGCTGTCCTTCATGGCGTCGGCCTGCGCGATGGTGCGCGGGAAGCCGTCGAACAGGTAGCCGTTGGCGCAATCGGTTTCCTTCAGGCGCTCTTTCACCAGGCCGATGATGATGTCGTCCGACACCAGCTGGCCCGCATCCATTACCTTCTTGGCAGCCAGGCCCAGCTCGGACCCCGCCTTGATCGCCGCGCGCAGCATGTCGCCGGTCGAGATCTGGGGGATGTTGAACTTTTCCTTGATGTAGTTTGCCTGGGTGCCTTTACCGGCGCCGGGTGCTCCTAACAGAATGAGACGCATGAGTTTCCTAGATTCTTAGAGGATGTTGATAATTTTTATGTTGGCGGACGATCGCGCCGGATGCCGCAGTTGATGTATGTCTGGCTACCTTGACACGAAAGTTACCACAAAAGTCAGCTTTAACGCCAATTTCTGGGCCTTCCACCGGCAACTTTTGATGTACCGCAGACAGGCCGAATCGGGGTCTTGAATGTTCAGGCCGCGTAGTGTTTGCGCACGCGCTCCAGGTCGTCCGGGGTGTCGACACCGCCCGGGGGCGCGCTGCCGGTCACGTGCACGGCGATCGGGACGCCGTGCCATAGCACGCGCAATTGTTCCAGCGCTTCGATGGTCTCGAGCGGGGACGCTTCCAGGGCCGGATAGGCCTGGAGGAAGGCGTTGCTGTAGGCGTAGAGGCCGATGTGGCGCAGGGGCGCGTAGCCGGCCGGCAGCGAGTCCTGAGAAGCTGCGAAGGCGTCGCGGTGCCAGGGGATGGTGGCGCGCGAGAAGTACAGCGCGCGGCCCGCCTTGTCGAGCACCACCTTGACGATGTTCGGGTTGAACACCTCGGCTACCTCATGAATCGGATGCGCGCAGGTCGCCATCGGCACGCCTTGCCCGACCAGCGCGGCGCAGGCCGCCAGCAGGGCCGGGTCGATCAGGGGCTCGTCGCCCTGCAGGTTGACCACCACCTCTTCAGGCGGCAAGCCCAGGGTCTGCGCCACTTCGGCGATGCGGTCGGTGCCCGAGGGATGGTCGGCGCGCGTCATGCAGGCTTCGATGCCATGAAGAGCGCAGGCTTCCAGGATGCTCGGCGCGTCGGTCGCCACGATGATGCGGCTGGCGCCGGATTCGCGGGCGCGCTCGGCCACCCGCACGACCATGGGCTTGCCGCCGAGGTCGGCCAGCGGCTTGTTCGGCAGGCGGGTCGAAGCCAGCCTTGCCGGGATGATGACCGTAAAACTCATACCGGCTCGATCTTGCGCGCCTGGTCGGCCCACATGATCGGGATCCCGTCGCGGATCGGGTATGCCAGGCGGTCCGGGCGGCAGGTCAGTTCCTGCGCTTTCTTATCGTATTCGAGCGGGCCCTTGCACAGCGGGCAGACCAGGATATCAAGCAGTCGAGCGTCCACGACATTTCTCCACGATTTGTTCGGCCAGCGCGGCATCGATCCGCGCCGTCACGGGCACGACCCACAAGCGCGGGTCGTCCTTCAGGTTATCAAGTTGCCGACATTTTACTGCATCCTTCTCCGTGATCAGGATGACATCGGCGTCCACAAGGTCGAAAGGCCGGTCGCGGAAGTCGTGGTGGTCGGGCAGCGGCAGCTCCTGGACCGTCAAACCGGCGGCGCGCAGCATGGCGAAGAAGCGCCCCGGGTTGCCGATGCCGGCCGCGGCGACGATGCGCTTGCCCTGCAACGCCGCCAGAGGGATGCCTTCGCCGGGACGGTTCAAGGGTTCGGCCATGTCGCCCGCCAGCGCCATGCGGAAAGGCCGGCCGCCCACCGCGCGCGCCAGCGCAGGCGTGATCTCGGGCGCATTCACGACCGTGAAATCGCGGCGGCGCGAGGGCGCTTCGCGCAGCGGGCCGGCCGGCAGCAGCCAGCCATTGCCCACGCCGCGGCCGTCGAACAGGACGATCTCGACGTCGCGCGCCAGCGCATAGTGCTGCAGGCCGTCGTCGGTGATCAGGACATCGACCTCGGGGTGGGCGGCGAGCAAGGCCCGGCCCGCCTCCGCACGCTTGCGCCCGACCACGACCGGGCAGCGGGCGCGCGCGGCGATCAGGAGCGGCTCGTCCCCCACTTCGCCCGGTGCGGATTGCGGCGTCACCTCGCGCGGGCTGGATTCCGCGCCGCCATGGCCGCGCGAGATCACGCCCGGGCGCAGGCCGGCCGCGCGCAGGCTTTCCGCCAGCCAGATCGTCAGCGGCGTCTTGCCGGTGCCGCCAATAAAAATATTGCCAACCACGATGACGGGCACCGGCAAGCGCTCGCTGTGCCTGGCGCCGCTGCGGTAGAGCAAGGTGCGCACGCCCGCCAGCAGGCGAAACAGCAGGGACAGCGGCAGCAGCGCGAGCGCCAGCGGGCCGCGGCGTAGCCAGGCGCGGGTGAGAGTTGATTCGAGATTGGAAGCCATGCGGGATGCGCGCAGCGCCGGGGCGCCGCGCGCCGTTTATTTCTGGCCGCCGGTCTGGGCGGCGAAGGTCAGCTTGTCGTAGCCGGCCACGCGCGATGCTTCCAGCACATTGATCACCATCTGGTGCATCGCGAACTGGTCGGCGTTGACGATCACGACCGGGTCGTTAGCCGGTTGGCCGTTGGGGCCATTGCGGGCGGCGTTACGCAGGTCTTCGGCCAGTCCGGCGACGCTGTGGAAGGCAACCGGCACATTGTTCACCGTGTAGTTGCCCTTGGCGTCGATGGTGACGTTGATCTCGAAGGGACGTTCCTGCACCTTTTCCGCGTCGGCGGTCGGCAGGGTGATCTGCAGCTCGGTGAACTTGCTGTAGGTGGTCGACACCATCAGGAAGATGAGCACCACCAGCAGCACGTCGATGAAGGGGATCAGGTTGATCTCCGGCTCCTCGCGCTGGCGGCCGCGGCGGAAGTTCATCATTTGCGGGTCCCGTGGACGACGTCGACGAATTTCACGGCCTGCAGTTCCATTTCGACGATGAAGCTGTCGACCAGGGCGCGGAAGTGGCGGTAGAAGACCAGGGCCGGCATGGCGATGGCCAGGCCGAAGCCGGTGTTGTACAGCGCCACCGAGATGCCGTGCGCCAGCTGGGCCGGGTTGCTGCCGCCGGTCGGGCTTTGCGCGCCGAAGATCTCGATCATGCCGACCACGGTGCCGAACAGGCCCATCAGCGGAGCGAGCGAGGCGATGGTGCCGAGCGTGGTGAGAAAACGCTCCAGGCCGTGCGCGACGCCGCGGCCGGCTTCCTCGATGGATTCCTTCATCACGTCGCGCGGGGCGTCGACATTGCGCAGGGCGGCGGCCAGCACGGTGCCGAGCGGGGAATTCTGCTCGAGCTTGTCGACCACGTCCGGAGTGACCTTGCCGGCGCGGTAGACACGGATCACTTCATCCAGCAATTGCTTCGGGAGGATCTTGTCGCGGCGCAGGTAGATCAGGCGTTCCACGATCAGGGCAACGGCGACGATCGAGGCGATCAGCAAGAGCCAGATAGGCCAGCCTGCAGCTTGAAAAATGGCGAGCAAGAGAAACTCCTGAGGGTAAGAATGCAATTCGCCAATGTAACAAGTTGCCAGCAGTGCGGCAAGTGCAGCCCGCTAGGGTTCTGCACAACTTCTGTGGATAAAAATGTGCGCAAGGCCTGTTGCGGAGTCAAAGTGCCTTGATTTCAAAGGACATTCTCTGCCTGCATAAGAAAAGAGCACATGTCAGATGAGCTCGGCTGGGCTCATCGGTGCTTTACGGCGCCGTCTTGATCTGGCTCAACAATCCCACTTACGAACAAATTCTGTGGACAAAATTGTGCGCAATGCCCTTAAGCGAGGCTTAAGTATTTGATTTGATGGGGTAAATTTCTTTGGCGCAAAAATTAGGCAGCGGCGGGGCTGGGCGCGGCATCGGTGCGGCTGTGCGGTTTCTCACATTTTTTGTGGACAAAAATGTGAGCAAGGGCACATTTGACGATCTAAGCACTTGATTTATAACATAAAACACTTAATGCACAAAATTTCATCACTCAGCAATATTACAGGCGTTCGTGTGCAAAACCGGGCTCTTTTGTATGACTTCTTCTGCTCCTGAGAAAGGAAGGCAAAGAAAATTCATATCTACACAGTTTTTGTGGATAAGAATGTGATGAAGCATGTACTGTAGACGCTAAGTCCTTGATTTCAAATGCTTCATCCTCTTCTGCCGCGGAAACAGGCACAGCCAGGGAAAACCGCGTTTGCAGCGTCTATCCGCGCTTTCCCGATACCCGCAAGCACCGGGAAGCTGGCGATGAAGCTCGTATCCGGTCCTCCAGGACCAAGGCATCGGCGCCTTGTGCACACTTTTTGTGGACAAAATTGTGTGCAAGGGTTCCTCATGCTAACTAAGTCATTGATCTAGCTCAACAAAATTTCCCAGCGTCATTTTTAGGCAGCGAAGTGTACCTTGCTCGAGCCCCCCGTCTCTTGAGGCTGGCAATCGGAGCTAGCGAGAAGGTATGCACAGATTTTGTGGACAACAATGTGTTCAAGGCAGGCATATGCACGCTAAGTCCTTGATGGATAAGGGAAGAGCACCCCGCGACCATTTCCTGCGCAGTCATGTGTCTTATGGATGAGTTGCCCACAGATTTTGTGGATAAAACCATGCCAAACAAGGAAGTCGTCTCTGCAAGCCCTTGATTCCAAAGGATTTCAATAGAATGCATTGAAAAACAGCAACAGCACTCGGGTACATGCATCAGCAAGCGCACGCTTGCCGACCGCGCTTGTCGTTTTCGCCAAGATATGACATAAGCATCACCTTTGCCCGCCATTCCGACCATCCATGGAACGCCCGACCGACGCCGATCCCGCCTACACCGCTCCTGCCATTCTCACCGTGACAGCCCTCAACCAGCAAGTCGCGCGCATGCTGGAGCGGACTTTCCCCCTGGTGTGGATTGGCGGAGAGATCTCCAATTTCACGCGAGCCAGTTCCGGCCACTGGTATTTCACCCTGAAGGACGATGCCGCCCAGGTGCGCGCCGTGATGTTCCGCAGCCGCGCGCAGTACGCCGGCTTCGTGCCGCGCGAAGGCGACAAGGTCGAGGTGCGCGCCCTGGTGACCCTGTACGGCGCGCGCGGCGACTACCAGATCAATGTGGAGACCATCCGCCGCGCCGGTGTCGGCCAGCTCTACGAGGCCTTCCTGCGCCTGAAGGAGAAGCTCTCGGCACAGGGACTGTTCGACGCCGACCGTAAACGTCCCCTGCCCCTGTTCCCGCGCACCATCGGCATCGTCACCAGCCCGCAGGCGGCCGCCCTGCGCGACGTGCTCACCGCCCTGCGCCGCCGGGCCCCGCACGTGCGGGTGATCCTCTACCCTGCTCCGGTGCAGGGACAGTTCGCCGCAAGCAAGATCGCCGAAGCCATCATGACGGCATCGACCCGCGCCGAGGCCGACGTGCTGCTGGTCTGCCGCGGCGGCGGCTCGATCGAGGACCTGTGGAGCTTCAACGAGGAGGTGGTGGCCCGGGCCATCGATGCCTGCGCGATTCCCGTGGTCTCCGGTGTCGGCCACGAGACCGACGTCACCATCGCCGATTTCGCCGCCGACGTGCGCGCCGCCACCCCGACCGCCGCCGCCGAACTGGCCGCCACCCCGCGCGCCGACTGGCTGGCGTCCCTGTCGAGCGACGCGATGGACCTGCGCCGCGCCATGCGCCGCACCCTGTCGGAAGCGAGCCAGGGCCTGGACAACGCCAGCCGGCGCCTGTTGAGTCCCTCGGCCCAGATCCGCCACCAGCGCGTCAAGCTGCTGTCGATGGCGGCCGCCCTCACGCACGCCGTCCGCACACCGGCCAACCGGCAGAACCTGGCGCTGGCGCAGTTGCAGCAGCGCCTGGCCCGCCACCGCCCCGATATGCGCGCCCTGCGCGCCCGCCTGGCGGCCGACGGGCGCCACCTGAACGCAATCCTGTGCAGCCAGGTCAAACAGCGGCGCGATGCCTTGAATGCCCTGTCGGCCCAGCTGGAACTGCTGAACCCGCAACGCACGCTGGAGCGCGGCTACGCCATCGTCAGCAACGCCAAGGGCGACGTACTGCGCGACCCGGCCCAGATCAAGGCGCGCAACAAGCTGACCGTGCGCCTGGCCGGCGGCAGCGCCCAGATCGGGGTTTCCAGCGTGCAGAATCCGGCGGACGCCGCGCCAGAGTAGCCAACCCTGCAACATCGCGCTATCCGGTTTAGAATAGCGCCGTTTTGGAACAAAACCTGTCCAACCCAATCAAGGAAGAAAACATGGAACATACACTGCCGCCACTGCCGTACGCTAAGGACGCTCTCCAGCCGCACATCTCGGCCGAGACCCTGGAATATCACCACGGCAAGCACCACCAGACCTATGTCACCAACCTGAACAACATGATCAAGGGGACCGAGTACGAAAACATGTCCCTGGAAGAGATCATCAAGAAATCCTCGGGCGGCGTGTTCAACAACTCGGCGCAGGTGTGGAACCACACCTTCTTCTGGAACTGCATGACCCCGAACGGCGGCGGCGCGCCGACCGGCAAGGCTGCGGACGCGATCAACGCCAAGTGGGGTTCCTTCGACAAGTTCAAGGAAGAGTTCAACAAGTCGGCACTGGGCAACTTCGGCTCGGGCTGGACCTGGCTGGTGCAGAAGGCCGACGGCAGCGTCGACATCGTCAACACCTCGAACGCCGGCACCCCGCTGACCACCACGGACAAGCCGCTGCTGACCGCCGACGTCTGGGAGCACGCCTACTACATCGACTACCGCAACGCCCGCGCCAAGTTCCTGGAAGCGTTCTGGAATGTCGCGAACTGGGACTTCGTAAACCAGAACATGGCGTAAGCCTCTTCTCGTTCAGCTGCAAGAATGGCCTGCGCAAGCAGGCCATTTTCGTTTGGACGCCTAGCCGCCGACGCGCTTGACCGCATGCCCCAGCTTCTGAAGCTCATCCACGATGCGCTCCACATGGTCGCCCTGCACTTCGAGCACGCCATCCTTCAGCGTGCCGCCGGAACCGCAGGCCGTGCGCAGCTGCTTGCCGAGCAGGGCCAGCGCCGCCGGGTCGAGCACCAAGCCTTTGACCAGGGTGACGGTCTTCCCGCCCCTCCCCTTGCTCTGGCGCGACACGCGCGCCACGCCGTCGCCCACCGGCGTGCTTGCTGCCTTGCAGGCGCAGGCGGCAAGCGGTTGCCGGCAGCCGGGGCACATGCGGCCACCGTCGGTGGAGTAGACCAGGCCGCCGTTCGAACTGTGTTTCATTGTTTATGCTGGTAGATAGGTGAGCTTGAGGACGTCGTCAATCCGCTCGTGCGCGGCAAGGCGCAGCGGCGGACGCGGTCCCGCAAAATAGGGATTGCCCTGGCCGAGCACTACCGGATGCAGGTAGATGCGGTACTCGTCGATCAGGCCAAGTTCGGTGAGGCTGTACGCCAGCTTCGGGCCGGCCACTTCGATCTCGCCTTCGTGTTCGCGCTTGAGCGTGCGGATCGCGTTTTCCAGATCGTCCCTGATCAGCGTGGCATTGGGCCCCACCGCGTCCAGGGTGCGCGAGACGACCCACTTCGGCTGCCTGCGCCACGCGGCGGCGAAGGCCCGTTCGTCCTCGCCCCATTCCGGGTGTTCATCGTCCCAGTAGCGCATGATCTCGTAGATCACGCGGCCGTACACGCTGCCCGCCTGCCCCTGCGCTTCCTCGATGAAGCGGCGGAATAGGGTCGCGTTGGGCGCGAAGGCCATGTGGTCGACGTAGCCGTCGAGGGACACGTTCATGCCGCAAACCAGCTTTGCCATGCCTACTCCTTCAACGAATCAGTACCTCGTTACGAAAACGCCAGGCATAGGTCTGGCCCACTTTCAGCTGCGCCGGATGCTCGCGCAGCTCGACGAAGAAGTTGCCGACCTCGTCCCGGCGGAGGCGCGCGATGGCGCGTGCGCACACCAGGGTGCCGCGCCGGATCTGCCAGAACTGGTCCGGGTCCAGGCCAGGCAGCAGGTCCTTGATCGGCATGCGGATCAGGCCTTCATCGAGGGCCGTGACCACCCGGGTGTAGCGCGTGTCCGATTCGAAGAACAGGATCTCGTCGATCGGAAACAGCTTGATGATATTCCCGGCCGTGCAGCTGATCCAGCGGATTCGCTCCTGGCGGGCGTTTTGCCGCAGGCGAGCGTCGAGTTCCACCCAGCGCCTGGCGCGCTCGGCGCCGCCGCCCCCGGCCTCGAGCTGGATGCGCACGCGCTCCAGGGCCTGTTCCAGCCGGGGCCCTGTGATGGGCTTGAGCAGGTAATCGATGGCGCCGAGATCGAAGGCTTCGATGGCGTGGCTGTCGTAGGCGGTGGTGAAGACGACGCAGGCCTTGCCCTCGCTGGCGCGCGCCACATCGAGGCCGCTGATGCCGGGCATCCGGATGTCGAGGAAGGCGACGTCGGGCTGCAGCTCGGCGATCGCGGCCAGCGCCTCGCTGCCGTCCTCGCAGGAGGCGACGATCTCGAGCTCCGGCCAGGCCAGGGCCAGCAGGCGTTGCAGCTCGGCGCGCTGCAGGTCTTCGTCGTCGGCGATGATTGCGGTCGGCATGTCAGGCTTCCATTTCCATCGGGTCGCGCAGCGGCAGCACGATGCCGGCGACGACGCCGCCGTCCTCACCCGCGCGCAGGTTCAGTGCGGCCGCGCCGCCGTACAGGTGCTGCAGGCGCTCGCGGATATTCGACAAACCGATGCCGCTGCCGCTCGCCGCGGAAAAGCCGACACCGTCGTCCTGCACGCTCAGCTCCAGCATCCCGTCCCGGCAGGCGGCCCTCACGCGAATCCGCGCCGGCCCCTGCTTCGGCTCGATGCCGTGCTTGACGGCGTTTTCCACGAGCGAGATCAGCATCAGGGGCGGAATCAGGGCGGCGCGCAGCTCGGGCGCGCATGCCACCTCGCTTGTCAGGCGCGGCATGCGCGCCTCGATCACCCCGAGGTAGGCGCGTACCGAATCGCATTGCGAGCCGAGCGTGACGAAGGTACGGGCGCCGTCGGCGCGCAGCTGGGGAATGGTGGAGCGCAGGTAGTCGATCAGGTGGTCGATCATGACGACACCGCGCTCCGGATCGGACAGCATGGCGGCGCGCACGCCCGAGAGCGTATTGAACAGGAAGTGCGGCTCGACCTGGCTGGCCAGCACCGCCAGCTTCACCTCGACTTCGTTGCGCTGGTTCTTGTAGTGTTCTGCCTGCGCTTGCAGGTCTGCTTCGCGCAGCAGCCGGCGCTGGCGGAAGTAGGCGGCCAGGTCGAAAGGCCCGGCCAGCCAGACCAGCACGGGGAACCAGATGGCGAGGTTGACGATGCGGTTGTCGCGCGCCTGCTCGAGTTCCAGCTCGGTCGGCGTCAGGCCCTTCGCCGGCTGGCCGCCGGTGCGCACGAACGGCGTCACCGACCAGGCCACCAGCACGCCCAGCAGAAGCGCGCACACGATGCCGCTCGCTTCGCGCCGTGGGCTCCATCC
>Ga0209023_10002221_pt1 | contig 24671 bp, 20 predicted proteins | sample LakOneMetagenome_FD_187468 | JGI IMG/M metagenome (GOLD analysis project Ga0209023, IMG submission 187468) | Freshwater and sediment microbial communities from Lake Erie, Canada (SPAdes) (version 2) | ecosystem: Environmental > Aquatic > Freshwater > Lentic | place: Lake Erie, Canada... | reverse complement strand
TGCCACCCAAAGCCGTAGCCGCGGCGGGGTCGACGTACCCGGACGCGTCACTGTAAGTGAAGGTGAGTTTCGCGTCGGATTGGGCGTCGATAGTGCTCGCCGCCGTCGAGTTCCCCAGACTCACCAAAGCAATCACGATGCCGATCGCGATCGGCACCAACAGGGTGATGAACCAGAATTTTCTCGTGCCCAACGTGCGGCCGACTTCGAACCCGATGACGGTACGGAGATTGTTTCGTCCCATCTCAGACACCCACCATTTCGTTCTGCTCGCCATAGACGTTCACGAAGATCTCCTCGAGCGAAAGCTTGCTCGTGGTGAAGCTGCGCACCAGCACACCCGTGTCAACCAGGTCACGCAGGATCAGGGCCTCGTCAACAGTCCCGGCGAGGGTAAGTTCGGCATAGTTGCGGTCGCGGAGACTGATCTCGTAATGCGGTGACTCCGGGATCTCACCGGAGTAGCCGACCCGGATCATCGTGCCGCCGTACTGGTTCTGCACCTCTGGAATCGTCCCGTATGCCTCCGCACGGCCGCCCTTGAGCAGGATCACCCGGTCGCACAGTCGCTCGACTTCTTCCATTTGGTGGGTGACCATCAGGACTGTGGCGCCGGCCCGTTTCTGCTCCTCGATGATGTCCATCAGCAGGCGCCGGTTCACCGGGTCGAACCCCTTGGTGGGCTCATCCAGGATCAGTAACTCCGGGTCGTTCATGATCGTGACGCCGAGCTGCACCTTCTGCTGCTGCCCACCGGAGAGTTTGTCCACACGGGACTTCGCCTTGTCTCCCATGCCCACCCGCTCGAGATAATTCATTGACCAGGCCACCGCGGCCTTCCGGCTCAAACCTTTGAGCTCACCGAAGTACGTCATCACGGTCAGGACAGATTCCTTCTTATACAGTCCGCGCTCTTCCGGGAGGTAGCCCAGCCGGCCGCCGGCCTCCGGCGTGAACGGGCGCCCATCAATGTGGAGGACCCCGGCGGTCGGAATATAAATCCCGAGCAGCGCCCGCAGGGTGGTGGTCTTGCCTGAACCGTTGGAACCCAGGAACCCGAACGTCTCGCCCCGCTTCACGTCGAAGGAGAGATCCTCCACGACCGTAGTGCCGGCGAAATCCATCCGAAAATGCTCAATCTGAACAAGAGGTTCGCTGCGAGAGATCGGCGGCGTTGCGGGCCTCGTCACGAGGCCACCGCCAGTCTGGACGCATGTGCCTGATGTCTGGGGCGTGTTCTCAGCCTCAGACGTGGCAGACAATGAACGGCACCCTGCCGATCAAAAATGGCAGCGATGGCAACCCTGGACATGTTCGTACTAAGCAAATTTCCCCCAATGTGCTGATCCCCATCCTTGCACAGGCGCGTTATCTCGGCGGGAGCGGCATCGCTCTCCGCGGGAGCACCGGGTTTCCAGCCCAAGTTTGGCTGAACGGCGGACCGCCGCTCAGCGGCCCGTTGACGCAACTCGACGCTGCTAGGTTTGCGTCATGGTCGATATATCAGTTCGCGACGAGATCGCAGCGTTCGTCGCCGCGCGTGATTGGGCGCAGTTTCACAGCCCTGAAAACCTGGCCAAGAGCATCGTCATCGAAGCGGGTGAGCTTCTCGAGTGCTACCAATGGAATGCGGATGCCGACACGGATCGAGTGCGTGATGAGCTGGCCGACGTCTTGACCTACTGCATCCTGCTTGCCGACCGCCTTGGGGTTGACCCGAATCAAATCGTTCTGGACAAGCTGGCCAAGACGCGCGAGAAATATCCGGTGGACAAGTCGCGGGGGCGCAGCACCAAATATGACGTCCTTTGAAATCGAGAGGCTCGACTTCACTAAAGAAGCAGTCCGGGCGTGGGCGCCGCGCGACCACCGCAACACCAACTGGCCGGTCGTCTACGTCCTCGACGGCAGCAAACCCGCGATCAGGGGAGAGGTCAACGACGTCTATGTCGGAGAGTCTCGGAACGCGGCGGCACGCATGCGCCAGCACTTTGACTCCGTGGAGAAGCAGCACCTGAGCACAGTTCGGGTCATCGTTGACGACACGTTCAATAAATCCGTGTGCCTCGATCTGGAGTCCTACCTCATCCGGATGCTCGCCGGTGACGGTGTCTACCGCGTGCTGAACCGTAACGACGGAATCACCGAAGCCGACTACTACGAGCGCAGCAGATACCGCGAGACGTTCCGCGAGGTCTTCGACCAGCTCAGGCGCGACGGGGTCTTCACTCGCACTATTCCCGAGATCGAGAACAGCGACCTCTTCAAGCTCTCTCCGTTTAAAGCGCTTTCGCAGGATCAGGCCGTGGCCGTCGACGGCATCCTCGAGGGGCTTTTTGAGGATCTGGCAGCCGACACCGACAGCACGATCGTGGTCCAGGGGGACCCCGGTACCGGTAAGACTGTCGTAGCCATCTACCTGCTCAAACTGCTCGTCGATATTGCGAACTCGGCTCCCGACGAAGACGTGGACAACGACTCGCTCTTCTCCGAGTTCTTCGTCGACGGCTATCGGGAGCTTCTCACAGACATCCGGATCGGTCTTGTCGTGCCGCAGCAGTCGCTGCGTGAGTCGATCAAGAAGGTCTTTCGCAAGACTCCGGGGCTTCGGCCCGACATTGTCATGACAGCGTTTGATGTCGGATTCGCCGATCACGACTTCGACCTGCTCATCGTCGATGAATCGCACCGGCTGAACCAGCGCGCCAATCAGCCCTCCGGGGTGCAGAACAAGAACTTCAGCCTGATCAACCAGAAGCTTTTCGGCAGTGATGACAAGTCCAAGACTCAGCTCGATTGGATCACAGCGAAGAGCAAGCACCAGGTCTTCCTACTGGATGCCGCGCAGAGCGTTCGCCCCGCTGATGTTCCTGCCGAACTGTTGAACAGTCTCGTGCTCGGAGCTCAGCTAACCAGACGTCACTATCCGCTGATATCGCAGATGCGAGTGCAGGCGGGGTCGGACTATGTCGCCTACATCAGGCGTATTCTCGCTGCCGGCTCCCAGCGCCTCGAGCAGCAGACCGTGAAGGTTGAGGCTTTCGAGGGTTACGACTTTCAGATGTTTGACAGCCTCGTGGAGATGCGCGCGGAGATCCGCCGGAGGGATGCCGAGGTCGGCCTCTCCCGTTTACTCGCCGGATACGCGTGGGCCTGGAAAACCAAGACCGATAGGACCGCGTACGACATTGAGTTGGATGGCTGTCAACTGCGCTGGAACAGCACGCAGACCGACTGGATCGCCTCACCGAAGTCTGTGGACGAAGTGGGCTCGATTCATACTGTGCAGGGGTACGACCTCAACTACGCCGGAGTAATCATCGGTCTGGACCTGCGTTACGACGCCGGGATGCGCAGGCTGGTCATCGATCGCGGGTCGTACTTCGATACGAAGGGGAAGGAAAACAACAATGTCCTCGGCAAGAAGTACACAGACGACGACCTCCTGCGGTTCATAACCAATATCTACGCAGTTCTGCTGACCCGTGGCATCCGGGGGACTTACGTCTACGTCTGCGACCCAGCGCTTCGCGCCTACCTCCGGGGATTCATTCCGGGCGCTGTTTAGTTGGTGTCGATCAGGCTGACTTTGCTGATGCGGCGTTGCCGACGTTTGCGGTCTTGCTTCGGCTCGACCTAGAACGCAAATATTGTGAGGTCGAGATTTCCCATCGCGCGAGACCAGTAACATCGAGTTCATGCCGAGCAACCAAGACTGCGAGATGCGTTCACAGCGCCGTGGAGTCTTCCATCGCCAAAGATCTGCGTCGAGGCGCTAGCGTCATAACATGAGCGACCATAAGGACGCAACGGCGCGTCGCGGCACTAACCTGCCAGCAATGGCCGACTTTAATCAGTCCGTTATTCTCGATGCCGTCCGCCGATCCGGCACAGGCCTGAGTCGCGTCGAGCTTGTTGCCGCGACCGGGCTTTCGGCTCAGACCATATCGAACATCACCAGGCGCCTGATTGATAGTGGGTTCATCGAGGAAGCCGGTAAGACGGGCACCGGCCCCGGTAAACCGCGCACGCTGTTGCGGCTCGATCCCAGCGGCCGCTACGCGCTCGGAGTGCACCTTGATCCGACGGTCGTGACCTGCGTCATGCTCGATCTCACCGGCAGCGTCGTGAGGCGGTCGAGTTTTCCGACTCCGTCGGTGATGGACCCTAACGTCATCATTGAGCAGATCGTTGCGGCACTTACGCAGCTGATCGACGACTCGGGGGTACCCCGGAACCGGATCGGCGGGGTGGGCATCGCGGCCCCTGGGCCGATCGACACTGTGCTCGGTACGGTCGTTGACCCACCGCACCTCGTCGGATGGCATCGGGTTCCGCTCCGGGACGCGCTCCAAGTGAGCATCGGGCTTCCCTCGATCCTCGACAAGGACGTCACGGCGTCGGCTATTGCCGAGATGTGGGCAGGTGGGGAATCCGGATTGGGCAGCTTTGCCTTCTTCTACCTTGGCACCGGCATCGGGGTCGGTCTCGTGATGCACGACGAAGTGGTCCGGGGAAGCTCTGGAAACGCAGGGGAGGTCGGGCACATCGTCACCGATCCAGACGGCCCGCCGTGTGTCTGCGGGTTGCGCGGGTGCATCGCTGTGACCTGCACGCCCCAAGCGCTTGTTCAGGAAGCTGAGCGTTTGGGCGTCCTCGACGCGATTTGTGTCGCCAACGACACGCGAACTATTGATTCCAGGTTCACGGAGCTGTGTGCGGCCGCGGAGGCTGGCAACACGACCGCAATTGAGATCGTGGAACGCTCAGCCGTTCGGATGTCGAAAGCGGTGGCTGTCATCGCGAATCTACTCGATGTCGATCGTGTGGTGTTCGGCGGCCCGTTCTGGGCACGCCTGTCAGCACACTATCTCCGCAGGATCCCGGAGTTGCTCGAAGAGCTCCGCGCGACGCGAAGCATCCACCGAATCTCCGTGGGGGGATCCACGGTGGGTAAGGACGTTGGGGCGATTGGGGCAGCTTGCCTCGTGCTGGATCGAGCACTTGCTCCGAATCCGAGAGCGCTGCTCCTGTCCTGAGCGAATGTCAAACTCCACCAGATAAGCCCGTCTTTAATTTGACGCGGGTTTATCTAATCGATGTACTATTACATCGAGGCATGGCAGCGGGGGCACCTCCTTCTCTCAAGTGCGTCGGACGACACAGCATGTCCATTCGTACTCGGAGCAAAGGAGCACCGTGAAGAAAAGAGCAGCAATCGCCCTATCGGCATTCGCGATTGGCGGACTGATAGCACTTACGGGGTGCACGGCAGGGTCGTCGCCAGCCGACGGCGAAGGAAAGATACTCAAGGTCGCTTACATCAAGACCGACGCCTTCACGGCGCTCGACACGCTTTTCACAACGGCCAAGGCGGACTTCGAGGCCACGCACGAGAGCGTGACCGTCGAGTTGCAACCCATTGCAGCAACTGATGACGACTACAAAACCAAACTCGCCCTCTCGCAGCGCTCAGCAGCGACTGCACCAGACATTTTTTATGAAGACACCACCACGTTGCGAGCGGACGCGGATGCCGGCTACCTCCTCAACCTTGATGAATACGTTTCCGGATGGGAAGACTGGGGGCAGTTCACCGACGCCGCCAAGGTTGCCGGGGCCAGCGACGACGGAAGCATCTATGCCGTTTCCCTCGGCACAGATACTCGAGCGGTCTGGTACAGCAAGCCCGTTTTCGAGGCGGCAGGGATCGATCTCCCATGGGAGCCCAAGAGCTGGGACGACGTCATGGAGGCCGCGCGCGCGATCAAGGCGAGCAACCCGGACGTCGTACCGTTTAATCTCTACGCCGGAACAGGCACCGGTGAGGGCTCGAACATGCAGGGTTTCTACCAACTCCTCTACGGCACTGAGCTTGGGGGAGACTCGCTCTACGACTCGGCAACCTCGAAGTGGGTCACTGGCTCGAAGGGTTTCGTAGACTCTCTCGACTTCATTGACAAGCTCTACTCCGAGGAACTCGCTCTGAGTCCGGCCCAAGCACTGGATCCGAACATCTGGAAGAGCGTCTTCGGAGAGATGTTCCCAAACGCGAGCCTCGGGGCGACGATTGAAGGGTCCTACACGCCGTCGTTCTGGCAGGCTGGCGGATCATATGAATGGCCCGGTTACGTCGACGACATGGGCGCAACCGTGTTCCCGACCCAGAACGGCCAGACGCCGGGTGGAGTCAGCATGTCTGGCGGCTGGACGCTCGCTGTCGGAGCCAAAACCGCCGACCCCCAGCTCGCGTTCGACTTCATGGCACTGGCACTGAGCAAAGACAACGCACTTGCCTATGACAACGAGAATTCGCAGATCGCCGTCCGAAAAGATGTTGCCGCTGACGAGAGCTACATCGCTGGTAACCCGTTTGTGAAGACCGTTACAGACATCGTCGAGGTGACGAACTTCCGTCCGGCGACGGCTGAGTACAACCAGATCTCGGCTGAGGTCCAGAAGGCAAGTGAGGCAGTCATCACCGACAAGGCCACCCCCGAGGAAGCGGCCGAAGCCTACGACAAGGCAATTGAAGCGATCGTTGGCGCTGAGGGCGTCATCCAGAAGTAGCAGCAGCGAAACACCCAGGTGCGCGCCCACAGATAAACCAGAACAGGAACACAGTGACTGCAGGATTGCTCGCACCGCAGGACACGCACGTGCGGCGGCCGGAACCGAATTTAGGTTCCCGCCGCCGCCGGACCCGCGGAATCGTGAAAGCTGTGCGGATGATCCCGCTCCTGCCCGCGATTGCCATCATGATCACCTTTCTCGCCGGACCCATCATTTGGTCGATCTACGGGTCGTTCACGAACGCTTCGCTCACCGGGGTCAACGCGAGCAACCCCCAGTGGATCGGCTTCGAGAACTACGTCAAGCTCGTCAACGATCCCGTTTTTCCTCTCTCCCTGTGGCTGACCGCGATCTTCACCTTCGGCTCCGCCGTGATCTCGCAGAACGTTCTTGGCCTTGGTCTCGCGCTCCTCATGCAAAAGGCGAATAAGAAGGTCACCGCTTCGGTCGGCACGATCATCGTCGCCGCGTGGATCCTGCCCGAGATCGTCGCTGCGTTCGTCTGTTACGCCTACTTCAGTGTCGACGGCACGCTCAACCAGATTTTGGCGAACTTCGGTATGACCGGCCCCAATTGGTTGTATAGCTTCCCCATGTTCGCGATCATCCTGGCGAATTTGTGGCGTGGCACGGCGTTCTCAATGATGGTTTACCAGGCCGCGCTCAACGACGTGCCACCGGAGATTACCGAAGCGGCAATGATTGACGGGGCCGGCGGCTCAAAGCGCCTTTTCCTCGTGACCATTCCCATGATCAAGAACACGATCGTGACGAACACGATGCTTATCAGCTTGCTCACGTTGTCGGTCTTCACTCTCATCTACGTCATGACAGCTGGAGGACCTGGCAACGACAGCACAACCTTGCCGGTCCTCGCTTACAAGGAGGCTTTCCGTTTCAGCAACATTGGGTACGGCACAGCCATAGCGACCGTCATGCTCATCATCGGCGCGATCTTCTCCGTCGTCTACATTCGGGCGCTGCGTCCGCAGAAGGATTAGCCGATGTCAGTCACTGCCGCGCCTCAGCAGGCCCGAACATCCGATCGGCCTGTCTCGGTAGCCTCCCCCAAAAAAAGCGTGATCGGGTTTCTTGCAAATACCGTTCTCGTCGCTATCGGGGCCTGTTTTCTTCTGCCCCTGTGCTGGCTCATTTTCGCGTCGGTCGACAACAAGGCCACGTATCAGACCAAGTTTCCCGACGAGTTCTCGCTGGACAACTTCGCGGCCGTTCTCACTCCCGAACTCACGTTCCTTCCGCTGTGGAATAGCCTCATCATCTCCGTGGGTACGGCGGGAATCACGATCGTCGTCGCGTTACTCGCGGCATATCCGCTTTCTCGCTATCAGGCGAGATTCAACAAGCCCTTTATGTACGGAGTGCTCTTCGCGACCGGGCTGCCAATCACAGCAATCATGGTGCCGGTCTACAGCCTGTTCGTCCAGTTCAATCTGCTCGACTCGATCCCAGGCACAATCCTCTTTATGGCCGCCTCATCCTTGCCGATCGCGATCTTCATGACCAAGAACTTCATGGATTCGGTGCCGATTGCCCTTGAAGAAGCAGCCTGGATCGACGGCGCATCAGCGATGCGAGCCTTGCGCACGATCGTGGTTCCGCTGATGAGACCGGGCATCGCCGTGGTCGGGATCTTCGTATTCTTCCAGGCCTGGGGCAACTTCTTCGTGCCGTTCATCCTGCTTCTCTCGCCGAACAAGCAACCTGCCGCGATCAGTATTTACAGCTTCTTCGGTCAGTACGGCGCAATCGCCTACGGGCAGCTCGCAGCGTTCTCACTTGTCTACGCCGTGCCCGCCATCGTTCTCTATGTTCTCGTGTCCCGCGGCATCGGCGGTTCGTTCGCCCTCGCGGGTGCAGTCAAGGGTTAACCCACCATCACGCCTCGCCCCACGGCGAGCACCATTGCGGGCTAAGGAGCCACCATGCACGACAATCGAGTACTTCTCGAAGCGCGTATCGAGCGCGTCATCCGGGAGCGGATCGAGCCGGCCGTCTATCGCCGCACGGCCCCGCTGACAATCGCCTCCTGGACCGTCGACGACGAGCCGGTGCCGTTCGACGCGGCCATCGGGCAGAGCTTCGAGCCTTTTGCCGTCGGAAGTGCATGGGGCAAACCCTGGGGCACCGTCTGGTTCCATCTGACAGGAGGTGTGCCGGCTGAGTGGGACGAGGACGGTACCCGTGCCGAGGTCGTCGTTGACCTCGGATTTTCGGCAACACTTCCAGGCTTTCAGGCCGAGGGGACCGCATACACGGGTGATGGTGTGATCATCAAGGCGATCGAACCACTCAACAGCTATATCCCGGCAGGAAACGCGGGGGATCCCGTGGACATCTACCTTGAGGCGGCCGCCAATCCAAATATCGCCGGTATCTTCACCTTCGGTGTCACAGAGCTCGGTGATAAGGCGACGGCCGGGGATGCAAGCACCTACGTTCTGCGTCGGCTCGAACTCGGGCAACTCGACGTCGCCGTGTGGGAGCTCCTGCAGGATACCTGGACCCTTATCGGGCTGATGAACGAGCTTCCGCAGGGTCTGCCGCGGCGGGCCGACATCCTGCACTCGCTCGGCCGGATGGCCGACGCTCTCGATCCGGACAACGTCGCGGGCACAGCGGAAGCTGCCCGCGCGACCCTCTCCGACGTGCTCGCCAGTCCCGCCTACGCGAGTGCCCATCAGCTCGCAGCCGTGGGTCACGCCCACATTGACTCCGCCTGGCTGTGGCCGGTTCGCGAGACCGTACGCAAGGTCGCGCGAACCTTCTCGAACGTGCTGGCGCTGATGGAGGAGGACCCCGACTTCACCTTCGCGGCCTCGTCGGCGCAGCAGTACGCCTGGCTGCAGGTTCACTATCCAGAGTTGTTCGAGCGGGTGAAGAAGCAAGTCGCCGCAGGGCGATTCATTCCGGTCGGAGGTATGTGGGTGGAGTCCGACACCAATATGCCCGGCGGGGAAGCGCTCGCGCGGCAATTCGTCGCGGGTAAAAAGTTCTTTATGGAGGAACTCGGAGTCGAGCCATTAGAGGTGTGGCTTCCGGATTCGTTCGGTTACACCGCATCGCTGCCGCAGATCGTGGCCGCAGCGGGATCCCGTTGGCTCCTCACGCAGAAGATGTCCTGGAACGAAACGAATCGGATGCCGCATCACACCTTCTGGTGGGAGGGTATCGACGGCACACGGATCTTCACTCATTTCCCGCCAGTCGATACCTACAGCGCGGAAATCTCGGGCACGGAGCTGGCCCGGGCAGAACGCCAGTATGCCGAAAAGGGGGCCGGCACGACCTCTCTCCTGCCGTTCGGGTGGGGCGACGGCGGGGGAGGCCCCACCCGCGAGATGCTCGCCGCTGCGGCCCGCACCCGTGACCTTGAGGGGTCTCCCCGCGTCACGATGACGACTCCGAAACAGTTCTTCCAAGCCGCGCACGACGAATACATAGAGGCGCCGGTCTGGTCGGGAGAGATGTACCTCGAATTCCATCGCGGCACTTACACCTCGCAGGCAAAGACGAAGCGTGGGAATCGCCGCAGCGAACACCTGCTCCGCGAGGCCGAGCTCTGGGCAACCGCCGCGACGGTCCTTCGTGGCGTGGAGTACCCGTATGACCTCCTCGACGCGGCCTGGAAAACGGTGCTCCTGCAGCAGTTCCACGACATCCTCCCTGGCACATCGATCGCCTGGGTTCATCAGGAGGCCGAGCGCAATTACGCGGCTGTCGCACAGATCCTGGGTGAGCAGATCACCCAATCTCTTGAAATATTGGCCGGCAGTGGCACCCATCCACTCACCTTCAATGCCGGGCCGAACTCACGCGATGGTGTGCCGGCCCTCGGCGGGGCGACCGCGGTGAGGACGGCAGCGGATAGAGTCACCGAAAGCGGCGCCAGTTTGGTTCTCGCAAATGACCGAGTGCGTGTCGTTATCGACGATCGGGGCCTCATCGTGTCGATGCGGGACCTCGTTGCCGACCGTGAAGTCATCCCCGTCGGCGAAGCCGCCAACCTGCTCCAGTTGTTCCGGGATACACCCATGCAATGGGATGCCTGGGACATTGACGAGACCTACAAGAACGTCGGTCACGATCTGACCGAGGCCTCATGCGTCGCTGTCACCGACGATGGATCCGGTGTTCGGGTGGTCCGCTCGTTCGGCTCATCCTCCGTGGTCCAGACTCTTCGACTCAACGGCGCGACCGGTGCCCTCGACATTCACACGGCAATCGACTGGCACGAGCGCCAGAAGCTCCTGAAGCTCGCATTCCCCCTTGCTATCCACGCCGATCGTGCCGCATCTGAGATGCAGTTCGGGCATGTTTATCGGCCGACCCACGCGAATACCTCGTGGGATGCCGCTCGGTTCGAGACCGTTGCCCATCGCTGGGTGCACGTTGGCGAGCCGGGGTACGGTGTTGCCGTGGCCAACGACGCGAGCTATGGGCACGACATCCGACGCGCCGCACGAGCCGATGGGGGGACGAGCACCGTGGTACGTGTGTCCCTTCTGCGCGCGCCGCTCTTTCCAGACCCCGTCTCGGACCAGGGCGCGCAGGAATTCGTCGTCTCACTGCGTGTCGGTGCCGAGATAGCGGATGCCGTCGACGAGGGATACCGGGTCAACCTGCCTTCGCGTGAGGTGATGGGAGCCGGCCCGGTGGCACCTTTGGTCGTCGTGACGAATCCGGCCATCGTGGTCGAGGCAATCAAGCTCGCGGAGGACCGTTCCGGCGACGTGATCGTGCGTCTCTATGAGTCATTGGGCGCGCGTGCGCGCGGTGGCCTCGCTCCGGGATTCGGTTGGTCCGACGTCACCGAGACAGATCTGCTCGAACGGACAACCGATCCAAGCGCCGTGACTGGGCGTTCAGAAAGCACTATCTCGCTCTTGTTCCGACCTTTCCAGCTCGTTACCCTGCGATTTAGCCGCACCACTACCGAGAATGTCGAATGATGGCACGTCTTGGATGTGGCGTCGTCGTACCCAGAGGAATACGTTGGCGCTAGGATCGCCGATAGCCTCCGAGACCGTGAGGACGATCTGTCGGAGGCGAGTCTCCGTCTCCCCGCACGGGGAGAAAGCCCGCGAGCTGGCGAGGTTCTGAGCTGTTGTCATAACGGCACTGACGGCAGGCGAGGTCGGCAGTCACAGATCAACCCGTCGTCGGAAACTGCGCAGCTCTGGCCGTGCTGCCGTCAGGACGGCGACGCCCGCAAGGTCAAGGTGCGCAACATTTGTCCGATGAGGGCGCCGTCTGTCTGCAGCGTGCCGTCCTCCCGGAGACTCGGAAACTGGGCTCTCAGATGGACCTCGCCTACGCCTGAGCGCGCAATGAGCTTGGTCACGTTTGAGGGGCGCACGCCGCCGCCGGCCAAGATCGCGACAGCTCCCGACGACTGTGCTGTCAGCGTTTTCAGCATCTCTGCGCCTTCGGGAGCGGTCGCGGCACCGCCCGACGTAAGAACACGAACTACCCCAAGCTCAATCAAGGATTCCAGCGACCGGGGAAGGGATCGTGTCGAGTCAAACGCCTTGTGAAAGGTGACCGGAATGTGACCCGCTTCATCTATGAGCGCGCGCATAGCAGGTACATCAATTCGACCGTCCGCAGTCAATGCGCCGAGAACGATACCTACCGGTACGCGTCTAACGGCGGGGAGATTTCGGATGAATCGAATATCAGCCATCATGACCGAAAGGTCGTCCTTCGAGTAGACGAAATTGCCCCCACGCGGTCGAACCATTAGCTGAATACCGATTCGGGTCGCAGACTCGCAGACCTTGCTGATTAGCCCGTAGCTCGGTGTCGTCCCACCTTCCATGAGGTTGGCGCACAGCTCCACTCGGTCTGCTCCTGCATTCTCAGCATCAATCGCACCGGTCAAATCGTCGATGCAAATCTCCAGAAGAGTCATCTGATCCCGTCGCTTGGCTGCGCGAATAGTGATTGAATATGATTGATATAGATATTCTAAGATCATACAAACTCACAGGCAGGGGATAGGCGAGAAATGGCGGAAATAGTCATCATGGACAGCGCTGATGCAGCGGGGAACCTCGTCGCCCGTGCTATCCGCTCTTTGATTGAGGCGCGTCCGGACACCGTCTTGGGGTTTGCTACGGGTTCCACGCCGGTGCCCATTTACCATGCTCTTGTTAGATCATTCGCGGCATCACCTCTCGACGTTAGTCAGGTTCGTGGCTTCGCTTTGGATGAGTACGTCGGCCTCCCCGAGGGGCACCCGGAAAGCTACCGCGAAGTCATCACAAGGGACGTCGTCCTGCCCTTCGGGCTGACGGTAAAAAACATCCAAGTGCCACGCGGAACGTATGCGTCATTAGACACGGCTGGTGAGGACTACGAACGTGCCATAATCGGCGCCGGAGGCGTTGACCTGCAGATCCTCGGAATCGGAAGTACCGGTCACCTGGGCTTCAATGAGCCGGGTTCCTCCCTCGGATCTCTGACGCGAGTGAAGACACTTGCTGCTCAAACTCGGGCCGACAATGCACGTTTCTTTGATTCTCCCGACGACGTCCCCCGGCAATGCATCACTCAGGGGCTCGGGACCATAATGCGCGCCCGTCATCTTGTACTCCTTGCCCGTGGTGAGGGGAAAGCGGCCGCGATCGCTTTAGCGTTGGAGGGGCCCATTACGGCAAGCCAGCCGGCTTCCGTTCTTCAACTGCACCCACACGTTACCGTCGTTCTGGATGAGGCGTCGGCTGGTCTCCTCAGCAACCTGGAGTATTACCGTTATGCGTGGGAGAACAAACTTCCTTGGGAGACGATCTAGCTTCCGCAGAGCTGCCTACCGGCCGCAAAAACGCTTGTCACCATGAGGTCTGGAGTCAGGAGCACTGCATCAGCGGCGAACCCGGGAGCCAGCTGACCCAGGTCATGTGACCTCCCGATTGCCCGGGCGGGCGTCTGAGTGAGTGCCATGACCGCATCCTCGATATTGATCCCCACATCGGTCACTGCGCGACGCAACGCCTCGTCCAGGGTCAGTGTCGATCCGGCGATTGACCCACCTTCGACCAGACGAGCCACACCGTCCTTGACCGCCACGGGAAGGGCGCCGAGAAGATAGTCGCCGTCGGCCGCGCCTGTCGCGGCCATCGCATCCGTAACCAGCGCTATTCGCCCCGGGGCGCTGGCAAAAGCAAGCCGCACGACCTCCGGATGCACGTGTATCCCGTCATTGATCACTTCAAGAATCACATCGGGTGAGTTAGTCGCAGCGGCGACTGGGCCGGGGGCTCTGTGATGGATGCCCGGCATTCCGTTGAAGGCATGAGTGAGAATCGTGGCGCCACCGCGGAATGCCGCAAGTGCGGTTGAATAATCCGCGGCGGTATGACCGACGGCGACAGCAACGCCGGCCGCAAGGAAAGCCTCTCTGGCCTTCGTCGCACCTGGCAGTTCCGGAGCCATCGTAATCTGGCGAATCCAACCACGGCCGGCGGCCAGGAGACTGGAGACAGCTGCGATATCTGGGGCTCGAAGCAGCGAGGGATCGTGAGCCCCGCGATAGGTATCGTCAAGGAATGGTCCTTCGAGATGACTGCCCAGAATAAGAGGATTCTGCTCCGCGAGCGACGCCACGACGCCCAGTCGAGACTCAAGTGCATCCTGGCTTGCCGTCACCAAGGACAGCACAATCCGTGTCGTACCGTGTCGATGGTGAACCTGAAGCGCCGCCTCGGTGCTCTTGACGCCCTCATCGAAGGATCCTCCTCCACCACCGTGACAGTGAATGTCGATTAAGCCCGGGGTAAGCCACTGGCCGTCGGCATCGGTCGTTTTCGCGGGTGGCGCGCCGAGACTCAACCAGCTGTTGCCCGTTCCCACCGCGGAGACTATCGACCCGTCAAAAGCGACCCATGAATCAGGGACCACACGGCCGCCCGACACGAGTCGAGCGGAATGAATGATTCGTGGGCCGTCTTCGGATGATGGCACTAGGCGATGATCACCTCAAGGCCGCTGGCGGCAAAGGCGGCGAGTTGTTCGGGTGTGATTCCTTCATCGGTGATCAGTGCATCGAAATCCGAGAGGTCACCCATGGCTGCAAAGGCAGTGTCGCCGATCTTGCTCGAATCGGCGACGATCATGGCACGCGTTGCCCGACGGGCGAAGAGCGAGTTCACTGCGGCTTCGCGTTCATCGTGAACGGTCGGCCCCACGAGCGGGTCGATTCCATTCACTCCGATGAAGGCGATGTCCATCGTTACCTGTCCGAGCACGACGTCGGTGTATGGGCCTACGAGCTCGTATGAGCGTGAATGCACGACCCCGCCAGTGACAACTGTCTTGATCTGCGGTCGCATTGCTAGCTGCGCGGCAATATTAATGGCGTTGGTGACGATAGTTAGGTTCGCGTGAGGTGAAGCCTGCATGATGTCGGCACGGGCGCCCAACACGCTGGCAATCGCGGTGCTCGTTGTCCCCCCGCAAAGGCCGACGATATCCCCCCGATTCACTAGAGCGCTGGCGGCAAGAGCAATACGAAGTTTTTCCGGTGCGTGTTGTTCCCTCTTGTACCGAACTGGTAGGTCATAGGCCACGGCTTGGCCGATTGCACCGCCACGGGTGCGGGTAAGAAGCTGCTGGCTGGCGAGGCTGTCCAGGTCTCGGCGCGCTGTCGCCGCAGAGACCCCCAGCTTGGTCATGATGTCGTCGACTTCAAGCTGACCTGAGTCGGCGAGAAGATCGAGTACGGCGCTCAGTCGCTCGGCGCGTTTCATGGGGTTCCCTTCTGCAAGAGTCGGTTAGGGCAAATCTAGTGGGGCGGTCAAGGAAAAAAGGCGTAGCAGCCGGGCTGCTTCAGCGGCAACGTCGGCACGCGCCGGCGCAACATACTTCCGGGAGTCGACGACTCTCTCATTGTCCTTCAGGAAACCGCGGACTGCGGACGTGAAGATTCCGACGAGATGCGTCGACACATTGATCTTCGTCATCCCAGCCCTGATTGCAGCCACAATGTGACGGTCGGCCACGCCTGACGATCCATGGAGAACGAGGGGGATGGCAAGTGTTGCGTGCAGACGTGTGATGAGGTCGATGTCCACCGTCGCACTGCGCTCACTCATGGCGTGTGAAGAGCCCACTGCTACTGCGAGGGCGTCGACCCCTGTTGCCGCAACAAATGCACGCGCCTCCTCGGGATCTGTGCGGACACCCGGCGCGTGTGCACCATTTTTGCCGCCGATCCTGCCCAATTCTGCTTCGACGTAGACGTTCCGTCGGTGAGCGAAGGTCGTGACACGCGCAGTCATTTCAACGTTTTCGTCGTAGGGGAGGTGTGCGCCGTCGAACATGACTGAGCCGAATCCGAGCTCGATGGCCTGATAGGCCAGTTCTTCGTCTTCCGCATGGTCGAGATGCACTGCCACCGGCACTGACGCCGAGCGGGCCAGCGACAGGGTCGCCAATGCGACGGGCTCCAGCCCGCCATGATACACAGCGCAATTCTGCGAGATTTGAAGAACCACTGGAAGCCCCGCTGTTTCTGCCGCGCTGACAAGGGCTTCGGCTGTTTCCAGGTGGACGACGTTAAATGCGCCCACGCCGGCACGGCGTTTCGAGGCATCTTCCATGAGTTGGCGAGTGGCAACGAGCGTCATGGTGTAACCCCTCTGGTGTGGTGGACGAGCTTGGTTTCGCTTACTGGCGACCGAGTAGCCTCACAGTTGACAAATTTCCGGCTGATGATCACTTCGGTGGCTAGGGTCACTTGCTCGCTGGAGATTTCGCCTGCCAGCGGCATCAGGACGGCTGCGGCCGACCAGGAGATGGAAAGCGACAAGATGGTGTGCGGGTCCACGTCGTAGGGCGCAGGTCCGCTAGAAAATGCCGTTGAGAAAAACGTTGCGGCGGCGGCCACCGCGGCGTCACCCGCGCCTGTGGCATTGCCAGCGAGTATGCGAGGTAATCTTCCGCGCCACGGTTCCCCCGGATTCGCAGCCGAGATAAGGAACATGCCTCGTTCGCCTAACGAGACGAGTATATTTTGCGCTCCGAGATCGATGAGAGCTCGTGCTGCCCTTACGGAGTCTTCCTCGCCGGTGCTCTCGGTGAGCTCTTGTTCGTTGGGTTTTATCAGGGTTACTCCAGCGCGGGCTGCGGCTAGAAGGGCAGGACCCGTGGTGTCCACGATGCTCGGGATCCCGAGCGCCTGGGCACGGCCGACCAAATGCGCGTAAAAATTTGTGTCAGCGCCTTCAGGGAGACTGCCTGAGCCGACCAAACATGTAGCGTCTGATAGTGCGGTTTCCACGGCGTACGTGAGCCTGCCCCACTCTGCTGGCGTGTTGTTCGCCCCGAACTCGTTGAAGATACTAGCCCGAGCCCCTTTCGACTCTGTAAACGCCATCGTTCGCCGGGTCGCGGCCTGAACATGGGTAAGACGATGAGGTATGGCGCTGACGATGAGATCAGATTCGAATTCGGCACCGGTGCAACCCCCGACCGTGGCGAGGGAAAGCACAGGGACACCGCGGCTGTGAAGGATGCGCGCCACGTTGATACCCTTGCCGCCCGCTCGCACTGCTGGGGGCAAAACACGATGAGATTGCCCGAGGTGCACGGCAGGGAGCTGGTAGGTGAAGTCCAAAGCGGGGTTCGGCGTGACCGTGACGATCACGATTTTGAACTCCTGAATGCCATCTTGTGACTCGCACCGCGGGCTCGGAGGGCAGCGCCGAGGAGGCCAGCATTTTCACCCAGAAGTGCGGGCAGGATCTGTGGGCGGCGGTGGAAGCTGAGGTGACGGTCGACTCGCACCCGTAAAGGAACGAAGAGGGCATCACCTGCCTGCGCGAGTCCGCCGCCGACAATGACGGCTTCGGGGGACAGCACCGCAGTGACTTGGGCGATGCTGAGCGCCAGGGCATCCAATGCATCGTTCCATACCTGACTAGCAACAGGATCACCTTCTGAGGCGCGTTGGATGACTTCTCGTGAGCCGGCAGGTTTGACGCCCGTTGCATCGAAATAGCGTCGGGCAATGGCACCAGCGGAGGCAATTGTTTCTAAGCAGCCGCGGGCCCCACAGGCACAGAGCTCACCGTTTGGATCCACGACGGAATGACCAAGTTCGCCCGCGAACCCCTCCGCGGAGTAAGCCCGTCCCTCGATGAACAGGGAAGCGGCGATGCCGGTTCCCACGACGACAACGACAAAGTTTCGAAATGGGCGAGCGGCGCCGAGCTGGAATTCCGCCTCACCTGCTGCGCGCACGTCATGCGAGAATGAAGCCGGAAGACGAAAACTCTCCTCCAAGAGCTTTTTGAAGGGCACGTCGCGCCATCTAAGGTTCGCCGCATTGATACCGATCCCCAGATCGTCGTCAACGAGTCCTGGGGCGATCATGCCCACGGCAGCAGGCACGATCGAGGGAAAATCACGCGCGAATTCCGCCCGTTGCGCATTGAGGTGCTCCAGCACAGCGATCGCCGTGGTCGTTCCACGATGTGGCGTGGAGGCGCGCGTTAGACCGACCAGATCCCCATTAGGGCTGAGGAGCGCCGATTTCGTATCCGTGCCTCCCACGTCAAAGGCGATGACCGCATCGCCGATACCGAGGGACAATACGGGGGCCTCCGATTTAGGGACCCGCGCCGCCCCCGCGGATGCGTCGGTCACGGATTGAGAATGACGGAGCGCGTGAGGTTGCGGGGTAGATCAGGGTTAAGGCCCTGCGCCCGCGCCCGAAGGAGTGCCAGCTTATGGATGCGCACGAGGTCGGCCATCGGGTCGAGCCTGTCGTTCACGAAACGCGAACCAGTCACGGCCACGTCTAGCTCCAACCCGACCGGAGCCGCGCCAAGCATCCATGTGATCCGACCCGGCGCACCGATGCTGATGGGTCCGTGCCGGTATTCCATGGCTGGGTAGGACTCGCTCCATGCCTGTGAAGCTTCGCGCATTTTTAAGGCGGCTTCATGGGCGAGTCCAACGGTCCAGCCTCTTCCGAGGAAGCTGTACTGCTCAGCGGAGATCAGGGGCTCGTCGAGTTCGTCGTTGAGTGCTGCGGTGGCATCTGCGATGGCTTGTGTGAGGTCCTCACCAAGCGACGCTCGGAGAAATGCCAGTGCTGTAGTGGCGAACCGGGTCTGCACGACAGACTGTTCATCCGCGAAGGGGAGTGCAATTACCTCATCGACCATGTCTACAAGGGGGGAGGACGTGTCGCCTACGATTCCAATGATGCGCGCCCGGCCACGGTTCGTCGCAATAAGTTCTAAGATTTCCGTCGTTGTCCCTGAACGGGTCAGGGCAATGATGTCGTCGTAGTCACGGTCGAGAAATGCTTCAGATGCGGCAAAGGCGTCAGTCGTGCCGTGACCTGCTGTTTCGCGGAGCGCAGCATATGCCTGAGCCATGAACCAGGATGTTCCGCAGCCCACAATGGCCACTCTTCTGCCATTGACGGGCATGACGGCTTGTTCGGCCGTGAGAGCCTGTGCCCGTGCCCAAGTCTCCGGCTGTGACGCCATCTCCAGAGCCATATATTCGGTCGTTACGGTCATAACCGTTCCCTTTGCTCGTTGTGCACTAACTTCCAATTTATGACTCTTAGTGACTGTAACCCATGACTATCAATCACGTTAGCTTTTCATTTGATCATGTAAACAACTTGTAACGACCTTGGTCAATTTGCAATAAACAATTGATTCCGATTCCAAATGCGGCCATGATGTCATCAGAACTGAGGTTATTTGATCTTTAAATCACTTAATCAGTCAGTAAATGTCATCGGCGACACACTTGTTTCGATGAGTCCAGCGAGTGAACATTTCAGGCGGACCGGAAGTCCGGCCGAAATGTGATCACCAAGTAGTAGGGACACGGCAACATGAGAAAATCACTTCGAACCGGAGGGATCGTCGCAACAGCGGCCTTGGCGATTCTTTCGCTCGCCTCCTGCGGCTTCGGTAGCGGAAGCGCTTCTGCGGGCGCCAGTGGTGGAGCGACCACATTGAATATCTTGGTCCCGAGTTACTCGGATCAGACTCAGGCAAACTGGCAAACTGTCATCACTGCCTTTGAAGCGGCGAACAGCAATATCAAGGTGAACCTTGAGGTTCAGTCCTGGGATAACCTGACCACGGTCATCACTACGAAGGTGCAAGGCAATCAGGCTCCAGACATCATGAACGGCGGCCCCTTCGCCGGCTTTGCCGCGGACAAGCTCTTGTACCCGGCTTCTGACGTACTATCACCCGCAACTGCTTCAAACTTTGAGGACTCGTTTGTAACGAACGCGTCTATCGACGGCGTCCAGTACGGCCTGCCCTTACTTGCCTCCGCACGGGCGCTTTTCATCAACACTGATCTCCTCGCTCAGGCCGGAGTAGCGCAGGCACCCACTACCTGGACCGAACTGCTCGATGCTGCAAAGAAGATCTCAGCCGTCGGGGGCGGTGTCGCCGGCTACGGACTTCCACTCGGCTCGGAAGAAGCTCAGGCAGAAAGCGCCATCTGGTTCTACGGTGCTGGCGGAACTTTCGGTGACGCATCGAAGATCACCATCGATACCCCCGAGAATCTCAAAGCGGCACAGTTCATCCAGAGCTTGGTTACTGACGGCGCTACTCAGGCCGATTCAGGTGCCACGAACCGCAGCCCGCTGATGGACGTCTTTGTACAGGGCAAGATCGGAATGATTATTGGCCTTCCGCCGACAGTTGGTCAGATCGCTAAGGGCAATCCAGCGTTGAAGTACTCGGTCAACCCCATCCCAACAAGTGATGGCAGCCCGTTCACTCTCGGTGTTGCCGATCACCTAATGGCATTCAAGAATGACGGTAGCAAGCAGGCCGCAATTACGAAGTTCCTCGACTTCTTCTACTCCGACGCTGAGTACACCAAATGGGTCAGCGCGGAAAACTTTCTGCCAACGACGAAGACTGCATCCGCAGCCATGAGTGGCGACGTCGCGCTGAAGCCGTTCATCGACGCCCTACCGAGTGCGCAGTTCTATCCCAGCACGAACCCGAAGTGGTCGGCCACCGACGCAGCATTCAAGAGCCTCGTCGGCCAGCTGGCTCAGGGCAAGGACGCCAAGACGGTCCTTGCCGAGATTCAGGCCAAGGTCGACGCCGGCTAGAGATCCTCCTGCGGAAGATTGCCCGACCCAATACACGAATCGAATATCGCAGAAAAATCGGTGATTTTAGGACATGACTCAGACCATTCATGAAACACCGACCCAGGCCGGGGCGGCCGCTGGCCGCCCCGGCCCCGGGGGCCGGCCGGTCAAGGTGCGGCGCCCGCATGGCACTCGATTCAGTGACCTGCTCTCGGCTTTGCCCTGGATCGCCCCCGTACTAGTCCTTATCTTTGGCGTAGTACTTTTCCCCGCTGGTGTCATGTTTTACAACAGCACTCGGGATATCAGCTTGAGCGGAATCGATCTCGGTCCTGTTGGATTCGCCAACTACGAGACACTGCTTTTCTTTGCACCTCTGGGTGGGATCATGCTCCGGACAGTCGTCTGGGTGGTCGCAGTCGTAACTATCACAGTCCTTGTTTCGCTCGTCTTGGCCCAGCTTCTCAATAAGGCCTTCCCCGGACGACAGCTGGTTCGCCTAGCCGTGATCATCCCCTGGGCCGCCAGCGTTGTGATGACGACCCTCGTCATCTACTACGGACTGGAGAGCTACATCGGCATCATCAACAAATTCCTCGTCGATACCAACATAATGAGCGAACCCTATGGATGGACGAAGAACGCGTTCAGTGCTTTCAACTGGTCAATTGGCATCGCAGTTTTCGTCTCCTTGCCATTCACGACCTACACAATTCTTGCGGGACTTCAAACCGTGCCAGGAGACGTTCTTGAAGCGGCAAAGATGGATGGTGCCGGACGATTCCGCACCTATTTCGGAGTCATCCTTCCCCAGCTGAGAGGGGCGATCGCCGTGGCCGTGTTGATCAACATCATCAACGTCTTCAACTCGCTGCCCATCCTGAAGATCATGACTGGTTCTATACCGGGTTATGACGCAGACACCGTGATGACCATGATCTTCAAGTACATCCAGAATGAACACAAAATCGACGTGGCGAGCGCACTCAGCGTGGTCGCGTTTCTCATCGTCATTGTGATCGTCGCGATCTACGTCAGAGTCGTCAAACCAATGAAGGAGGTGTGATCGTGACTGCTCTGGTCGATGCGCCCACTCCCACCCGCACGGCACCAGTTCGGGCCCGCAAGCGTCGCTACACCGCCGACCAGATCACCTTAGGCCCCGTCCTTATCCGGATGGCCGCAGGCTTGGTCGTGCTACTCGTCTTCGTGATGCCATACCTCATCATGTTCTTCGGATCTGTTAAGACCAAGAGTGAGATCCGCTCCGTGGATCCGACATACTTCCCTACGGAGTGGCACTGGGAAAACTTCGTCAACATGTGGTCCACGCCCGAGACCCCGCTGGGTCAGAACCTCATTTCTACGGTCATCATCGCGGTGTTTGCGACCCTTCTAGTTCTTGTGGTTGCGCTCCCCGCCGCCTATTACACGGCAAGATTTCGTTTTCCGGGAAGGATGGTGTTCCTCTTTCTCGTCATTGTCACCCAGATGCTCCAGCCCGCGGTTTTGACCTCGGGGTTGTTCAGGCAGTTCAGCTCCCTGGGCATCTCAGACACCTGGCTGGCAATGATCTTGATCAACGCTGCTTTTAACCTCTCCTTCGCGGTCTGGATCATGCACAGCTTCTTCGCGGGTATACCCAAGGAAATAGAGGAAGCGGCACAAATTGACGGGACAAGTCGACTGGGCGTGCTTTTTAAAATCAGCCTCCCACTCGTATGGCCTGGCATCGTCACCGCCATTGTCTTCACCTTCGTGGCCTGCTGGAATGAGTTTGCGGCGAGCTTGGTGATCATGTCTACCGCAGGCAACCAGCCGTTAGCCGTCGCGTTGACGAAGTTCGTCGGTCAATACGAGACCAGCTGGCACTTCGTTTTTGCGGTCTCAATCGTCGCTATCATCCCGGTTGTTGTCCTCTTTATGCTCATCGAGAAACGACTCATAGGTGGCCTCACCGCCGGTAGTGGAAAGTAGCACGCAGAAACCGTTTCGAGGTCAGATGCTCGGTGGGAACTGATCGCTGTGACCGCCGCTGTCTTCGTGATCCGGGAGGGCCAGACAGAGAGTCAAGACACCGGACAGGTCCGAGATCAGCAATGCCAAATCAGGGAGTCAAGCGCAAAGTCGTAAATGTGATATTCCAGAACCTATCTGAGGCAAAGTGGTGCGGGACCACCCCCAGTTTCTGCCGTCGAGCCAGATAGTGTGTCTAACGTGAGTGGGGATGCGGCGTCGACGTCGAAGAGGATGAGACTTCGGTATGCCGGGCAGTGCCGGCTGTGCGACGTTGAGATCGACGCAGGCACAATGGCGGTATACGAGCGAGCGACCAGGACAGTGGCTTGCCTGGTGTGCACGCCGGAACCGCCCTTGGCCACCCCAGAAGTTGCCGCACCGACGGCGTCTGCGCTCCCTGACGCCGCGAAGTCCGACGCCCGGGAACCACGATCAGAGCCTTACGAGATTTTCGCCGGAACGGCCGGCGCATCGGCTAAACGGGAATACGAGCGCCGCAAGGACAAACGCGAGAGTCGGATCCGGGAGGCCCACCCGCGCCTGGGCGCTCTGATCCTGGCCGTAAGCGACGATCCGCAGAGCACCCAGGCGTGGGCGGTCGGAGCGCGCGGGGAGGAAGTCCTTGGCCAGCGTCTCGACAAGATCGCCGGGCTGGGCGTTCACGTTCTGCACGACCGTCGGATCCCCGGGACGAGAGCAAACATCGATCACATCGTCGTCTGCCCCACGGGGATCTTCGTCATCGACGCCAAGAAGTCCACAGGGCGCCCCAGCCTCCGCGTTGACAGAGGCCTGTTCCGGCCGCGGACCGAGACCCTGATGGTCGGATCGCGGGACTGTACCAAGCTAGTCCTCGGCGCGCGAAAGCAGGTCGATCTGGTCAGAGCGGCCCTCGCGCACGCGGGCCTGGCGGAGATTCCCGTGCATGGGGTGCTCTGCTTCGTGGAGGCCGACTGGCCCCTGATCGGCGGCGCTTTCACGACTGGCGCCGTTCACGTCTTGTGGCCCCGAAAGGCTATCGAGCTCGTATCAAAGCCCGGGCCCGTGAACGATCAGAGGGCTAGGGAGATACATCGGAGCCTCGCGTCGTCGTTCCCGGCCGCGTGACCGATCATCCGCTGTGGTCGGTTTTAACCGCGATCACCGGCGGATCGCCACCGCGGCTGACCTCAACACTGGCATGGCATTGGCGGCTCTCGGCCGGGCTGACCTATCCGTTGTTATCAGTGCACGGGGCAGCCTCAACAAAGGCTGGCTGTTGGCACCGACCCGCAACAACGTCAGCCGCGAACTCTCGACTTTCGAAAGGAAGAAAGTGGCAGGACATCATTCAGGGTTCATATCGAGCGCTTTGATTCTGATCGCGGACAGGGGCCAGTGTCCTCGAATCACACGGCCCCCTTTGCGATCAGAGGAGGCCGAGGACGAGAAAGGTGGTGTCCTCGATGGATTGATGATGGCGCTCTGATCTCAGAGTGGATTAGCCGCGTGCAAGCCGCCCTGATCAGTTCCCCGCCGCGTGATGGCGGTGCCCACCGGTGAACCACAGACCAGTCTGGACTGACCTGCGATCGGTGCCGAGAAATCCAACCGATTTCACGAAAACTTCCACTCTCAATGAACGTTTGCCAAGGTCGCAGCCTTGCTCGAACCGGACCCCATTAGATGGCGGGCCTGTTTTGTGGCCGTCGAAACCCAGGGGGAGTGGCTGGAGGGACCACTGTCGTCGATTTGCACGACAGACGCGGGCGACAGCCCAACGCGCACGGTGCGATGAAGCCTGATGCGCCCACATAGGGGGATCTAGTTCTGGACGCAATAAACAGAGTGGGCGGGCAATGCTGAAAGCCCGCAAGGGTGAAGCGATGCCGAATTCTCGAGCGAGGTCGTGTTTCTTGGCTCGTCCTGTGTCCGAGAAGTCAGGCGCTGCTCTCTGATCCGCCGAAGCGTTCGGTCCTGACCT